>Ga0065721_10003800_pt1 | contig 74269 bp, 61 predicted proteins | sample Mesricmetagenome_FD_59108 | JGI IMG/M metagenome (GOLD analysis project Ga0065721, IMG submission 59108) | Mesophilic microbial community from rice straw/compost enrichment Sample: eDNA_1 v2 (version 2) | ecosystem: Engineered > Solid waste > Grass > Composting > Bioreactor | place: USA: Davis...
CTCAGGGATTCCCGGTGCGCGCCATAAAGCGCGCGACGGCCATAGCGATCTCTTCGGAGGAGGCCAGACGCGGGCGCGGGGCGCCTTCGATCACCTCTGCCACGGCGCCGCGGCGGGCGCGCATAGCTTCCAGGTCACGCACTCCCAGAACCGCAGCGTCGCGCTCGCCGGGTTCGGTGACAAACGCCTCCCACCGCTCCGCGTTATCACAGTCCGGCGCGTGTCCCTTCAGAAACCCACAGTCCGTGCAGGGCGGCTGCCCTTCGAGACGCCGGAGGCGGTCCTCCCGCATGAGGGTCAGGCGGCGCGCCTTCAGGCGGATGAAGCCCAAACACAACTCACAGCGCATCACCGGGCCGTGATCATCTGGAATCGGACACAGTTCGCGGCGGCGCACTATTTCCCGGTTCTTCATGCGTTTCTCACCCGTTTAAGTCACCCTGAGGCATTCGACCTTGCTTGCTTCCTGGATAGCATTAAGAGCATCTTCCATGCCCATAAAAAGCAACAAGGAAGCAACCCCGCATCCCGGCGTAGGGAAACCCGTGAATCGCACAGGATCGGGCGCGGAGCGGCGGAAGGAGGTGGGGGCGGAGCGGCGTAGCGAGAGAAGGAGCGGTCAGTCCCCTTCTCTCGTACGGTACGCGGTGGCGGCGTGACCACTGCCAGGCCAGCCGCCGGGCTCTCTTGGGAAGCCCTAAACACGGGTCATACCCGTCATTCAACCCCGACACGCACGATTATATAGTCAATCCACGCACATTGGGGAGGGCATGATGTAAATCACAGTAGCAAGAGAGCGTACTATTTTAGGCGCCTGCCGTCACTGCGGCCCTTCCGAGGTCCCCTACCCGGTCACGCGCCGTGCAGAGTCGCCATTTGCGCACACATGTGTTACCATATCCGCAGGCATACGGAACCCCGTGCCGCTCCCGGGCTGTGCCCGGGCGGAAAGGCCCCGGGCGCTTCTCGTCATCGTCCACGCCTCCGCTCCGGTCGCCATCGTGTAAGGAAACAGGCACGAAGTGTGCAGTATTGTCCGGACAGAGGGCTACGGCTTCGCGCAAGCGGTACACCGGGCTTGTGACCGTGGGCTTCGGCCACGCAAACGGCCTGGCGCCGGGAAACCCTCTGGAAAACCGTAATGCTACCCCCGACCTCCCGCGAGTGGCTTATGGAAGACGCGGCGGTGGACGATAGCGTCTTCCGTCTGCTCTTCTTCTACAACCCCATCCCGATGTGGCTCTACGACCCCCAGACTCTTAAGTTTCTGGAGGTCAACAACGCTGCCATTGCGCACTATGGCTACAGCCGGGACGAGTTTCGCGCCATGACGCTGGAGGATATCCGTCCCGTTGAGGCTCTGCCGAAGCTGTACCGCGCCCTGGAATCGGCCCCGGAGCGTTCTGAACCGGGGGGGCACCGCGCAATGGGGGTCTGGCGCCACCGGAAGAAGGACGGGACGCTGATCGATGTTGAGATCATCGTGACCAGCATCCCGGCCGGAATGTGGGGCAGATCGGACGATCTTCGGGGCGACACGGACCCGCGGTCCCTGCGCGTCGCCTTCATTACCGATGTCACCGAGCGCCGCCGCACCGAGGACACGCTCCGCCTGCGCGAGAGCGCGCTGGAGGCGGCCACCAACGGCATCCTGGTAGCGGACGCTCGCCGGGCAGCGCTCCCCATCGTGTATGTCAACCCGGCCTTCGAGCGCATCACCGGGTACTCGTACGCTGAGGTGGTGGGACGCGACTGTAGTTTCCTGGAGAGCGGCGGCCAGCACCAGCCGATGCTCGCGGCGCTGCAGCAGGCGCTGCTGGAGGGCGGTCCCCTTGTGGTCACCCTGCGCAACCGCCGCAAGAACGGTGACGTGTTCTTCCACGAACTGCATATCGCGCCGATCCGCGACAACGAGGGCACCATCACCCACCTCGTCGGAGTCCAGAACGACGTCACGGAGCGGAGGCGGGCGGAGGAGGAGTCGCGCCGCCGGGAGGAGGAGCTGCGCACCCTCGCCGACAACGTCCCCGACCTCATCGCGCGCTTCGATCTGAACCTGCGCCACGTCTACATCAACCGGGCCGCCGAGAACGCCCTGGGCCTCCTGTCGGCCGAAGTCGTCGGTAAGACGAATGCCGAACTGGGCATGCCGCCCGAGATCGCCGCCCTGTGGGAGGAGTCCATGCGGACCGCCCTCCAGACCGGCGAGGTTCAGGACGTTCTCTTCACGCAGCCGTCGCCGCAGGGTCTGCGCACCTACGAAGGGCGGATTGCGCTCGAACGGGGACGGGATGGCAGGGTGGACGGTCTGCTCTGCCTCACCCGTGACATTACGGAGCGGCGCTGGTCCGAACTGGAGCGCCGCTCCATCATGCGCAGCGCGCGCTGCCTCCTCTGGAGCGCCATCGTCACTGAGCTCTACTCTGACTTCCTTGAGTGGGAGTATATGCACTACGACGAGGAGGCGGCGCAGCGCTTCCTCCCCCTGGAACGGGAGCCGGGCGAGCCCTACCCGCACGCCGCTTACCGCCACCGCCACCCCCAGGACCGCCTTCTGGCGGACCACTACGGCAGCGCGCAGATCCGCGCCGGACAGGACTACTCCCAGGAGTTCCGCTGCCGCGGCGCGGATGGCCGGTGGCACTGGCACCGCGAAGAGTTGCACGTCGAAACGCTGGAGGCGGGTAAGCGCTGGCGGGTGGTCGGGGTGACCACCGACATCACCGAGCGCCGGGAGACCGAGGAGCGCCTGCGCCTCCTGAACGCCGACCTGGAGGAGAGCGCCCAGCGGCAGCGGCGCTTTGTGCGAGACGTCCTGCTGATCGCCACGGAGGGGAAGCTGCACCTGTGCGACTCTGCTCAGGACCTCCCCCCCGTACCCGAAGGTGCCGTGCCGGCCACGCCCGCGGGAGTGCTTCTGGAGCCCCCACGAACTGCGAATCCGCCGCAGCACCTCATCTCTCTCAGCAGCGCGACCCTGGTGGAGTTGCGGCGGGCGGTCCGCGCCGCGACCGAACACGCGAAGCTCCCTTTCGAGCGCGCGGGCGACCTGCTGATAGGCGCAGGCGAGGCGGCCATGAACGCCGTGGTCCACGGCGGCGGCGGGATCGGCGCCGTACACGCTGACGCCGCGCGCGGCGTCGTCCAGGTGCGCATCCAGGACACCGGCAGCGGTATTATGGAGGATCTCCTGCACCAGGCGACCCTGAAGCGGGGGTGGAGTTCCCTGGGCACTCAGGGTCAGGGGTTCTGGATGATGCTCCAGTCTTGCGACCGGGTCTACCTCCTCACCGGCCCCACGGGCACGACCGTGGTCCTTGAACAGGAGCGCGAGAAAGAGGAGCTCTGACCGCGAGGGAAGAAAGGACCGCCGCCATGAGCAGCGGCTACATCTGGGAGAGCGGGCGCGTACGCCTGAGGCCCGTGCGCCCCGAGGATGGCCCAACGCACTTCCTGTGGAACCGCGACAGCACCATGCTCCGCGCGGTAGACCGTCTGTACCTTCCCCAGAGCGAGCAGGCCGCGCGGCGCTGGGCGGAGGAGGCAGCCGCGCGCGCAGCCGCCGGGGAGGGCGAGAAGGACGGCTTCCAATTCGAGATCGAAACGCTCGCGGGGGAGTTGGTGGGCAGCATCAGCACGCACCACTGTGACCCGCGCTGCGGCACCTTCTATTACGGCGTCGCCGTGCTGCCCGAGCATCAGCGCCGGGGGTACGCCACGGACGCCATCCGCCTGGTGCTGCGCTTCTACTTCGGTGAACTGCGTTACCAGAAGGTGAACGCCGAGGTGTACGCCTTTAACGACGCCTCGCTCTGCCTGCACAGGCGCCTCGGGTTCCGTGAGGAGGGGCGCCTGCGCCGCATGGTCTACACCGACGGACAGTTCTTCGATAAGGTCATCTTCGGCCTTACCGCCGAGGAGTTCGCCGCCTCAGAAGGGTTCGGGGATGTGGTTGCGCCTCTGCCGGGTTAAAATGGATTAATACACCCCACGTCGCCCCCGGGAGGAACCATGGGCCAGCACCCGAACATCGCCGCCTTCGCGACCGCGTTTGCCGCAGCCACCGTCGCCGCCGCTGCCACGGCAGTTACCGCCGCCCCGCAGCGGCGTACACCGCCGCCGCCGGCTCCGGCGATCCGGGTCAACATAAACGGCACGCCTCTGGAGTTCGCGGGGCAGCCGCCCGTAGAGCAGGAGGGGCGCATCCTCGTACCTCTGCGCGGGATCTTCGAACGTCTGGGCGCATCCGTCCGCTTCGACGCCGCCGCGCGCACCATCACCGCCATTAAGAGCGGCAAGCAGGTCGTTCTGCGCCTGGGAGATACCATCGCCGTGGTGGGCAACGAGGCCGTGCCGCTGAACGCCCCCCCGCAGGTGATCGGCGGAACCACCCTGGTCCCGCTGCGCTTCGTCTCCGAGGCTCTGGGCGCGCGCGTGGACTGGGACCGCCCGAACCTGACCGTCAATATCAACACCGACGCCGTGGTGGCGGCGAACCTGCCGGCTGCGCCGGGGACCAACCCCGTCTTCGGGCAGATTACCGGCTACTATCCCGAATCCACCTCACTCTCCGTGCGTGTCCCGGGCGGTCAGAACACTCTGGTGCCACTGACGCCGGAGGCGACGCTGACCGTGCGCGGTGGGCGCACCGCCCCCACCCCCCGCCCGCTCTCCGAACTGCGCGGCTCCCTGGTCGGCGAGCAGGTCCGTGTGGAGCGCGACGGCGAGGGCAAGGGGACGCGCCTGACCATCTTCACCGACACCCGCCGGGGCGACCTGAAGTCGCTCACTCCCCTCCCCAACGGCGCCGGCTACACCGCGACCCTGACCGATGGCACGGTTGTGACGCTGCGGGCCGGCGCGGGGTTCACGAGCAGCGGCCGCCCGGTTGCTCCGTCCGACATCAAGCCCGGGGAGCGCGTCGTTATCCGGGTGAACCCGACCACGAAGCAGGGGGAATCGCTCGACGTGGTAACGCCCGGCAGCCCTAACTACGACCTGTAGGCAGAAGGAGGCGCGCACGACATGGCTGATACCGCCGTCCTTCGCTTCGAAACGACGCTACCCTCCGGGCATCGCCTGTCGCTCTACCACGGCGACCTCACCGAGCAGGTGGTGGACGCCCTCGTGAACGCGGCGAACACGGGCCTGGTACACGGCGGCGGGGTTACGGGCGCCATCGTGCGCAAAGGGGGCTACATCATTCAGGAGGAGAGCGACCGGCTGGGGAAGGTGCCCATTGGGAGTGCGGCGGCGACCGGCGCAGGCACTCTCCCGGCGAAGTGGGTCATCCACGCCGTCGGACCGGTCTGGCGCGGCCAGAGCGAGGAGGAGAGCGACAGACTCCTCGCCAGCGCCGCCACCTCCGCTCTGGAGATCGCCCGGGAGAAGAGTTGCCGGAGCGTCGCCTTCCCCGCCATCTCGTCCGGCATCTTCGGCTTTCCAAAGGACCGCTGCGCCCGGGTGCTGACGGACGCCCTGGTCGCCTGGGCCGCCGCCCACCCGGACGCCGACCCGCGCGACCTGCGCTTCGTCCTGATCGATGAGCCCACCGTGGCGTTCTTCGAAACGGAACTTACCGCGCGTCGTTTTTTCGCCGCGGGTTGATGGAGCCGCCGCGGACGTGGCTGCCGTGGACTGAAGTCCCGGCTTCTGTGATTCAAGCCCGCCTACGCGGGCGAAGCTCCGCTTCGTCGGGGCGGGCTCCGGTAGACGATGCTGTTACGGATTGCCCGTAGCCGCCCTTCGCCCTCTGGAGCCCGCGTAGGCGGGCTTGAATCACAGAAGCCGGGACTTCAGTCCACGGCAACAACCGCCCCCTACAACTCCAGCGCCGTAGAAACCGACATTTCGCGCACCTCCTCCGCCGTCACCTCACGGTTCAGCTTCTGGGAGAGGTAAATGCCCTCGGAGATGAGCATTGTGTTCAGCGCGATATCCGCGGTCGGCAGTAGCTCCGTCTTGCCCTGGAGCGCGGCGACCCAGTGCCCCTGCGAGCTGGCGCGCATATCCGTGTCGCCGTCCTCCGTGCGCAGCTTGCGCCAGCGGTACTTGGCGCTGTCCATGCTCGCGGTGCTGCTCAGGTCCAGGTCGCCCTCCGAGCGGAAGTAGCCGAACGGCCGCAGACGGACGCCGCCCTCCGACCCGACCACGTAGGACCCTTCGAACGAGTCCAGATGGATGGCCCACGACTCGATAATATCCATCGAGAGGTCCCCGGCGAACCGGACGAAGCCCATCCCCAACTCCTCCACACTGTAGCCGGAAAGCTCCCGTCGCTTCGGGTCGATGGCCGTCTTCTGGTAGGTCTTCCCGCTCACCCGCTCCACCGTCGGGTTGCCCAGCAGGTACAGCAGCTCCGAGATGTGGTACACCCCCATGTCGTAGAGCGCGCCGCCGCCGCTGACCTCCTTCTGGACGAACTGCATCTTGCCATAGCCGTCCACATACGGCCGGCCGCGCCGCCGGTGCCCGGTGGAGCGCGCGAAAAAGACCTCACCTAGCGCGCCGCCCCGGATGAGCTCCTCCGCCGCGCGCACCTCAGCCGAGTAGATGCCCGCAAGCTGGATGTGGAGCATCTTACCGGTATCCCGTGCCACCTGACGCATCGTGATGGCGTCGCGGTACGCGCCGGCCATCGGCTTCTCGCAGTAGCAGTGCCGCCCCGACTCCAGCACCGCCCGCGCACCCGGCAGGTGCAGGTTATTGTGCAGGCACACATCCACCGCGTCCAGATCGTCCCGCTTCAGCATCTCCCAGCCGGAGTAATACACGTTGGGTATCCCAAAGCGCTTCGCGGTCGAATCCGCCGCCTCCGGGTCGATGTCCGCGCACGCCACGACCTCCGCATCCGGAATCTCGGCGTAGTTCCTCAGGTGCGCCTGGGCGATCTGCCCGCACCCAATAATCCCGATGCGGACCTTCCGCCCGGTGACAGCTTCGTTGCCCATGAATCTCGTTCCCTCGCTTGGTAGTTCTTCCTCACTTTTGCCGACGCCCTCTGGAACTCCTGCCCCCGCGCCATGTGGTCACGCCCGCGTCCAAGGGACGCGGGCGTGGGAGTGCAGGCGGGAGCCTATGCGGGCGCGACGGACCGGATGGCGTCGGCGACACCGCGGACGTAGTGCTGCGCGGTGTAGTGCTGCTCCACCCGCGCGCGGCCCTTCCGCCCCATCTGGGCGGCGCCCACAGGGTCATCCAGCAGGCGGAGGATGGCCTTCGCCAACTCCGGCGGCGCGCACGGGGGCACGAGCAGTCCCACCTCGCCATCAATGACAAACTCGGGAACGCCGCCAGAGCGGGTGGAGACCACGGGCTTGGCCATCGCCATGCCTTCGAGGGCAACCAGGCCCCACGGCTCCTCCCAACTCGGCATGGCCACCATCGTGGCCGCAGCCGTGAAGTCGGGAACGCTCGGGACGTACCCGACCAGCTTCACACGGTGCCCCACGTTCCGCTGCGCGATGAGCGATTCGAGGTGCAGGCGTATCTCCTCCGGACCGCGGCCCGAGATGAGGAAGTAGGCGTCCGGGTACTTCTCCAGAACCGTCTGCGAGGCTTCGATCAGGTGGTCCTGCCCCTTCCACTTGTCCAGACGGCCCATCATGGCGATAATCGGGCTGTCCTGCGGGACGCCAAAGTGGCGCCGCGTCATCAGACCATCAATCCCCAGGTCGTAGCGCTCGATCTCCACGCCATGCGGCACGATCGTGTACCGCTCCGGGCGCGGCAGGTGGGGCTTGAGATAGTTCAGGAGGTAGTTCGTGGGCCCGTGCAGCTTCGCGGCGCGGCGGAGGACAAACTTTGCGGGAAAGCCGTTGAGCGTGTAGCCGGGATAGTTGACATTGAGAACCAGCGGCCGCTTCGTGAGCACAGAAGCCAGCGCTGCAAGTTGCGGCGCGACGCCCCGGTCGATCGTATAAAGGACGTCGATCCCGTGCTTTTTCACCAGGGAGGCCACCTTCGGCACCGCGGACAGGAAATCCGCCATCTGGGCGGGCTTACCTTCACGGCCCGCCGGCCTCGCCTCCACCCCGCCCATCTCCATGGTAAACACGGTGTTCCCCGGAATCTGCTTCAGCCTCTCATACACGACACCTCGGGGCTTGCTGACCGCGTGGATCTTGAACGAAGCGTCGAAACCGCGCAGGGCAACGAGCATCGTCTGCACGTCCCCCTCCACGGTGTCAAAGCTGCTGACAGCCAGGATATTGAGGGGCTTCGAAGACATTCGGTCGTGATGCTCCTTAAATCAATTCGTCACAGCAGGCAAGCATAGCGGACGAGCGCAGCGGCCACGCGTAAATCAGGGTAGTGTTGGCATCGCACGGGAGGAGAGCGTCGGCCTCTAGCCCGCCGCTGCCACGACGGCGCCCAGCGTCGGGAAACGCCTCGTAGATTATATCAGTGCTCGGGCGAACCTTCTTAAAAAAAAGCCCCCCGGCTTTTGCCGGGGGTTATAGCATAGGGATTCTTCGTGGTTACCTGTCCCGTGGACTCACTTGGCCGGGAAGCTGTTGAGAACTTCGAAGCCCATGTTGTCCCAGTGACGCTCGTCGGCCCAGGGCCGGTGGTTGATCCAGTAGGTCTCGTACGGCGTGTACTCCAGCACCTCCGCCCGGTCGTTAGCCGTGTGGTACAGCTGGTGCACGAAGTAGACGTTCAGCTTGGTGAAGGGGAGCGTCCGCCCGTTGGGGAAGACCCGGTCCTCGATCAGGACCCCGTTCTCCAGAACCCGGAACCGGTTCGCGGACAGGTACAGGTCGTACTTGTGGCGCTTGTCCAGCTCCGCCATGGTGCCGTTGCGGATCAGACCCGGAGGCGTATTGATCGAGCGCTGCGCCTCACCCCACACGCTCAGCAGGTTGAGCTGGTCCAGTCCGTTGCCCTTCTTACGGAACAACTGCACCTCGTGAGACCCTTCCAGGATCTCCCAGCGGAACATGTTGCCTGAGATGTTCGGCAGTTCGTCCGAATCCGCAAACTTGCCCGGCTTGATGAGCGGGTCGTCGGCGGGAGCGACGAAGATGTCGCACCAGCGGCGGCCGTTGAAGTGCCCATCAACTTCCATCGTGACATGGAGGACCTTGCCACCGGAGATGTCCGCGGTCGCCTTCGGCATCATGACCAGGGACGCGTTGTTGTTGTGCGGGGGCATGTTCGATCCCGGCGTGCCACCGTCGTAAAGGGTGTCCATGAAGTGGTTGGACATCACGAAGATCTTCGTATTGTCCATGTCACCCCAGTAGTTGCGGATCACCCACTTGTCGTTCTGGTACTCCCGGACGTACGGGTTGTTCGCGTCGTTCGCGCCACCGCCGTTCGCCGCCACGATACGCTGATCGATCGGGAACACCTGCTTGAACGGCTGCGAGCCGCGGAAGTTGTCGAAGAAGACCTGGGAGCCCGTCAGCTTGACGGGGGTGCAGGTCGCCTTGAACACAGCCGACTTCGCGATAACGTTCGGCACGTTCGACGGGTCGCCGATGCCGTTGATCTCGGCACGGAGCGAGCCATCGTGCTGCATGGCGCCGGGGCCATACTCGCCGTCCATCTTCTGGTACGGGCCGAACTTGTCCAGAGCCTCAACCACCAGGTCGTCCCCGGTCGTCGTGTTGATCGCGTTCATCTCGATCACGAGACCACCCGCGCTGTACTTCTTGGTCCCGGGCGCCGAGACCTTATAGCACCGGTAATCCACCGCTCCGGGCACCGGCTCGAAGTGAATCTGCACGCTGTCGTCGTTGGGGACGACCTTGGTGATCTTGACCGGAGTGCTGAGCTTGGCCGGCGGCGCCGTGATCGTGGTGACGCTGGCAGCCGCGCTCTTGGGACCCTCCGCGGTATTCGCACCCGACACGGTATAGGAGTACTTGACGCCGGGCTTGACGTTGTGGTCCAGGAAGGTGACGCCCCAGACGCCCTTGGCGATCAGGGTGCCGTCCCGGTAGACGTTGTAGGTCCAGGCGTTGGGGGAGCCGTTCCACTCCAGGCGGACACGGGGAGCGCCCGCGTTCCACTCCGGAACCGCGCGCACGTTGGTCATCGCCTTCGGCCGGGGCGGAGTCCACCCCTGGTTACCCACCGCCCCTGCCATAGCGCTCGGCAGGCTCTCGCTGCCCGAGGAGTTAACGGCGGTCACGGTGTAGGTGAGGCCCTCCATAAAGACGCTCGTCGGAACCGTGAACTTGGTGCCCGTCACGCCCCGGGCGATCAGGGTGTCGTACTGGTACACGTTGTAGGCAACGGCATCCTTCACCGGGGTCCAGGAAAGGACATCGGTAGAGCCGCTGGCCTGCACAAGCAGGTTGCTGGGCGCGCCAAACGGAATCAGTGTGGACGCCGGCTGTTCCGTCGTGGTCGGGAACGGCGCGGTGGCGGTGGCAGCGCCGCTCTGCGGGCTTTCCTTAGCCGTGGCGCTGATGGCCGTGACCTTGTAGGTGTAGGTCTGCCCGCTCTTCACCGCGGCATCCCGGTACTTGGGCTGGGTCAGCTTGTTAGCGATCTGAGTGCCATCGCGGTAGACGTTGTAGGAAGCGGCGCCGCTCACGCCCCCCCACGATACGTCAATGACGGGCGCATTGGCGCTCAGGAGGCCCACAGCGCTGACGCCGGTGGGCGCGGGGATACCGGGATCAACCGGCGTGCCACTGCCAACATCGCCATCGGCGCGGAGCATCGTCTCGGGAATAACGACTTTCTTCTGCCCCGGGTACTGCCAGCGAAGGCGGGCGACAGCGTCCCCGCCGTTCTCGAAGTACTCCATCACGATGGGGTACCACTTACCGCCCTCAAGGGTGATGGGCGTACCCGCATCCTCCGTCGTGGAGTGGTCGGTCCAGTTATTGATCACGCGCTTGCCGTTGACCGTCAGGCGCACGCCGTCATCGGAAACCGTGTAAAAGGTATAGCTGCCGCTCACCGGCGCCATAACGCGGCCGGACCAGCGGACAGAGAAGTTATCGCCCGGCACGACGTCCTTCTTCGGGGAGTTATCCCCCCACCCGAAGTTAACAACGCGGTCGGCGCGGACCAGTACCGGCTTGCCGGACAGGTTCCTATTAGCGAAGTACTCACCCTTCAGACCCACCTGATCCTTAAAACTATCCTGAGCAAAGGCGGATCCTGATGAGAAAAGACCGACGAGGCACGCGGTCGCAGGGAGGAGGATTCTTTTTTGTCCTCTCATTCCGGCTGACTCCAATCTGATGCACGAGATTACCATCTGCCGCTTACCACCAGAGTTGGTTCAAGTAGGCTAGGCGATGGATACCATGAGATTCACACACCGCCATTGTCGGAAGAGAGAAAAGAATCTTTACTATTGAAAAACGTTGGACCACTGCGCTTCTATGTCCGTTAAGCACCCACAAGCGGATAAATATAAGAAAAAAACGAACTATTAACCCATGTTTAGTGTTTAGAAAAACCTCCCAATACCACCCAACCCCGCATTATTCCGGGCACATAAAGTGACACCTGTCACAAACACAGCACACCTATATGTCAGGAATACGAGGCAGATATACTGCTTTGTAATAATTCGACAAAAACGCTATTGACGTGACAAACCGGTATATTTACCGCCACGTTTATCATCGGAGAGGGACCGGTGCCCCCCAAACGCAGCGGCGGCCCGTCCCTTCCAGAACGAGCCGCCGCGAACGCACTCTACCTCACCCTGCGCCCGCCCGGCGCCGTCCCCAACTGCTCAGCCGGCGTGCCGCCGGACCAGATCAGTCAGGTCGCCCACGCTTTTTACGGAGTTCATCTCCTCCATAGACAGAGTCATGCCGAAAGCCTCCTCGGCCGCCGCCATCAGAGTCAGGTGGTTGAATGACGTCCACTCTGCAATGGTCTGCGGCGAGGAGTGATCGTCCACCGTCTCCGGATCGACGTTCAGCGTGTCCCCCACCACCTGCCGCACCCGCGCCTTCAGTTCATCCTCACGCACTGCTGTTCTCCTCCGGGTTCGCGCTCGCGATCTCGACGGCCAGCCAGGCCGGGTACTGCCGGTCCGCGGCGGCTGGCGCGTCGGTCGGCGCGTCGCCGCTCCCATTATTGCGGCTGCCGCCCGCAAGCGCCAGTTCGAAGTAGCTCTCGTCGCCCTCCCCTGCGCCCGTCGCAAGGAACCCCTGTTTCTCGAAGAAGTCAGCCGCCGGGGCGTTCTTGGCCGTCTTGATAAAGACACCCCGCAGACGCGAGGCGCCCGCCGCCGCCGCTTCGTGAATGACGTGCGTCATCAGCGCATCCTCCACGCCCCGCCCCAGCACCCGGCAGGAGAGCAGGAAGTTATCCACCTCCCAGACCTCCCCCTCCGTACGCACCATCGCGACCCCAGTCAGGCCGCTGTCCCCGAAGCGGTCGCTCACATGGACCGAGTAGATCCGCCAGTGGTCCCGGTCCGCGGCCAGCGCACGCACCTCCGCCTCCGTGTAGCGCCGCGTGGTCACGTTGAACTGGTTCGTTTTGTTGATAAGCTGCGCGATTCGGGGCAGTGTGAAGTCGGTCGCGGATGCGATCGTCACACGCATCTGCAAGCCGCGCAGATAGTCGGTCAGATCGCCGCCGGACTCCGCCGCGTGCTCTAACTGCTCCTCGAAGGCCTTGCGCTCCTGCTGCTCACGGTACAGGCGTCCGCGGTTGCGGTCCTCCTCGGTGAGCGTGAGCACCTCGAAGACGTCCAGCGCCAGGAGTGTCCGCACATAGAGCGCCGGGTCGGTGGGCATCTCCACCGTGAGCACCTGCGGCACCTCCTGGCGCACCAGGCCGCGCTCCGCAGGGTTATCGTCCAGGAATACCAGACTGTCCAGCCCGATGTTGAGGTCGCGCGCCAACTCCCGGATGTTTGTGGCCTTATCCTGCCAGTTAATCCGCCAGGCAGCAAGGTGCTCCCGGCGCAGGACCATCCCCGGGTGCTTGTCAAAAACCGGCCACACATCCTCTGGGTTGTTCTTAGAGCAGACCGCAAGCAGGATGCCCCGCTGCTGTAGGGCGAGGAGCGCCCGCTGGAAGTCCCGGAACGCGTTGCCCGGCGCCGCCGTGCCGCCGATCTTGATCTGGTCGAAGCCGTCCTCTCCGATGACGCCGCCCCAGAGCGTGTTGTCGAGGTCGAGCACCACGCATTTGCGCGTCTGCCCCTTGAGCGGGCGCAGGTAGCGAAGGTACTCGCCCGCCAGGACCGGCAGGAACGAATCGCTGAAGGGGATGCTGGCCAGGTACCAGCGCCGCGCGTCGCGCACCCTCTCCTTGCCGTGGCGCGCCTCGATGCGCTCCATGTCCAGCAGCAGCGTCCGCGGGAACTCCGCGCGCACCAGCGTCCGTAGGTCCGCGTTAATCCGCTCGCAGCGCTCCCGCTGCCCCGGGAGCCCGTCCGACAGGCCGCCCAGATCCAGGATGCCGAGCGGGGAGTGGTCGGGGGTGGCAAAGGTGGAAAGCAGCAGGGTCGCCGCGGGGGCGTTTCTCCCGGCAGCGGCCAGCGCCTGCCTAATCTGGGCCAGGCCCGCCGTCCGCTCTGCATCGAACGCCGCGGCCGACAGTTCGGCCTCTCCCATGCTGCGCGGGAAGAGCGTCCCAGCGTCCAGTTGCAGCAGGATGACTTCGGGTCGAGACGCATACAGAGCGCTGTTCGGCGTGAGCAGGTCCTGCATCCACTGGTCGAAGTCGCTGACGAACACGAACGGATGCATACCGGCCTGGGCGCAGGCAACCCTGAGGTGTGCGCCCAAAGGCAGCAGCGTCCCGTGCCCGGTCAGGGCGGCCCGAACCGTCCGCACTCCCGGCGTAGCGGGTTCGTCCTCCTGCCACTGCTCCCAGAAGCGCGCCGCCGCCATGATGTTGGCCGGGGTGGGCGCTGCGGAGATCAAACGTCGCAGGGCAGCTTCTGCTTCGCCCCGCCCCGCCGTCGCGGACGATGCCCCGCCGGCCTCCAGCGCCCGAATCAGCTCCGTCGCCGCCGATAGGGAGTCCGGCTGGCGATCGAGCAACTCACGCGCCAGGTCCGCGGCGGCGGCGGGGTTCCCCTCCCGCGTAAGGGTCCGCGCGCGGCGCAGGAGCGCCTCGGGGCTGTTCTCCAGCTCCGCGTCCTTGGGTGTCACTTCCCGCCGAGTGCCGTTGATTTCCATGATTCCGTGGTTTTCGTTCTCCGAAGTCGTGCGCGCCCCGATTGTCGAGGCGCATCGGGGCGTCCGCTTACCGGTTGCCGAAGGGCAGGTTCTGCTGCACGGTGGCCGGATTCCCCGCTACCAGGGTGTTGGGCGGGACGTCCTGAAGGACCACCGACCCTGCCGCCACGACACAGCCGCGTCCCAGGGTCACACCCGGCAGGATCAGGGCGTGCATGCCCACCCACACCCCATCCTCCACCACGATGGGCCGCGGGGTCATCGCCGGGCTCATACGCCGGGAGCCGAACCCGATGGCGTGCGTCGCTGTGTACAGCACGGCGCGCGGACTGATCGAGACGTTTTTTCCGATGGTGATGGGGCCGTCCAGGCCGAACGTCACCCCGGGGGCGATGATGCAGCCCTCCCCAATCGTCAGGTGGCCGGTGAGGTCCCCGGCACCCACCAGATGCGGCGATCCGAGCAGGGCCACCCCCCGCTCCAGGCCGAACCCGGCCTTGCGATACAGCAGCGCGCGCACCGAGGGCGCGGCGAAGTCCGGCAGGCAGCGTGCCAGAGCGATCAGCAGGCGAGCACGCAGCGGCAGCCCGCCGCGCACCAGTCCGTGAACCTCGCGGCGCATTGCCTGACTCACCCGGGGCACTCCCCCCATCCTCCTCAATCCGCGCGACTCTGTCGTTTCTGTGGTCATTTCCGGCTACTCTCTCACTGCTGCGGCTACTACTGCGGGCGCTACGGAAGACGCGCCGTCTGCACCGTCCGCACTACGTGCGGCACCGTCCGTATCGATGCGGCGTATGAAGCGCGCCGGCACCCCGCCCACGACCGTGTACGGAGCGACATCCCGGGTCACAACGGCTCCGGCCGCCACGACCGCCCCGCGCCCGATGCGCACGCCCTTCAAGACCGTGACCCGTGCCGCCAGCCATACATCATCCTCGATCACCACCGGGAGCGCCTGGGGCCACTGCGTGTGGTCGCCCACCGAATGAAAGTCGCTGTCCATAATCAGGGAGTAGTTGCCGATGGCGACGTTTCTCCCGATCGTGACGGACTCCTGGGCGCAGATCGAGGTTCCGCTGTTGATGAACGTCCCCTCCCCAATCGAGAGCGTCCCCCCCACCAGGCTCCCCAACTCCACGGGGACATGGACCGCCCGTATCTTCACGCGCGGCCCGATGAGGATACGCCCGCCGTTCCCGACGACGACTTTCCCCTGGACCCGCGTCATGGCCCCGACCGACGTACAGCGGCGCAGCGCCCACCGCGCCCACAGCGCCTCCCGCACCTTCGGGAGGACCCCCGCCGGGTTCCGCAGACGCTGCCAGACGCTTACTCCCGTGGAAGACACTTTCGCAGACTTTCCTTCGTGCGGCCAGCCTCAGCGGCGGCGCATCATGTCCTTCAGCAGCGACAGGTACTGCCGGTCCACCGTCTTGAATACGAAGATCAGCACCAGGTAGACCGCCAGAGCGGGCACCACCGGCCCCAGGCCGCTCCACACGGTACCGATCATTACCAGAACGCCCGAGGCGATGCCCCCGGCCAGCAGGCACTTGCCGAAGTTCGTCAGCACCGAGCGGGTCAGAACGCCCGCGGGAAGGATGCGGATGAAGCACACCAGGATGAACAACTCCCGCACGGAGTCGCTCAGGATGGCACCCGCCGCGCCGTTCCCAAAGTAGTGCTGTCCCAGGTACGAGAACAGGACACAGCCCGGAATCGAGACCAGAAGCGCCCCCATGCTAATGCGAACCAGCTGTTTCTGGAGGTCCGCCACATAGATCATCGCCCCGAGCCCGATCGTGATGAAGTTCAGCAGGACGTGTACGCCCCCGAGGCGAAGAACCGGCCCCGCGGCCTCGAACTTGTCCCTGTACAGAAGTTGGATGATCTGGTCCCCGCTGAACACGAAGAGCATCGCGATCGGCACCGCACAGATCCCCAGCAGGCGCAGCACATGCTGCGCGAGCCGCCGGAAGTTCTCCCGGTCGCTCATGTAGAGGCGCGCCAGCGTCGGCATCACCGCGCTCTGGACGGCGGCGGGGATGAACATGGTACTCCCGACCAGGCGCAGCGCGGTGCTGTACCACCCCACCACGGCGTCGTTCGCTACGAACCGCAGGACGATCGGGTCCGCCTGGCTGTAGATGGTCATAAAGACGCTCAGACTCAGGAACGGAAGGCCGCTCAGCACGAAGCCGCGCAGCTCATGCCAGCGGGGCAGCAGAGGCGCTTTACTCGCACGGACCAGGGACCAGACGCTCCGAAAGGCGGTCGCGTTCACCCCCAGGGCGATAACCGCGGTGATGGCGGCAATGCCGGCGATGGCCCAGAGCGGCAGGCCGAGCAGGATGAAGACGATGGTCAGCCCGGTGCCAACGAACTTGTCGATCAGAACGCTGAGGCTCTGGCGCGACAGGTTTTCCAATCCCTGCAACGCGCCTGAGAGCACATCGTTGACGTTGAGTATCAGCATCCCGATGGCGCCGATCAGGACGAGCAGGCGCGTTTCGGCGTCGTAGCCGGCCAGGGACACGATCCCCATAAGCGCCGCAGCCATCAAGAGGCTTAATGGAACCCGCAGCGCAAAGGCGTTGCGCATGATCTCGACGAGCCGGTTGTTGTCACGGGCGATCTCGCGGATCATGACCATCCCGGTGCCCAGCGGAAGCAGCGCCCCGCACACACTGACATAGGAGTAGGCGAGGGCCATTTTGCCCATGCCCGCCTCTCCGGCGTACCCGGGCAGGTAGACGGTCACCAGCAGGGCCAGCCCCCAGGAGATGATCTGCGTGACGATTACCACGAAGACGTTGCGGGCGACCAGGCGCCGGTTAGTCGGGCGGGCATGTTCCGCCGCCGCCGCCGGGGGCGCCGTCTCCTCCCCCCGGCTGGAGGGAGGAACCGCTCCGTTCACTGTGGCCGGATGCAGAACCAACTCGTTGTCCCGTGCGACGTTTGCCATTCCTGTTATCTTCTCCCGCCCCGCCACCGCGACGCGTCCCCTGCCGTAATCACCGCACTTCCGCTCTCGCGGTCCCCACCCGGAAGTTCCCCTGCTGCTGCCACGGCGGCAGCGCGCCGCCCGGACTCGTTCACCGCCGCCGCCGTCCCAATCCAGAAGCCGACGAACAACATGTCGCGGAAGTTACTGAGCTGGAGGTCGAGCAGACCGAAGATGAGCAGGATGCCCGTCGAGACCAGGGCGAAGATGCCCACCGCCTTGCCCTCATCGTCCAGGTCGTCCCGGCGGACCATGCCGCACAGATACAGCACGATGCCCGCGATCATCATCCAGAAGACCCAGAAGCCCACGGTGCCCACGCGCATCCACACCCAGAGGATCTGGTTGTGCGGCAGTATGTCCCACCAGTCGTAGGCCCCGCTGATGTCCGCGATGGGCACCACATGGTAGAACCGCTTGCCGTACCCGTAGCCGAAGATCGGGTGCGCCTTCATCGTCGCCAGGATGTTGGCGTTCTCCGCATCCCGGTACATGTTGGAGTTCAGGTCCCGCTCGTCCGGCTGGAACTGGGACCGAATGGCGCGCGCCGGCTGGGCGATGATGCTCTCGCTGTTCTTGAACGCCTGGTAGTAGATCGGGCCGGTGATCGCCAGGAAGATGCCGATCACCGCGGCGACCGTCCTGCGGCGCGGCAGGCACCGATAAGCCGTCAGGATAAGGCAGGGGATGGCGACCACCATGGCCGCGGTCGCGGCGCGTCGGTTCGTGGCCAGGTTGCCTATGATGACCAGGGGCAGCAGCGCCCACATGAACGCCCGCATCCGCGGATGGACGGCGCAGAGCGTCAGTGTCACCAGGAGCAGCACGAAGGCGTCGAACAGAAAAGCCTCCTCGTGCGAGCCGACCCCCTGGTCCGGCAGGGGAAGTCCCGCCAGGGTCACATAGCGCCGGTAGGTATACAGAATCCCTTTGATGGCAATCGTGACCGCGGTGATCCAGAACAGCGTGCGAACGTGCTTCCGGTCGGTCACGAGGTTGAGCCCCATCAGGTAGGCCAGCAGGAAGTAGAACTGCGCCCGCGTCTCCTGAAGCGCGATCTTGAAGTCGCCGCCGGTGGCCATGCCGATGCCGAAGGCCAGCACCACGAACCCGATGTAAGCAACGATCGGGAGGAACAGGGGGCCAAGCCGCAGGGAGAAGTTGCGCTCGTAGATGGCCTTGAGCAGCGAGCACGTCCCGGCGCCAATCAGGAACACCTCGCACAGGTTCAGCGGGACCGCCTTGAAGTTCGCCCGCGCGTACACCTGGATAATGCTGTTGACGTTCCAGAAGAAGGGCACCCGGTCCATCAGAGCGTCCGGGTACGGCGTCTGGAAGATCTCAAACAGACACACCGATGCGAACGTCGTGTACAGCACCGTGCGGGGAAAGCGCCAGGTCAGGTAGCAGAGCGCGATCAGGACCAGGATGATGAACGGCGGAATCAGCGACCCGCCCAGGATCGCCATGGTGGACGCGCCGCACACCAGGCTGAGCACAACTGCCGCCGCGGTGAAGCGCTGACCGCGCACCCGGGCTTCCTGCGCCAGATCCTCGGCGCTGGGGGCCCGCTGCATGTCCACGGAGTACATCGTCATGACGCCCCCGATGCCGCGGGCGTTGCCGCGGCGACCACCCGGAGTTTTCCGAATGCTATTCGAGCCAAACGCATGAGGATGCCCCGGTTCAAACGCCCTTTACGTAGGCGTACGCGATGACAATGGCGATCAGGAAACCGAGGGCGACTTTGACCCGGCGATCGTCGCGCGGCAGGAACAGGCCCGCCAGCAGCGCTGCGAAAAAGATGGGAAGAACGATCTTCATGGCGTAGCTCCTCGCAGCGCCTCACAAACGCTTCCGGGAGGCCGCTTCGCCGCGGTCCGCGGAGGAGATCGGCGCCGCTGCCGTTGCGGGCGCCCCTCCCGCAGCAAGCGGGGCGCGCTCGGTGCGCACCCACTCCACTGCGGAAGTCCCGGCGCCGCCCCGCTTCCGGCCTCGCACAAAGCGTGCCGCGTACAGCGCGAACTTCCACGGCGCGTACAGGGGGGCGCACAGCAGCGCACGGTAGGCGGCGGGCGGCGCCCCGGCCACCATCAGGCCGCCAATGGTGTAGGCAACGAAGCCCAGCAGCGACAACACCGGCAGCGCCGCCCACACCCGGGCGTCGCCCGGGAGCAGTCCCAGAGACAGCGCCCCTGCGGTCAGCCCGCCCCAGAGCAGGTGCAGCGCGGCCAGTTCCGCCAGCGGCGGCGTCATCAGGTCCAGGGCCGCCTCCAGCAGGCGCAGTCGGCGGCGGCGCAGCCCCGCGGCCAGGAGCGGCAGAGCGCGCTCCTTTAATAGGAGGTAGCGCCCGCGCTCCCACCGGTCCCGCTGGGACGCCGCCTGCTCCGCTGTGACCGGCATCTGCGCGCGGACCACCGCATCGGGCACGTAGCCCACCACGATATCGTGGTTCACCAGCAGGTCCAGACCATAGTCGATGTCCTCGGTGATGCTGTGCCCCTGCCAGCGCGCGGTTTCCAGCACCCCGCGCGTAAAGGCCATGCCGTTCCCCTTCAGGCCCACGCTCATGCCCAGGCGGTCGCGCCCCAGCGGCTTGACATGGTTCACCAGTTCGAAGGCGGCGGTCATCAGCGCCGCGCGCCACGAGTCGCCCGGGTTCAGCACCCCATAGCGTCCCTGAAGGGCGCGCCGATGCGTCCCGCGGGAGTCCGCCGGTACCCCCTCCCAGAGCCGTGCCTCCATTGCGCGGAGGAAGCCGGGATCGACCTCGGTATCGGCGTCCACGATTACGTACGCCTCGGCGGCTCGCATCGGGGAGTCCGCATCCGGAGCCAGGAGGCGAGAGAACGCCCAGTCCAGGGCGTATCCCTTCCCGCGGAGCACGGGGTCCGTGCGCTCCCATACCGTCGCCCCCGCCTGGCGGGCGATGGCGGCGGTGGTGTCCGTACAGTTGTCCGCGACGACCACGACCTGATAGCGGTCCGCGGGGTAGTCCTGGCGATAAAGGCTGGCCAGGGTGCCGGCCAGCACCAACTCCTCGTTATGCGCCGGCACGACCACCACGAACCGCGGCGCGCCTCCTTTATGGGTTGTTCCGGTCGTTCCGGCGGCCCGGCGGTTTCGCCGGGCGGCCAGCGCCGCGTTCAGCAGGAGCGTCACGAAGTATAGCACCGTGCCGCCCGCCGCCAGGGCCACCAGACTCACCAGCGCCGTCGCCAGCGCAGCGACAGCCGTTGTGAACGCGGGGCTCGTCAGAAACGACATGATCTCTCCTTGGAATCCTTTTCCCCCACCGACGCGCCCCGCTCCGGGGCCGCGTGCGCACCCATCCGCCGAAACCGCCGCCGCCGGCTTAGAAGTATCCGAAGCGGCGCTGCACCCAGTTGGGACTGGCGCGCTTGATCTTGTTCATGACCACGCCCATGACGCGGTGGCGCCCGATCTGCTCGATGGCCTCGGCCACCATGCCACGCGGCGTCACGCCAGCGTTGACCACCATCAGCACCCGGTCCAGGTGCGCCGCGATCGGCAGGGCGTTGCTGGTGGACACCGCCGGCATGTCGACCAGCACCAGGTCGAACATCTGGCGCGCCGCGGCAATCACCTCCGGCACGGAGGGCGAGCGCGCGGCCCGGACGGCGTTCTCCGGGGCCTTCCCCGCGGGCATCACGGACAGGTCGCCGCACTCCTCAACCTGGATGGTGCGCACGATGTAGTCCCGGCCCTCCAGAACGTCCATGACCCCCTTCTCGACGTGCGCGCCCAGGCAGCGGCCGATGTCGTCGTCGCCCAGGCTCATGTCGATCAGGCAGACCCGCTTGAAGGAGTTGCGCGCGATGGTGAGCGCCAGGTGCAATGCCACGGAGGTCTTGCCCTCTCCGGTCACCGCACTGGTGATCCCGAACACGGTGGGCAGGGTCACCTCAGGGTCGTGAACCGCGTCCACGACCGCCTGGTCGTAGAGCTCTTGAATCTGGCGCTCCAGGGCGGCGTACAGGTGCGCGAACTGCCCCTCGGTACGCTCGGCGGAGAGGCATACGCGCTCCAGAGACTCCTGCGGCAGGACCGTCACGAGCGCCCGGTCCGCAGGCGCGGTCACTGAGGTCTGCGTGGGGAGGCGGGAGCCACTCTCCTCGTCCTCGTAGTCCTCGTCCTCGTCGTCGTAGTCGAGCGGGTCATTTTCGTCGAAGACGTCCTTGGCAACGGGTGGGGGAACGAACCGTCCCGCCGCAGGGGGAATCACCGTGGCGCGCTCCTGACTCACACCGGGGTCCGGGGACGTAAACAGGGAGGTACGTGTCCGACCGGAGGGGGCACCACCGACGGGCGGCATCCCTTCCTCCCCCTGCTGCCCCGCCTCGTCCCGTTCCCCGAGCGGAATGTCCTGGTCGCTGCTTGCAGCGTTGCGCGCGGTGCGCACGCTTCCACCGAGGCGCTTGAGCGCGGATATCCCGCTGGGGCGCACCGACGTCCCGTTACCGTTGCGGTGGTACGCCTCGCCGCCACTCCCGTTTCGATTCATATCCGGCATTGCTTGTGAATCCTATCTTTCTCGCTGCCCGGGCAGCAGCCGCCGCCACCCCGACGGTTCCGAAGGCTCGGGCAGGCTGAGGATCTCCTTGTTCTCGGGGAGCGCCATCAGCACGGGGACCCCCAGCATCCGCTCGGCGTCGGCCTCATAGCGGAGGGTCGGGTCGGCCCATTCGCTGGCGACGACCAGCATCGTCCCCACGAGCAGGCCCAGGATGAGCGAACCAGCGATGAGAATCGCCTTCTTCTTCATCCCCAGCGTGGACTCGGGATGGATAACGCCCATCGGGACGTAGGTGGATGTCGCCGCGACCAATTCCATGTCCGTCTTGATGCGGGCATCCTCCCGCTTCTTGACCAGGTCCTGGTACCGATCCCGGTTGATCTCGTAGCGCCGCGTCTTTTCGGTCAGTTCACGCTGCGCCGCGGGGATCTTGCTGACCCGCGCTTCGTACTCGGCGATCTGCTCCTTGAGGAGACGCATCCGCGCCGTGTGGGTCTGCTCGTCGATCCGGGCCGTGGTCAACTGCTCGCTGAGCCGCAGGAACTCCGGGTTGTCCTGGAGTTTGGTCTCCTCCACGCTGCCGGCGACGCTCTGGCGCTTCAGCGCCTCCTGGATTTCCTTCTCGTGGTAGGCCTTGAGTTCCGCAATCCGATCATCGATGTCCTTGATCGTCTGGCTCTCGGGAAGATGGGTTTTCAACTCGTTTGCCCGCTCATCCAGCAAACGGTCTATGTGCCGCGCGGTCGGGCTCTGCGTCACGGTCTGCGACAGGATGGCGGTCGGGTTGACGTCCTTGAGTCTCGCCTCGATGGCCTGACGCTTCAGGGCGTTGTCCTTGGCCGTAATCTTCAGGATGTCCAGCTCCTGCTTGAGGTCCGAGAGGCGCCCAATCTCGGCCGCCTGGGCCTCCGGCGTCATCCCGGCGTTCTTCATCTTGTAGTCCGTGAGCGCGCGCTCCGCCTGCTGCATCTCCTTCAGGTACTTATTGATCTGGAGATCCAGAAACTCGGAGGTCTCGATCGCGGTCGCGGTCTTGGCGTGGCCCGCGGCCTCGATGTACTGGGCCTGGACCGCCTGGACGATGCGCTTGCACTCCTCGGGGTCTTCCCACACCAGGGTGATGCTGAAGAGCTCATCGCTCACAGCGAACGCTGAGAGCTTCTTGTAGAGCTGGCCCAGCCGCGGGTCGCGCACGTTCGGGTCGACGCTGATCGGCTGTGCCAGTTTCGCCCGCTTCAGGAACTTATCCACAAACCCGCCGGGCTTGTTGTCCCGCATCAGGTCGTTGAACCGGTTGACGTTCTGCTGCGCGGGGGTGACCCAACTGGTCTGGTAGTACCCCAGCGCATTGTGGAGCTCTGTGTCCGCCATCACCTTGGTGGTCGCGGTAGCGACGTAGGTCTTCGACCGGGTCAGCAGCAGCGACACGACCGTCGTCGTGATGACGAGCACAGACAGCAGAAACAGGCGCCGGTGCCGGAAGAACGAGTCGATGATGCGGAAGACCATATTGGAGCGGTGGTACATAGATCCTCGTCAGCTAGTGTCAGCTTGCGTCAACGTCCGCCCCTGAGCGGCACGACTCCGGCCGTGAACGGCCCGAGCCGCGCCGCAGGGAAAGTCGGATGGGGTGCGACGGTTCAGAACAGGAACAGGAAGGGGAGGACACGCCCCAGGTCGTCCAGGAAGTTACGCCCCTGCCGAACCTCCTTGGCGGGAACGTACACGACGTCCCCCGGCTCAAGCGGAACGTCCACCACCTTCGGGTCCGGCTTCCCGCCCTTGGCGCTGTTCCGGAGCAGCTTCTCCAGGTCCACGGGGATAGACTTGATCCCGCCCGCCTGCGGGTCACGCCGGGCCACCAGGGCGTTCTTCAGATCCGCTCCACTCCCAGGGCCGCCGGCCTCGGTGATCGCCTCCAGCACGGTGACCGTCCGGTTCTCCGGATACTCGACCGTCCCGGTGCGACCGACCGCGCCGGTCACGGCGTAAAGACGCTCGTTCTTCGGAATAATCAGGCTGTCGCCCGGCTCCAGGCGGACATCCGGCACCTTTCCGCTGGTGGCGATCTGGCTCAGGTCCACATCCACCGTCTTCCCGTCCACGCGCCGGACAATCGCCCGGGCCAGCGCCGCCTTGGGGGTGGGATTCCCCGCCGCTGTGAGCGCTGCTACCAGGGAACCGTTCTCCGGAATCGGCACGGGGCCGGGCCGCGCCACCTCGCCGAGCACCTGCACCCGGGTCCGCCACTCCTCCACCTGCTCCACCATCAGCACGTCGCCCGGCTGCAGGAGCACGTTGTGCTGGGGGTCGCCCGTGGCGTACACCCGCACCAGATCAATGGGGAGGATCTCGGTACCGCCGTCCCGGATCAGCTTGGCTTTTGTCCACTCAGCCCGCTCGGTCGCCAGCCCGCCGGCATCCATAATCAGGTTGAGCACCCGCCAGCCGTCGCCCATCTCGCGCTTGCCCTGGGTGCGGATTCCGTCCCCGAGCACCCCCACCATAGGAATGTTGCGCCGTACCACGGTCACCACGACCTGGGGTGAGCGCAGCTCCTTGCGCAGCGCCGAGAGAAGCAGTTCGGTAATTTCCGGAAGGGTGAGCCCCTCCACCCGGGCCTGCTTCAGATACGGGTAGGAGATGGTGCCGTCCGGCAGCACCGGCACGGAGGGGCGGGAGTACTCGGGCATCCGGAGGACGACCACCTCCAGGACGTCCCCCGCCCGCACCTTGTAGTTGGCCGGCACGGTGGGGCGGGAGGCGGCGGCGTCCGCGACCGGCGCGGCGGGAGGCGCAGCGCCCTCCTGGCCGCCCTGTGCGACCGCCGCGGGAACTCCCGCGCAGACCGCCGCCGCCGCTGCCGCCAGCGCCGCCACGCCGACGTGCAGCCGGCGGCCCGGTACGCCGGAGCGGACCACGACTGCGCGGGCGCCGGATTTGTCAACATGCGAACGGATCGGTGTGCCCATAGTTCCTTACTCTCCCGGGACGATTCCAGGACATCTCCAGGACATCGCCCCTGCATCTCCCTGCCGGGGAACGCGTTTCCGCCTCCCGCCCTGACAGGGGGCGCACCAGAAATCTCAACACTCTGTTGTGAAAGGAGATCCGAGAGGCGGGTGCGCCTGTTCGCTCCCGGATGCATCGCCATTATACAGGCGAAAAAGTAAACCAGGGGATAACTTCACAAAAATTTTATTAAACAACCCTCTAAACGCCCGTCCAGCGGCCGCCGGGCCGCCCCTCACCTGCGGGAGTGCTTCAGCGTTTTTAGACGGAAATTCGGCCAGAAAACATCGTCATTATTCCGGGGTATGCGCCGTTACAACCACCATACGGGAAAAATCACTAAAAAATTTACAAAATCGCCAGCTCTTGTGTTATAGTGGTTCTCGGCAGGCACTCTTACCGTGGTTCGCAGCGGTCTGTTCGGCCACGGGCGGTGCGGACTCAAACATCGAACCGCGAGCGAAGCAACGCGGACAGCGACCTGATGGTGAATAAAATGGCGAGCACACAGGCCCACGGGCGGGCCACAGTGGCAGCGGGCCGAACGGCGTTTGGTCCCTCCCACAGGTCCCCCCGGAACCGGGGGAGAGACAACAAGGGCAAGGCGGGTTCGGCGGGTTCCGCGGTGGTGCAGACAGCGGCCGCGGCGGTTGGGGCCGCCAGCGGGGCGGACCACGCACCCGCCCTCTTCTTTCGTGACCCGATCGCCACTGCCGCCGCGAATGCGTCCGCGTCCGTCTCCGGCGGTGAGCACAGCGCGGTGGGAGCCACGGTGACAACGGCGCCGACCACCGTCGCGACGGCTCCTGCTCCCACTCCGTTCCTGTACGGAATCGTCAAGCGCATCCTGGACGTAACCGCCTCGCTTCTGGTGCTGCTTCTGGGCTTCCCCATCTTTGCCCTGATCGCGTTCTTGATCTGGCGCGAGGACCGGGGCCCTGTCCTGTACTCCCAGTCCCGCGTGGGGCGGGGCGGGCGGCAGTTCAAGTTTTACAAGTACCGCAGCATGGTGCGTAACGCGGACGACCTGAAGGCGACGCTGGCTGCCCGGAATGAGGCAGAGGGGCCCATCTTCAAGATGAAGGATGACCCGCGGATTACCCGCGTGGGCCGGGTGCTGCGCCGCTACTCTCTGGACGAGCTTCCGCAGTTTCTGAACGTGCTGCGCGGGGAGATGAGCCTGGTGGGGCCGCGTCCGCACCTGCCCTGCGAGATTGAGCAGTGCGCGAACTACCCTGCTGAGCGCCTATCTGTCACGCCTGGCCTGCTGTGCCTGCGCGAGGTGCAGGGCCGCTCGAACCTGACGTTCGAGCAGTGGGTGGCTCTGGACCTGGAGTATGTACGCCACCGCTCGCTGTGGCTGGACATCAAGATCCTGTTGCGGGCCATCCCCGCCGTCCTCAAGGCAGAGGGAGCCTACTGACGTGCTTACTAGCGAGAAACCGACCTTCCCGCAGCGGACGACGCCCTACGGAGCGCCGGACGCCGCGGCGGGTTTGCCAGACCTTCCCGGTCATACGGGCGCGGCGCCGCAGATGGCGCCGCCGATGCAGCAGCAAATGTGGGGGGCTGGAATGATGGGCATCCAACCGGGCATCACACAAGGAGAAAGAACCGTCGTCGGAGGCATTGCGTTCGACAACGTGACCATGGCGGACGCTGTGACGCGCATCGGCATGATGGTGCAGAAAGCGGACCACCCCTGCATGGTGTGCACCGGCAACCTGGACCATCTGGTGATGCTACAGCAGGACGCCGAATTTCGCGCCATCTACGCCGAGTCCGAGCTGGTCCTGGCCGACGGGATGCCGGTCGTCTGGCTGTCGCGGCTGGCGCACTGGCGCCAGGCCGCTGTACCGGCGCTGCGTGAGCGTGTCGCGGGCAGCGACCTGTTCTGGGAGTTGGGGCGCGCCTCCGCGCTGATGGGCCTGCGCCTGTTCTTTCTGGGAGGTGCGCCCGGCGCCGCCGAGCGGGCCGCCGAGGTCATGCAGCAGCGCTACCCTGGTGCGGAGATTTGCGGCATCTACTGCCCGCCCTTTGACACGTTTGAGACGCCGGAAGAGCAGGAGAGGATTCGCGTCCGCATCCGCGAGGCGCAGCCGGATATCCTTCTGGTCGGCTTCGGCGCCCCCAAGCAGGAGAAGTGGATCGCGGCAAACCGGTACCGTCTGGGCGTGCCGGTAAGTATCGGGGTGGGTGGATCGTTCGATATGGCAGCGGGGGTATTCAAGCGCGCGCCCAAGTGGATCCAGCGCCTGGGCATGGAGTGGCTATACCGCATGGCGCAGGACCCGGGCCGCCTCGGGAAGCGTTACCTGGGTCGCGACCTGCCGTACCTGTTTACCCTGCTCTTCCAGACGCTACGAGGCAACAGCGGCGGCAAGCCCGCCACAGGTCACCCGGCGTCCTGAGGGCGCACATCCCTTCGAAGGCAAGCCCCTTGAAAGCTCTTCGGCACTTTACCTTATACGGAGCCAAGTCCGGATCACGAATGAACTCACCACAGCGCTACCCGTCCGACCTGACGGATGAACAGTATGCATCCATCGAGCCACTGCTGCCGTCCCGAGGGGGGGAGGGCAAAGTCGGACGTCCGCCGCGGTACACCAACCGGCAGCTCTTGAACGGCATCTTCTATGCGCTCAGGACCGGCTGCGCCTGGCGCTACCTGCCTCACGACCTGCCTCACTGGACCAGCGTGTATGCCTGCTGGAAGCGCTGGAGCGTGGACGGGACCATGGATCGCATCCACGACGCTCTGCGCCGCCTTGCCTACCAGACCCACAGCCGCGAGGACAGCGGCGCCGCGCGGCGCGAGTCGCGCACCAGCGGCGATGGCACCATCGCCTCCGAAACCGCCGCCGGGCACCGCGGCGGCTCGCCCGCCCTGGCGGGTCATAAAGGAGGGCGCACCAAGGGGCGCCCGGCCAACCGGCGCACGGCGGAAGTCGGTGCGCCGTCGGAAGAGAGCGCAGCGGAGCCCGCTGCTGCGGCCGAGCCTGCTGCCCCTGCCCGGCCGACCACCCGCCGTAAGCGGGGCTCGCTCCCCCGGCCTGAGGAGTAAACCCGCTCAGGCGTCGGAGTGTCCCCCACGTTTCTATCCGGTCCGGGCTGCTGGGTGGCGCACCGCGCCGCGCACACCACTGCCAATACTGCAGTCACTGTCGAAGGGCAGTAAAGAGTGGGAGGGAGCGCTATCGTGAACGGCCGGAAATACCTATCGCAGCAGCAGCAGCAGGAGAGGTTGGAAAAGTTGGAAAAGCAGGGGTCACAGCGGAAGGGCGGGCAGGTGCAGGGTCAGACCACAGTAACGGAGGCAACGCCGCAGAAGATCGTGGTGACCACGACTATCCGCCTGGACGGGGAGGAGGGTGGCCCCGCGGACATCGGCACCGAAGCCCTACAGGCGCTGGCCGCCTCGGGGGGCGCGGAGAGCGTTTCTCTTCAGAAGATGATCTCCGAAGGGCGCATGGTGATGATGCGCATTGCGCCGCGCACCTATCTGGGACTGACCCACGGGCGCCGGCGCATCCAGCCCCTGCGCATCGACGACCATCTGTTTATCTTTGCTCCGCGTCAGGACTCCCTGCGCAGCCTCGCCGACCTGATCTCTGACCTTATGCGCACCCACGGCCACGAGGCGGCGGACCGGCCGCTTGCCCGGCTGAACTTCGAGGAGGCTGACACCGACCTGGAGGCGTAGGGCCCACCCGGGCCCTGCTGCCGCGACCGGGGAGCGGTGCTGATATACCGTGCGTACGTTTCCACCATCGGATAACCCCCTCCTTACCAACTTCGAACGCGGGGAGGACACCGTCTCCACCGCCGCCGCCGCCACCACTGCCCCCCCCGCTACGGCAGCGCAGCCGCAGCGCTTCGGGCGCGCCCGGGTACGCCCGCGGATTCGGACCCGCGTGGTGGCCGTGGTCTGCACCTGCGACCGCGGGGAGCGGATCACCGCCACGCTGGAATCGATCCTGGCCAACCGCCACCCGGACTTTTCCGTCCTGGTGGTGGATCAGAGCACCGAAAACGCAACGGCGCGTGCCCTGCAGCCATATCTCGACGCCGACTCGCGGCTGTTTTACACCCGGGCCCCCCGACGCGGCCTGGGCTGCGCCCGAAACGTTGGCCTGATGCTGGCCGGCAGCGGCGCCGAGGTCGTGGCCTTTACCGACGACGACTGCACCGTGCCTCCGCACTGGCTGGAGACGCTGGACCGGGTCTTTGCGGAGCGACCGCGCGTTGCCGTGGCGTACTGCTCGGTGCTCGCCGCGCCGCACGACCCCACGACGGGCTTTGTCCCCGCCTACGAGCGGGCCGGCAGCCGCCTGGTAACGGGTCTGCGGGAGAAGTTTACCGCCCGTGCCATAGGCGCGGGGATCGCGGTGCGGCGGAACGCAGTCCTGAGTTTCGGAGGGTTCGACGAGTTCCTGGGCGCGGGTGCCCACTTCCCCTCCGCCGAAGACTTCGACATGACCGTGCGCGCCCTGCTGCATGGCTGGCATGTCTTCGAGACCGATGTCGCATCGGTGGTGCACCACGGCTACCGCGCCCACACGCAGGGGCGGGATCTCGCCCTGCGCGACTGGGTGGGCATGGGCGCGGCGGCGGCCAAGCCTCTGCGCGCCGGCCACTGGGGCTTCCTGGGGATCGCCTCCTATGAGTTCTTTGTGAAGGCGGTGTGGCCGCCGGTGGCGGACCTGCTCTGCCTGCGCGCCCCGCGCGGCGCGGCCCGCATTACCGGGTTCCTGCGCGGCTTCCGCGAAGCCTGGCAGCCTCGCTGGGGCGTGGACCCTGACACCCTCTGCTTCGTGAAGAAGGATGCGGAGGAGGCGCGGCCGTCGTGAACCGCTTCCCCGCGATCAGCATTATCACCCCGCTCTACAACGGGGAGCGGTTCCTCCCGGAAACGCTTGCCAGCGTCCGCGCGCAGGTCTTCACCGACTGGGAGCACATCCTGGTGGATGACGGCTCCACGGACCGGTCCGGGGAGATGGCGCAGGTCGCCGCCCGTGCGGACGCCCGCCTCCGTGCGCTTGCCGCCTGCGGGGGAAACGGAGGCGTGGCGCGCGCCCGCAACCGGGGACTGGCTGCGGCCTCCGCGTCGAGCCGCTATGTGATCTTTCTGGACCAGGACGATGTCTGGACGCCGGATGCTCTGGAGCGCCTTTTCCGCCATCTGGAGGCGCACCCGGAGGCGTGCGCGGCGTTCGGCACCGCCCGCCGGATCGATGCGCACGGCAACGCGCTGCCCGAGGAGACGCTGCCCGCCGTAAACTTCGTGGTCCGCCAGGGCCGGGTCGTCCCGTCGGCGGATACGCGCCGCACGTTCGCCCACCTGATTCCCATGAACCCGATCCCGACGCCCGGCCTGTGCCTGATGCGCGCCGAAGCGGTCCGCGCCGCGGGCGGACTGGACCCGGCGACAGCGCCCTGCGACGACTGGGACCTGTACCTGCGCCTGTCGCTCTCGCCGGACGGGAAGGGGTATCTGGACGCCCTGGGCGGCGCCCCTCTCCTGGGCTGGCGGCTGCACGGTGGGAACGCCTCGCATGACCAGCAGACCCTCCGCCGGCAGCGGCGGCGGGTCTACGAAAAGTTTCTGGACCGGGCGGCGCCCGGGGGCGCGGCGGTGGCTGCCATGGCGCGGGCCGCGATGCCCTTCGGCATGCACGACTTTGACGCCGCTCTGTGCCGCACCTGGGGCACCCGCGCCCTGGGAGCGGGGCGACCCGCAGAGGCGGCGCGCTACGGCCTGCGCGCTCTGCGCCATGCCCTGGCGGGCGCGCGCCTCCGAGCGCAGGCCGCGACGGGATGACGGAACGTACGGGACTCAGGACGAGATTCATGGCAGGAGAACACCAGAACCGATTCGCGAAGGCGCGCCGCCCCGCCCCGCTGCCGTCCCCCACGGACGGCTGCGATATCTGCGGATGTCACCGTGGACGGGAGATCGTTGCGTCGGAGCGGATGTTCGGCATGGGGGGCACGTTCGTCTACTTTGAGTGCGCGGAGTGCGGCTGCATTCAGTTGCGGAATGTCCCTGCGGACCTGTCATCGTACTACCCGCCGGGGCGGTACTACTCACTGTCCGGTGAGCGCGGCTTCGCTGCGTTCCAGGACCACCCGCTGCGCGCCCGGGCTCTGGCACTCCTCTCAGCCGGCTCCCTGTTCGGACGCCGCCGGGGCGAGACGGCCGTGCGCCCGTCCCTGGAGTGGGTCGCCCGGATGCTCGAAGGCGCCCCCTCCCCCTCTTTCACCACGCGCATTCTGGATGTCGGCTGTGGCGAGGGCTTCCTGCTGAAGGAGCTTGCCGCGCTGGGCTTCCGCCGCCTGACGGGTGTTGACCCCTACCTGGCGGCTTCCGGCCAGCCCCACCCATCCGTGACGCTCCACGCCTGCTCCCTGAGCGCCCTTCCTGCCGCGGACGCCCGCTTCGATATCATCCTGTTCCACCACTCCCTGGAGCACATCGCAGAGCAGGAGGACACGCTCCGGGCGGTCCGCGAGCGGCTCGCGCCGGGGGGCGTCTGCCACATCGAGGTGCCGGTCGCCGGGTGCGAAGCCTGGGAGGAGTACGGCACCGATTGGGCCGAGTTGGACGCCCCCCGGCACCTCTACCTGCACACGGAGCGCAGTTTGCGGCATCTGGCGGCCCGGTGCGGTCTGCAGGTGGCGGGCGTCTCCTATGTCGGCACGCCCTTCCAGTTCTGGGGGAGTGAAATGTACCGGCGCGGCCTGCCGTTCTACGAGGAGCAGGCGCGAGCCTACCGGGTGCCCGAGTCGCTCTTCACCCCGCAGGAGATGGCGGCGTTTGCCCGGCGCTCCGACGAGGCCAATGCCCGCGGTCGCGGCGGCAGAGCGCGCTTCACCCTTCGTGTCGCGGAAGGGGCAACACCCGCGGGAGCGGCTGCGCCCGGGCGAGAGGAGATCAAGACCGCATGAGCAGCGCTTCGGCAACCCTGGAGAACCGCCCCGAGATCGGACGGCGGCCGGAGCAGTCCGGCGGCGGCGCGGCCCGCAGCAGCGGCCGTTCCGCGGCACCGGACGCCCGCACCTACGCCCTGGGCTTCGCCCTGGAGTACTCCCTGGGCCACATTACGCACTCGGAGAATCTGAAGCAGCGCCTCGCAGGGGATGGCTCGGTGCGCCCGACCTACGTGGACCTGCCTTACCAGGACACGCCGGGCGCATGGGCCCGTCTTCCGGGCGTCCGCTCGAATTGGTCGCTGCGGGCGTCGATCGGGGCGTACCTGGGGCTGCGCGGCGCCGCCTGCCATCTGGACGCGGCTCTGTTCCACACACAGGTCACCTCCCTGCTCTCGACCGGCTTTATGCGGCGCGTCCCGTCCGTGGTCTCGCTCGACGCCACCCCGCTCCAGTACGACGCCCTCGGCGCCGCCTATGGGCACGCCCCCAGCGGCTCCGCGAAGGTGGAAGCATTCAAGAAGCGGATGAACGAGCGGGCGTTCCGCGCCGCGCGGCACCTGATCACGTGGTCACAGTGGGCCAAGGACTCGCTGGTGGCGGACTACGGCGTGGCGCCCGAGAAGGTGACGGTGATTCCGCCGGGCATCCACCTGCACCAGTGGGACTTCGCGGCGGAGCGGCCCCGCCCCTCCGGCGCCGCCGACGGAACCATCAATCTGCTGTTCGTGGGAGGGGACTTCCCCCGCAAGGGCGGGGATACCCTGGCGAAGGCGCTGGACCTTTTGCCCGAGCCCGCGCGCTCCCGCGTACACCTGCACGCGGTCACCAAGACGGAAGACCTGGGGCCAGAGGCGGACGCCGCCGTGGCCGCCGGGCGGATGACCGTGCACCGGGGCGTGACCCCGAACTCCGACCGGCTCCGCGCGCTCTTTGCGCGGGCCGATGCGTTCGTATTTCCTACGCGGGCGGACTGCCTGCCTCTGGCGGTACTGGAGGCTCTGGCGGCGGGACTGCCTGTGATTACGACATCCGTGGCCGCGCTGCCCGAAGCGGTGCGCCACGGAGAGAATGGTGTGATCGTGCCACCGGATGCCCCGGACGCCCTCGCCGAAGCGGTCGCGCAGATCGCCGCGGACGGCGCCCTGCGGCAGCGCCTGTCGGCCTGCTCGCGCGCGACCGCGGAGGAGCGCTTCGACGCCCGGGCGAACTACCGGCGCATCATCGAGATCTTGAAGGGGGTGGCGCGGTGACCCCGCGGCAGCAGACGGCACCTGCGTCGTCTGCGCTGCGAGGGACCACGCCTGGCCCTACCCCGGAGGCTGTGACGAAGAAGATGAATACCCTGCTGCTGATACCGAGCGTCCTGAAGAGCGGCGTGGAGGCTTGCGTCTCCCAGGACCGGCACCCCACGATGGACTACTACGCCCTGGCCGAGGGGCTGCGGGAGGCTTCGCCCACGGGCCGGGTGGACCTGCTGGATTACGGCGCGGTGGAGCGGGAGACGCACCCACTGGTAAAGCTCGCGCGCCGCGTCGGGGGCAAGGACGCTGCCCTGGCCATGATGGGGTTCCTGCGGCGCAAGGATTATGACACCATCTTCACCAACGGCGAGAACGTAGCGCTCCCGCTGGCGCTGCTGCTGCGCCCACTGGGCCGCAATCGCCCCGGTCACGTCACCATCGGGCACCGGCTCTCCACCGGCAAGAAGCGCCTGTTCTTCAAGACGCTCGGGCTGCACCGCGAGATGGATACGATCTTCGTGTACGCCACCACGCAGCACACCTTCGGCCGTGAGCAGCTGGCGATTCCGGCGGAAAAGCTCCGGCGGATCGCCTTCCACGCCGACCACCGCTTCTGGCGCCCGCTTCCGGCTGCCCATGTGGAGGAGAACCTGATCTCCTCGGCGGGTCTGGAGTGGCGCGACTACCCCACGCTGATCGAGGCGGTGCGCGAGATGCCGGAGCTGACGGTTCGCCTCGCCGCCGCCTCCCCCTGGTCGAAGCACACCAACGAGACGGCCAACCGAAAGCTGCCCGAGAATGTGGAGGCGCGCCGCTACGACTACGGGACGCTGCGCCGGCTGTACTCGGGCTCCAGTGTGGTGGTGGTGCCGCTCTACGAGAACGACTTCCAGGCGGGGGTGACCACGCTCCTGGAGGCGATGTCAATGGGCAAGGCGGTGATCGTCACCCAGACCACGGGCCAGACCGATGTCGTGACCGACGGGGAGAACGGCATCACGGTTGCGCCCGGCGACGTTGAAGGCTGGCGGGCGGCGCTGCGCCGCCTGCTCGGCGACGAGGCGCTGCGCCAGCGGCTCGGCGATAATGCTCGTGCCTGGGTGGAGACCCACGCCACGCTCGACCACTGGGTCCAGAACGTCGTGTCCGCGCTTCAGGCAAGCGCTGCCCCCGCAGCGGCGCGACGCGGCGCGGACCAGGGCGCTCCCGTCCAGGCGGACGCCCGCAGCTAGGTCCACGCGAACAGGAGATTCGATTACGACACCATGAAAAAGCTACTTCTGGCCCTGCTTCTCAGCGTCACCACCGCCTCGATCGCAGGTAACGTTCTCCTGTATAACCGGTACTCCTCGCGACGGCCGCTGCTGCGAACGGCGGACGGCGTGGAGGTCACGCGCAAGGAGTACCAGGACATCATCGACTATAAGTTCGGCAAACAGGTGCTGAACAAGCTGACCTACGAGAAGATCATCCGACACGCCGCCGAAAAGGCGGGCGTGATGCCCACGGAAAAGGACGTGGACGCCCGCCTGGAGGGGGTGCGACGCCGCAGCCCGCAGGTGCTGGAGCGCCTTAAGAACGACCCCGCCCGGATGGCGGAGCTTCGCAGCGACACACTGACGGAGCTGGCACTGGAGAATCTGCGCATTCGCGACGTCACCGTGACGGACGCGGAGGCGAAGGCGCACCTGGCGAAGAACGCAAATACCTTCGCGGTACCGCTCCAGGTGCGCACCACGCTGGCGGTGGCCCCGAACCAGGTGGACGCCGCCGCCGCGGCGAAGATGCTCCGTCAGAAGATTCCCCTGGATGTGATCGCGCGCCGCCCCCGCATCCGTGTCGCGGGCGTCGGGGGATGGGACCCGGACTGGTCGCTCTTCCCGCCGGCAGCTGCGCAGAAGCTAGGCGCCGCTGCGCGCAGCCTGAAGCCGGGCGGGGTGACGATCGTCCCCATCGCGGACTACTTCTTTATCCTCCGCATGGACGGGCGCACCGAAGGGGGTACCCCCTCCTATGCCAGCGTGCAGGAGGAGGTAAAGCGCGCCGTAAAGCTCAAGAAGGCGCCCGGAGCGCAGGAGACTCTAGCCCGTCTCTACCGCGAAGCGGGCGTGACCTTCGAGGTGGACAAGTACGCGGCCTACTTCGAGGACATCCGCAGCTACTCCGAAAAGTCGAACAAGGAGGCTCCGAAGTCGCCTGACACGGCCTCTCTTTCCGCAGAAGGCAACCGCGTCGCAGGCCGCTGATTCCGCACCGACCAGGCTTCGTTTTCTTTCGCGCATTCTAAATTATTAGTAAAATTATGGTATAATTTTACAAGGCGGCCCGATCCGCGGCGGGAGCGAGGAAGCGCCCTTACGCGGGAGGTGCGAGTCGCCCCACGGGTGCGGCGCGGTCCGCCTCTCTGGATGCGACCAGAAAGGAAACGAAGCAAATGGATTGGCGTTGTATCGGCGTGGCAACCGCCGTGTGCGCCACGGTAACCGTGCTCGGAGGCAGGGCGGCACGCGCCGACGTGACGTACGTGGGAGGACAGACCGTTATCACAAGCGGCCAGTCCGGCACCGCGGGCCTGAGCGGGGTGGCGACGCCGGGGGTGTTCGACGCAGGGGCGGACTCCGGGATGACGTTCACGTACGGCTATTATGACGAGGTGACGAAGACCTGGTCCGCCCACCCTGACACCACGATCAGCGGATGGGTAGACGGCGAGTGGAAGACATTCGCCACCAGCGGTACGGCAAAGAACGTGGAGGCCCTCGACAGTTACAACCAGCCGTGGGTCTACAGTGGCCCTCTGCCGGGATCGTCGTGGGTCTCCGCGTATGTGGAAACCGACTCCAGCAGCGCTTACTACAAGGAGCCTGAGCGAGTCGGCAACATGCTCTCCGGTGACTTCGCCTACACCATCGATTTTGAACTCAACCCGGCCCAGGCCTGGGGGAATTTCTCTATCGAAGGGGTGATGTACTCGGACGACCGCGTTAAGTCGATCTGGCTGGACTGGGGTACCAGCTACGCGCAGGAGATCAGTTTCGTCAACGGTCCGGACTTTTCGTACCAGTACCTTTCGTCGTTCGGTTCCACCGGGTCCCACCCGGACTACCCCTACCCGGGCACCAAGCACTCGCTGACGTTCTTCGTCCAGAACAACTTCAACGACCGCACCGGGTTCAACTTCTCCGCGACGGCGGTCCCGGAGCCGGGCGCGGTGGCGTTCGGCGTTGTGATGGGCGGCGGGCTTCTGGGCCTGGTCGTGCGCGCCCGTCAGCGGCGGCGGCAAGGGGGGGAAGCGGAGGCGCTTGCCGTCTCCGCGTGACCGGGCGCCACAGGGCGCCGGTCTTACCGGGCCGGGAGGAGGCAAATCGGTCCCCCTCCCGGCCCGGCCGGCGCTTCGCCGGAGTTTCTTACCGTGACGACACTACGACCCGCCATGACGACCACACCCCGCGAAGGCGCGCCCGGCGACGATGCCGCAACATCCGCACACGCCACCGCACCGCTGCGCGACGTGCCGTTCCTGCTCGCCTGTGGCGTGGCCACGGCGCTCCTGGTGGTTCTGTCCTGGCCGGTCCTGAAGTGGTGGCACTGGGAATTTACAAAGCCAGACTCGCCCTACGGCCACGGTTATTTCGTGCCGGTGCTGGCCGCGGTGATGCTGTGGCACCGGCGCGATGCCCTGCGTAACGCCGGGCTGCGGCCCGCTCCCCTGGCACTGGCGCTGCTCCTGCCGGGCGTTTTCCTTCTGCTGCTGGCGACCAAATCCGACATGCAGGCGGTCATGTCCACCGCCCTGCTGGTAACCCTTACCGCCAGCGTCTGGTTCGTCGCCGGGACGCGGTTTGTCCGGGCGGCGGCGTTCCCCCTGGCCTTTCTGTGGACAATGGCGCCACTGCCGGGACCGGTACTGAACGACGCAACCCTGAAGTTGCAATCCCTTTCCGTGCAGGGCTCGGCCCTGCTCCTCAAGGCGATTGGCCTCTCTTCGGTCCGGCAGGGCAACCTTGTGGTGATGGACTCGTACACGTTGAACGTGGACGTGCCCTGCGCGGGCTTCGGTCTGCTGCTGCGTCTGCTGACCTTTAGCGCGGCGTTTGCGTACCTGACCGACACCTCCCCCACGCGCCGCTGGCTCCTGTTCGCGCTCAGCCTGCCGCTGAGCGTGGCGGTGAACGCGGTGCGAATCGCGCTGATCGGCGTGGTGGGCGAATGCCTGGGCGCGTCCGCAGCCAACACGTTCCACGACTGGAGCGGTCTCCTGTCGCTTGTTCTCTGCATGGCGGCCCTGTTCGGGACCGCGAAGGCACTGGGATGTCGAACATTCGCCGGGCAGCCGGTCTTCTGAACCTCATAATGGCCCTGGGGGTCGTCGCCGCGCTGCTGTGGAAGCCCGCGCCGCCCACGCCCTTCCGGGGGGTGGAAGCGCATGAGGTACCTGCGCGCCTCGGCGGATATATCTCCGAGGGTGACTCCCCGGTGCCGGAGGATGTGCGCGCGGCGCTCTCGTCGGGCAGTATCGTGTCGCGCTACTACCGACGGGATGCCGACAGCAGCAGCAGCAGCAGCAGCAGCAGCAGCAGCGCCGGGGACACGGGAATGGAGTTGCTGCTGATCGGCGGGACCGACCGCAGCGCCCTCCACGACCCGCGCTCCTGTTTTGTCGGCTCCGGCTGGCGCATCGAGAACGATCATACCGAGACGCTGCCGGGCACGCAGGTCGAGGCCCGCGTCTGCCATGTGGTAGACGCCGAGAAACAAACGGGCTTCGACACTCTGTATCTCTATGTAGTCGACGGCAAGGTGATTCACCAGGTAACGCAGATCCGGACTCAGATGCTCCTGAGCGCCGTGATCGGCAAGAAGAACCGCCCGGTGTACTTCCTGCGGATTGTCATACCGCTCCCATCGGACCCGGCGCTGCGGCAGCGGGACCACGAACGCCTGATGCAGTTCGCTGCGGAGGCGTGGACGGCTCTGGAGCCCCGACTCCGAAACCATGAGGCGGGCGATACTGTTGCAATAACGGACACAGGGGACTGAGGATGCGGCGGAAAACGAACAACCTTAGCAGCGCGGCGATCTCTCGGACGGTGGGCGCCCTGCTGCTTGTGGCCATGGCGGGGACGGCGGTCCAGGCGGACGGCTCCGGCACGCCGGGAAAGAAGCCGGGCACACCCCCGACGAAGAAACCGCAGCCCGCTCCCCGGATGACGCCTATCCCGAAAAAGAAGCTATCGGCGCCGGCTTCGCTGCCGGGCCAGCCCGCGCGGGGAACGCGCCTCGTCCCGCCGCGCGCCCCGCTGCGGCAAGGGGGGAAGGTAGAGCATCTGACCGGCGGGGCGCCGCTGCCCGCGCCCGGCCCGCGGCAGACCGGGGGCGGCGCCTTTCAGCAGCACAGTTTCCTCCAGAGCGGGACGCAAGGCGCGGTGGCGAGCAGGACAGTGCCCCTGACCTCTTTGAGCAAAACGAACCCGTCCTCGGGGTATCGGGCCAATTCGATCCTGGCCCCGCGCGCGCCCAAGGTGGTGGAGGTCAACCGCAAAGGAGAGCTCCCGGGGGCGAAAAAGACGCAAGATAAGAAGAAAAAGGAGGCAGAGGAGAAGTCCCGGGGCCGCAAATTGCTGCCCGGCTCCTGACCCTGCCCCCCATCCCGAGGTGTGGACCGCTTCTAAAGAAAGTAATTATTTACTTGATGATGCTTAAGATAAAGCGGTTTCTGACCAATTATAGGTAGTGGCAAAATCGCTGTTCCAGACACCCGCCCACTTCGGGGGTTCGGAGGGAGACCGCGGGAGACGCGAAAGCGGAAGCGCCACCAGTTTTGAAGGAGCCGGAATTGTCTAATCGAGTCACGCTGAAAGATGTCGCCGCCCGCGCGGGGGTTTCCCAGACGACCATTTCCCTATTTCTCAATGGGAACACGGGCGTCTGCTCGGAGGAAACGGCGGAGCGCATTCGTACAGCCCTGACAGAGCTGAACTATACGCGCTCGCGCCAGGGCAGCGTCGCGGCTGCGACCCTGCCCACCGCGGCGACAGCCGGGACGGTCACCGCCGCGCCGCCGGTCGTCGCCTATGGCGCGGGCGCCGGGGTCGCTGGCCCCACTGTGCGCCGCCGCACCCGTACCCTGGGCATGGCGCTGCCGAATGCCGGCGATCTGCTGGACCCGAACGGCACCGCCCCCTCTCGTGTTACCGATCAGGTATGGCACGGCGCCTCGCAGGTGGCGGAGTGGGAGGAGTTCTGCCTCCTGTCCTACCCGGCCCGTCTGCGGGAGACCACCGACACCGAGACCTTCCTGGACGGCTCCATCTCCGGTCTGATCCTGAATGCGGGCTATGCGGACCCGCGCCCGGCGCAGCTCGCCGCGGCCGGTCTGCCCGTGGTGGTGCTCCACCGCTTCCTCGCGGTGCCGGACACCTGCGGCTCGGTCTGCGCGTACGAGTCGGATACCGTGGAGCTGGCGATGAACCACCTGTGGGAGTTGGGCCATCGGCGCATCGCGCACTACGCTGGTCCGGTGGAAGTGCCGGGCACCGCCGCGGAGAGTGCCCCCCTCAGCGCGCCGCAGATCCGGCATACCCCCAGCGACATCGCCATCCGGCGCCTGGAGCGCTATGAGATCTGGATGCGCCAGAACGGCGCGTACGACCCGCGCCTGACGTACGCGGCGGAAACGGACTGGCAGGGCGAGCACGCCGCGGAAGCGCTGGCGACCTGGTGGGCACTTCCGGAGGGTGAGCGGCCAACGGCGGTCTTCTGCGCGAACGACACCCTGGCCGTACGACTGCGCGAAGCGGCTGAGAAGATGGGCCTGTCGGTACCCGGAGACCTGTCGCTGGTGGGCGTGGGAGACAGCAACCGGGCAGCGGAGTCGGGTCTGACGAGTGTTGTGATTCCGGGAGAGCAGATCGGGCGCGAGGCGGTGCGCCTGCTGCTGCGGATGATCGATGGCGCGGCGTCCAACCCGAGTGAGCGGCGCCGCGCAATCCCGGTCACCCAGATCGCGGTGCGCGAAAGCACGGCTCCCCCTGCCACGGCCGCCGGTCACTCCGACCTCTAACGCGCGGGAGCCTTCCCGTAGAGAAGCGGCCCCCGCGCCCATCATTGGGCGCGGGGGCCGCTCTGTTGTTTACCGTCGCACCTCGCTTCCGGGAACGCTCTACAGAGTGCGGACGCTGCCGCGCTCCGCCACCCGGCTCACCGGCACTGTGTAGTGATGATGCTCGGGCAGGCCGCCGTTTCCAGAGCGGGACCACGTCGGGAGCGCGGTGGCGCCCGGCGGCGCCAGCAGGGAGCGCAGCAGGCGCACCGCCTCGGCGCCGATCTGCTCAGCGGGGAAGACGACGCTACTGAGCGGCGTGTCCGTGCGGGCGAACTGCCCCTCCTCGGTATCCATCGCCAGCACCGAAAGGTCTCGCGGCAGGGACACCCCCGCGCTGCGTGCCGCGCGCAGCAGAGCGTGTCCGGCGGCGTCACTGGCGCAGAAGACCGCGGTAGGCCCATTGGGCGCCGAAGTCCACTCCCCCAGCGCTCTTGCCAGCTGCTCTTCTGCCCACCCGCCATCCTCGACACGGCGGAACAGGAACGGACCGGGTTCCACTCCCCGCGCACTCAGGGCTCGGCCCCACGCCTGGTAGCGGCGCTTCTGCGTTCGGTCTGCCGGGCCGGAGTGCGGCGCGCACCGACCGTCCGACTCCGACGCGAGGTCGAACACACCGGCAATGCGACGGTGCCCGCGCGCCCAGAGGTGCGAAAGCGCCGTCTCCACCAACTCCTCCTCGCAAACGCTCACGGTCGAGCAGCCGGGCGGGGCGTCCTCCGGCGGCGTCAGCAGGACCACCGGCATCCCGGCCTCCTCAGCCAGATGCGCAGCGCCGGGAACGTCTGCCCAGTCCTCCCCGAGGATCAGGCCGGCGATGCCCTGCTCTTGAAGTCGATGGAGAATGCGGGCGGAGTCAGGAACCCAGGGCGCCGTGGCAGGGAAGAGCAATAGCCGCCAGTTGCGGCGGTCCGCCATCGCCCGGATGCCGCGCAGCGCGGCGTCCCCGGCGCCGCTCCGCTCCGTCAGCATACCGGGAGCGTAGGCACCGAACAGGGAGGAGGAGGCGCACGCGGCGGGCCGCCCTTCCCGGGGGGGCGAGAGGTTCAGGAACACGCCGATGGTGCGGACCGATGCCGGACGCGGGTACAGGTTCCGGGGCGCCACATCGGCGCCGCCCCGCCGCTCGGCTGCGGCGGCATCGTTGAGACCGCGCGGGGACCGGTTGCGCGCCACCGCGAAGCAGGAGGAGGCGGACACGACGCGCGAACCGCCGCCTCCGAAGGGAGCATGGCTTTCAGGAGGCGCGCCCCAGGCTCCGCCGATCCCCTCCGCGGAGGGGGTATCGCCGTATGCTTCGGTTGGCGAAGACCAGGCGTTGCTGTCATCGGGTCCTGACGGACCGAACTCAGGTTTCCACATGTTCGCCTGTGCGCCTCCAGTCGATGCGGCTTATCCGCGTCCAAAAATCAAGAAACACGAGAACCGACACCACGGCCCTGGAGCGACAACCCATTAGATTTTCGTAGGGAATCCCCCGTACGTACCTGTACCAGGCTGACAGGAGGAATGGTAACACAACGCCCTGCATTCGTCAAGATACTGTTTAATAATGCACAGAAGGCGAAGAGACGGCGGAACCAAAGCACACTTTATGTCTGCATAAAGCAGCCTAATAGAGAGAACATTAGCCTACTAACAAGAGAAAAGCCCCTCCGGTTGGTCTCTTCAGACACCAAATTCGCCTATTAATACACAGAACGCGGATTTTCTTGCGCGCCGGGCGGCAGTGGGGGGAGCGGGGCGGAGGGGGAGAGCGTTCAGAAACCGCGGACGGTCGCCTACACACCGGCTGGAGAGAGGGGGCACCCTCTCTCCAGCCGGCAATAGCCCGCTCTTACTGATTTGCCAGGGCGGCGCAGAAGCGCGCCGTGTGCTTCGCGCCGAGCAGAAGGTCGGAGATGCGCAGGTTCTCGTTGGGGGCGTGCGCCCGCCCGCCGGGATAACCGCAGCCGCAGGTGACCACGGGCATCCGCAGCCCCTCCGCAAACGGGTAGATCGGGCCGGAGCCGCCGACCAGGGGGTACACGGCGGGTTCCTGACCGTAGACCTCACGGGCGGTGCGCACCGCGGTCTGCACCATGGGGTGCTGCGGGTCCACGCGCGCGGGTCGCTGGCCACCGAGGTACTTCACCTCGATATCGGAGAAGCCCTGCGCGTCCAGGTGGGCGCGCAGCGCCTGGTGGACCGCCTCCGGGTCCTGGTCCGGCACCAGGCGGAAGTCCACCTTCGCCACGGCGCGCGCGGGCAGGACCGTCTTCGCGCCCTCGCCCTCGTAGCCCGAAGAGAGGCCGCAGATGGTGCAGGTCGGCTCGAACACCGCGCGCCGCTGGAACTCCACGCCCGCCGCATCGCCCAGGAACTGCTCCAGCCCGAACTCACGTTTCAGGTACGCCTCGTTCTCCGTGGGCAGCGCCGCGAGCAGTTCCCGATCATAGTCGGAGGGAATCCGCACGGCGTCGTAGTGCCCCGGCAGCGTGATGCGCTCGCCGCGCGTCTTCAGCGTGTTCAGCGCCCAGACCAGCCGCCAGGCGGCATTCGGAAAGAGCGAGCCGCCCACCCCACTGTGCGCGTCGTAGTTCAGCGTCTTCGCGTGCAGTTCGAAGTAGGCGATGCCGCGCAGACCGCAGATGATCTCGGGGCGCCCGGCGTCGTCCACGCCGCCGAACTCCCACACGCACACGTCCGCGTTCAGTACCGCGGCGTTCTTCTCGATCCAGGCGGGCAGGTGGACGCTGGAAACCTCCTCCTCGCCCTCCACCACGAACTTGACATTGACCGGCAGCTTCCCGCCGTTCGCAGCCTTCAGGGCGTCCAGTGCCATGAGGCGGCAGGCGATGTGCCCCTTGTCGTCCGTGATGCCGCGCGCGTACAGGAAGTCGCCGTCGCGGCGCATCACCCACGGGTCGGAGTCCCACAACTCGAACGGCTCGGCGGGCTGCACATCATAGTGGTTGTAGAAGAGCACCGTCGGGGCGTCCACCCCCGCGCTCCGGTCCTCGGCGAAGACCACGGGCGGCCCGCCCTCCGTGGGCACGAGCCGGGCTTCCAGCCCCCGCTTCTCCAGCTGGTCGGCCACAAGCTGCGCGCACGCAGCCATGGGCGAATCGGGCTGCGCGGCGACGCTCGGGACGGCAACCAACTGCGCCAGCTCCTCCAGCGCCCCTTCCAGGGCGGCGTCCACGCGCGTGTCGAGTTCGTTCGTGTCCATGGCCATTTTTCCGCCTCCCGGGGGCGGCCGCCCCCGCGTCTAATCCGTGGTATAGTTCAGGCGTTCGGAGCGAATCCGCGCCGCCCGGGGACCCCACATGCAACTACCACTGCCGCCCCCGCTGCTGCCCGACGCGCAGCACCGCCGCCGCCGTCGCCGCACCCGACACGCTCTTTCTCGGCTTCGCCGGGGCGAGGCCACTTTCCTCCCGCCCTCGCCGCCGCGCGCCGCCGCCGCGGCCCTGCTACTGTTGCTGCTGTGCCTTTCCGTGCTGCTCGCGGGCGCCGCCGAGGCACGCCGCCAGGGCGGCGGCTACCCCGCCGCGCGCGACCCGTACGTCAACGACTACGCGCAGGTCCTCACGCCCGATCAGGAGAAGACGCTGCGCGCAGAGCTGACCCGGACGCGGAGCGCGCAGGGGATTCACACGACTGTCCTCACCGTCCGCTCCTACCGCGACTACGGCACCGGCGAGCCCACGCTGGAACAGTTCGCCACAAACCTCTTCAACCGGTGGGGCATCGGCGACCGCAACCGGGACGACGGCGTGCTGGTGCTGGTGGCGGTGCGGGACCGGAAGATGCGGGTGGAGGTCGGCTCGGGCTACGGCGACGCCTACGACGCGCCGATGAAGCGGGTTATCGACGATGAGTTCCTCCCCTACTTCAAGCGGGACGCGTACGGCGAGGGCATCGTGAACGGCACGCGCGCCGTGCTGCGCGCCCTGCCAAAGACGTGGCCGCCTTCCGGAGCGCCGGGCGTCGAAGCGCCGCGCGAGTCGGACGCCCCGGGAACCGTCGCGGACGATACGGACCCGAGCGGCACCCCGGTCCCGGTCGAAGTCTTCACGATCGGGGCAGAGGAGGGGGGCGCGTCGGCCCCGATACTGCCCCTGCTCGGCGGCGTGACCGCGGTGGGCGGTGCCTGGTTCGGCGCGTACCGCTACCTGCGCTTCCGCCGACGCTTCTGCCCGACCTGCCGCGCCGAGATGAAGCGGCTCGACGAGTTCGCCGACGACGCGTTCCTGGACGCCGGGCAGAAGCGGGAGGAGGGGCTGGGCTCGGTGGACTACGACATCTGGCAGTGCGCGTCCTGCGGCTTCCACCGCCGGCACGGGTACTCCGCGTGGCTCAGCACCTACCAGCGCTGTGTCCGGTGCCGCTACCGCACGATGAGCGTCGCGCAGCGCACCATCACCAGCCCGACGCAGTACTCCACGGGCACGGCGGAGGTTACCAAGGACTGCCGCCACTGCGGATTTCACAGCCAGCACCGCGTCACCCTGCCGCGCCTGTCCTCGTCCTCGTCCAGCAGCAGTTCGTCCAGCGGTTTCGGGGGCGGCAGTTCGTCGGGAGGCGGCGCGAGCGGAAGCTGGTAGCGCAGGAACGAAACAACACGAGGAGAACGCACATGCCTGAAGCAACGGAAAATACGCCGCCGCCGCCGGCCCTGACGGGCGCCGGCGCGACCACGCACGCGCAGAACGACTGGTCTGCCGCGAAGACGATCCTGACCCCGTTCCCGGCATCGGAGACTGTCCAGGAGATCGTGTACGCGCTGGTCGCGGATGACCTGAGCGCCGCCCAGAGCTACCTCATGAGCGGCGGCAAGGGCGGGGTTTCGCGCCTCTGGCTCCTGATCCCGCTCGTGGTCATTGTCGTCCTGGCACTCTCCGGGCGGCCTTCCAGCCGGAGTTCGGGGCCGCTGACCTCTCTCCTGCTTCCTATGCTCTTCCCCCTCATTCTGGTGCTGGTCATCACCCTTCTCCTGCTGCGCTTCCAGATCCGCTCGGTCTTCAAGAAGATACCGGGCAGCGAGGAGCCGCGGCGTGTGCGCCTCACCCCGGACTACCTGGAGGTGCAGGACCAGGTGACAGAGAGCCGCGTGCGGTGGCACGGCATCGCGCGCATAGACGAGGGGAAGAAGCACTTCTTTATCCGCTTCCACACCAACATGGCGATGCCGATCCCCCGGCGCGCGTTCGAGACCGACGCCGCGGGGCGCGCCTTTTTCGAGGAGATGACGCGCCTCTGGCAGAGAGCCGGTGGGGGCGGCAAGCCCTCCGCCTGACCCCCATGGTTCTCTGTAGACGGCTTATCGCGGCTCCGCGCCCGCCTTCTTCTGCTGCCCGCCCGGCAGGACGCGCGCCGACAGCCGCAGGTCGCCGCTCTCGATCTTCTTCGCCACGGCGGACACCGGCTCTCGGAACACGACGCACCCGCTCATGACCTCGACCTCTTCGCCGCGGGAGCGGTAGGCGGCGAAGTGGGCCCGCAGCCTCTCCGCGAACGCCTTCGGCTCTCCTGCCGCCAGGTGCTTCAGCCCGAGCAGGGCATACAGCCGGCCCGAAACGGTGGCGCGCCGGTCCTTGAGCAGCCCCTCCAGCGTGGCCGCCGCGTCCTTGCGCTCCACCAGCGTACCCAGCGCCTTCTCCTCCTCCGAGAGGGTCGCGGCAAAGCCCACGCCACCCACGGCGAACCGCGGGGCGTCGCGGACGACGGCGTAGGCCGCGGGCGCCGACGACTTTTCCACGGACTGAGCCAGGGCACCGCCCCCGCTCAGGGACAGGAGCACGCCGGTCAGCACAAGCAGGTTTTTCATGGTCTTACCCCGTGGGGTATTACGTCCGCGGACACTACCCGGTTCCCCGCCCCCCTTTCTCCTCCTGGCGCTTCGGGGGAAGGATTTCCGCGGGCCGCCGGGCAAAGGGAACCGCGGGAGCGCGGAAAACACACGCGCAGCGAGGCAAAGACATGAGTTTCACGCTTACCCCCGAGCAGAAGCGGGAGTTCTTCGAGAAGGGTGTTCTGAAACTGCCCGGTATCGTGCCGCCGGACGCGGTCGCGCGGGCGCGGCGGGCGATCAACGCCTACATCGGCGAGAACGGCATCGACCCGAGCGAGCTAACGAAGTACCGCGCACAGACCTACTGCCCGGGGCTGGGCAAGACTGTGCCCATCACCGATCTGTACAACGCCACCCCGATCAAGGACGTCGCGGAGGCGTTCATCGGGGCGGGAAAGGTGCGCCCTGTGGGGAGTGGGCAGATCGCCCTGCGCTTCCCGGTGGTGGAAGAGCCGAATGAAACACCCCGCCCGCCGCGCCCGCACATCGACGGCATGTACTCCCCCACTAACGGCGTCCCTGAGGGCACCATCGCCAACTTTACCGCGCTCGTGGGCGTGTTCCTGTCCGACGTCCCCGAGCCCTACATGGGCAACTTCACCGTCTGGCCAGGCTCGCACCGTCTGTACGAAACGTACTTCCGGGAGCACGGCCCGCAGGCACTCTTAAAGGGCCTACCGCCGATTGACCTGCCCGAACCGGAGCAGTTTGTGGGCAAGGCGGGCGACGCCGCGCTGGTCCACTACCAACTCGGACACGGAATCGCCGGAAACGTATCGCCGAACATCCGCTACGCCATCTTCTTCCGCCTGACGCACGTGGACCACGACCAGTACCACTGGGAGTGCATGACCGACATCTGGAAGGAGTGGGAGGGGATGCGCGACCTGGCCGCCGCGGGCGGCTAGCGGTCGCCGCCGATCACGCCGACCAGCAGGGCGATATCGTCGCGGACGCCGCCGCGGCCGTACGCCTCCACGCCCGTAATCAGGCGGTCCAGCATCGACTGTGCCCGCTCCTGCTCCTGCTGGTCGAGTTCGGCAGCGGCAGCCGCGGACTCGGCCAGCAGGGTGCTCACCCCGGGTATCCCCAGCAGGTTACGGCGGTTGGGGCCTGCGTCGCTCAGCCCGTCGGTGAAGACCGCGAAAGCGTCCCCCGGGGCAAACGCCACGGTCTCCTCCAGGAAGCCTACGCCCGTTTCAAACGCGCCCAGCACCGGCCCCGTCGAGTCGAGCGACTCCACCTCCCCGGTGGCGGCCCGCCACACCAGACCCGGCTCCTGCCCACAGTTGACGTAGGTCAGCGTCCGCTGGGCGTGGTCGTACACCCCTACAAACAGGGTGGCGAAGCCCGTAATCAGGTTGTGCTGGACCAGGGTGTAGTGGAGGGTAGTAATGGCGTCGGCCACCCCGCGCCCGGCGTACAGGGCAAAGCGGAGCATGTTGCGCATTGTGGCGACCTGCTGGGCGGCGGCGAGTCCCTTGCCGGAGAGGTCCGCGACCACCAGGGCAGTACACTCCTTCTCCAGCGTGAATACGTCGTGGAAGTCGCCGCCCACGCTCGCCTCCTCCAGCGCGGGCAGATAGAAGGAGGCGAGCCCCAGCCCTGGCAGGGCCGGAGGCCGGGGCGGCTGGAGCGCGTCCTGGAGCTGCTGCGCGATGGTCCGCTCTCGCTGCTGCAGGCGCACCGCCTCCACCGCGGAGCGCAACTGCCCTGCCACGGTCTCCGCGAGCGCCACCTCGTCCTGTGTCCAATCGCGGCGCCCGCTCGCCATGGCCACCGCCAGGGCGCCCACGATGCGGTCTCCCTCGTAGAAGGGCACGTTGATAAGCGAGGAGACCTGGAAATTCAGGTTTGCGGAGGCGTTCCGGTCCGAAAGCCTCTCCGTGCTCCCCTGGAGGTGCGCCAGCACCAGAGTCTGCCCCGTCCCGAACAGCGCCTCGATATCGACCCCGAGGTCCGATAGCAGGTACTGTCCTGCCACGGACGGCACCCCCTCCGTGTGCCAGTCGCGGGCAATCACCAGCAAATCCTGCGTGGCATCCACGGTAAAGACGTAGCACCGGTCGGCTGCCAGCGCCCTCCCGAGCGCGGCCACGGCGACCGCCTCGATCTCCTCCGGCGGGAGAGACTGGCGAATTCCCTCGCCGATCTGGTTGACCAGCGCCTCGCGCTCCGCCCAGGCGCGCGCCTCCGCAAGCAGACGCTCCCGCTCGGTCTCCAGCGCCTTCCGGTCGCTGATATCGCGAAAATAAACGGACAGCCCGCCGCTCGCCGTGGGGTAGACACTCACCTCGACGGGCCGGTGAATCACCGGCGATACCGTCTCGTAGTGGGCGGGCTGGCGCTCCCGGGCCACCTTGAGCTGCATCCGGTACGTGTCGCTCTCGACAATTTGGGGAAACTCGTCCGCGAAGCGCTTGCCAATCAGCTCCTCGCGCCGCCGGCCCCACAGAGCCTCCGCCTTCCGGTTCACGTAGGTGAAGCGGAAATCGGCGTCCACAGCGTAGAAGGCGTCGCCCACGCTCTCCAGTATCTCGGAAGTCTGCTCGTGGACGGCGCGCAGGGCCGCCTCGGCTCGCTTGCGCTCGGTCAGGTCAAGGATGGCACCGACCATGTGCAGCGGCCTGCCCGACGTCTCCTCCCGCATCACGAAACCCCGGTCGAGAACCTCGGCGTAGGTGCCGTCCCTGCGCAGAAAGCGGTACTCGTCCGACCAGAAGTGCCCATCTCCGGCCGCCCCCTCGATCACGGCCTGGATGCCGCGAACTACCCGCTCCCGGTCTGCGGCATGGATGCGCCCGGACCACCACGCGGCGTCCGTGCCGACCTGCTCAGGCGAGTACCCGAACCGTTCGCAAATCCCTTCGTTCCACCATACGGCGTCGGTCTCCAGGTTCCAGTCCCAGACTGCGTCGCGGGTGGCGCGGGCGACGGCCTGAAAGCGCTCGGTCTGCTCCCGAAGCGCCGCCTCTGCTACCTTCCGCGCAGTGATGTCCAGCGCCGTTCCAATGAAGCGCTCAGCCCGACCGTCCGCTCCCAGAAATGCCCTGCCCGTCGCGGCGACCCAGCGAACGGTGGGGGTGCCATTGTCGTCCGCCGGGCTGACGGTGCGGTACTCCACGTCGTACCGCCCTCCGTCTTCTCCCCGGAGCGCCCGCTGCACCGCCTCGTCCATCGGTTCGCGGTCATCGGGGTGCAGACGCGCCAGGAAGGTGGCGTAATTGACCGGGACTCCCGGCTCCAGGCCAAACGCAGCCCGGCAGCGGTCATCCCAGATCAGTTCCCCCGTGATAGGGTTGAAGTCCCAGGTGCCGATGTCCGCGCTCTGCGTGGCGAGACGCAGTCTTTCCTCGGCGACCACCAGAGCGTCTGTGGCGGCGCGAAGTTCCCGTTCGCGCCACTTGCGCTCCGTCAGGTCGACCCCGTGGACGAGGACGCCGGTCACCTCCCCCTCTTCATCGAAGAGCGGCTGGTAGGTGAAGTCCACATACCGCTCCTCCAGCGGACCGCCCGGCTCCGTGTGGAGCCACACGCGAACGTCCCGGCCGACAAACGGCTCGCCGGTGCGGTGGACCTGTCCGAGCAGGTCCACGAACCCCTGCCCCGCTACCTCAGGCAGCGCCTCCACCACCGGCTTGCCGATGATGTCGCGGTTCCCGATCAGACGATAGAACGGAGGGTTCGCCACCTCGAACACATGGTTCGGGCCACGCAGCGCCGCCATGAACGCCGGGGCACTCATAAAGATGTCGGTCAGCCGGGCGCGCTCGCGCTCCTCAGCCCGCCGACGGTCCGTAATGTCCTGCGCCAGGACGAAGAAGCCGCGCACATGACCGTCCTCAGCGCGGTCGGGGACATACACCGTGTCGGTATGCCGCATGCGGCCGTCCTTATCGCGTATGTCCTGTTCGAAGCGTACCGTTTCGCCGCGCAGCGCCGCCTCCATGTAAGGCAGCCGTCCCAGAAACGTGCTCTCCCCCACCAGATCGCGCGCCCTCACCCCGAGCAGGCTTCCCGGGGCAACATCGAACCACTCCCGATACGCCCGGTTGGCAAACCGATACCTTAGCTCTGTGTCCACATAGGAGATCAAGACCGGGAGGGCGTCGGCCATGAGCCGGAGGCGCGCGTCCGGGTCGTGCAGGGCCGGTAGGCCGGGGGCGCTCTGGTCGACGACGCGGAGCGTGCTGGTAAAGCCAATCAAAGCGCCGTCTCCGCCGTAGAGCGGGGTAAGAAGGGCATCAGCGAAGAAGCGGGCGCCGCCCTTCCGCAGATACCAGCGAATGTCCTGAGCCTGCCCCTCCGATCGCGCCGTCTCCCTTTCGCGCGCGGGCACTCCGGCCTCCTGGTCCTCCGCGGTGAAGAGGATCGCCATGTCCTGCCCCACCCACTCCTCGCGGGCGTACCCGAGGACGCGCCCGACTCCCGGGTTCCAGCTGAGGATATGGCCTTCGGAGTCCATCAGGAAGACGGCTTGCTCAAGCGCCCCTTCCGCCGTCGCCGTCGCGCCGAACAACGCCCCCCCCTCCCGCGCACGCGTGGAAGCTGGTCGCACGGCGAGATCGGGTGCGGAGGAGACATCGAGCGCTGAAGCTTCCGGCGCACCGTCAGGGGGCTGAGTGGACATGCCAGCCATTATTTTACCTCCTGTATCCCCTGCCCCGCGAGTTTCCCAAACAGCCCGGGGGGCGCCCTTCCCTCCACCTCCGGAGAGAAAAAAATGCCCGCAACACTGAACGATTCCGGCATGTCCGGTGACTAAACAAAGTAAAAAGAGCGCGGCGCCTTCCTGCGGCGCCTTCACACACCCGTGCACCCGCACATGGAGGGGAGGATAGGGGATGCGAAAGTTTACCCGCGTGCCGGTGGTGGCGACAGCATCGGTTCTCGGGGCGGCCTAGCTCGGTTCCGGGCTGCTCTTGGCGCTTCGGAGCGCGACCGGAGCCAGACCGAACCCGCCGGGAGATTCGACCGGGCACGCCCGAGCCGCTGCCCACGGCAGGAAGGGGAAGCGACAGCGGCGGCTTCTCCCTGGCGCCCGGCACCGCGTCCGGCACCAGCGCCGGGATCCGGCTCTCGGTCGACGCCTTCGACCAGAGTGCCGTCTGGGGCCGGGCCTGGCCCACCAGCGGCGACCAGCCCTTCGTGTTCCGGTTCGACCGGCAGACGAAGCGCTACGAACTCTTCGGCGGTCCGGAGAGCGGTCTGCCGGTGCGCGGGTGGAGCCCGTGGATGAAGAGTGACGGCCAGACGGTCTGGGTGCAGCACGAGCAGGGCACTTATGTTCTGGACCGGAAGGCGCGCCGCTTCCGCCCCGTCTTTGCCACACGCAACGGCACGGGCAGCGAAGATGCCCCGTTCGGTGTGGTCTCCGCGGTGGAACCCGACCCGTCCACCCCGGACGCCGTGTTCCTGCTTCTGTCGGAGCCCGTGCGTGCGGTCCACACGCGGGACCCGCAGCCCCCCTTCCTGTTCCGGTACCGAAAGAGCACAGCCCGCCTGGAGCCGCTGCCCGTATCGCCGGAGCTACTCGCCACCCTGGCATCCCCGGAAACTCCTGGTGTGTCCTACACCCGGCGCCCCCCCGGGCTGCGAGGGGCGCCGGGCGCCGGGCATGGCCTCCTGGCCGAAGGGAGTCGGCTCTGGGTGGGCACCTCGGCCGGACTCTGCACGGTGGATACGCGCACGGGACGCTGGTCGCTCGTCCCGCCCCCGATGGGCACACCGCCCTTTCTCATCCCGATGGAGATATTCTGCGACTCGGCGGGGGACGGCGGCGGAGCGCTCAGGATAAACACCGCCAACGGCGCCCTGCGTCTGGCCCGGGTGTCGGAGGTGCCGGCGGTGGGGAAAGAAGCGAAAAAAGAGGCGAAGCAGCAGCGGCGCTAGAGCGTGGCACGTACCCGAAGCCCCTCCTTGCTGCTTCCCGCCCCCAGTGGTACAATTCAACACCTATCAAAACGATAAACTGTTACCGTAGCGATGGATTGAAGGAGATCGGCGCCAGCGGCGTGCCGGAAACAGGAGACGATATCACGCGATGCAGCAGACCACGACCCGACACCGATTTGACCAGCAGTTGGCGGACCTGCGCCAGAAGCTCCTGCGCATGGGCTTCGAGACCGAGGAGATGATCCGCGATGCCGTGAGCGCGCTGGAAGCGGGCGACACGCACCAGGCGGACATGATTCTGCGGCGCGACGACGCCCTGGACCTAGCGGAGGCCGAGATCGAGCAGCAGTGCCTGCTCATCTTCGCGACGCAACAGCCGGTGGTCGCCCTGGACCTGCGCATCGTGGCCACGGTGTTCAAGGCGGCGGCGGACGTAGAGCGGATCGGCGACCACGCCGTAAACATCGCCCGCATCACCCAGCGGATGCGGCGCGAGGGTGTGCTGTACCAGCCCCTGGTGGACCTGCCGCTCCTGAGCCAGAAGGTGCGCGCCATGCTGCACGAGGCGCTCGAAGCCATCGTCCACGAGGACGAGGCGCGGGCGCGCGGGGTCATTGAGGCCGATGCGGAGGTGGATGCCCTGTACCGCCGTATGCGCGCCCGGATGGAGGCGTTGATGCAGGAGTCACCCTCCGTCATCCCTCTGGCAACCAGTCTGATGTTCGTGGCGCACTACCTGGAGCGGGTCAGCGACCACTGTGTCTCCATCTCCGAGCGCCTGGTCTTCCAGGTGACAGGCGAGATGATAGGCACGCCAGAGGAGGACGCCCCCGCGCCCGCGACGCAGCAGGACGCGCCGGTTTAGCATCTTATAGGGGGCATGGTATAATATGGTATAATAAAGGTATCCTGGGGGCGATTGGAGTTGACGGGACACAGTAGGGGTAGGTTGCGAGCCGAGGCGCCGCTGGCCTCGTAAAAAGCGGCAAAAAAACAAATGCGAACAACAACTTCGCTACCGCGCGCAACAGCAACGCTGTCGCGCTCGCCGCTTAATTAACACTTAAGCTGGCCGTCGGGGAGGGTACTTGCGGAGTGGCCCCTTCCCGGCTTACCTAAGATCCGCTACCCATGGGCAGTGCGCAGAGCCCCTGGGGAAACCAATGCGCTTACCGCTGACGGAGCCTGCCGATGGGCGACGGCGGCGGGACACTAAAATCATCGCGCTATGCTCGTAGACGCCTATCTTGTTCTGGTTTCGGACGGCGGTTCGAGTCCGCCCGCCTCCATCACTGTGGGCTTATACCACTCTCTGTGCGGCGCCGCCGGGGGCAACTCCGGCGGCGCCGCTTCTTCGTTTAGCCCCTCATGGTCACGCTTTGTCTTCGGGGGACGTATCATCTGTCACCCCGACCGTGCCGCGTGAGCAGGGATTACGCGCGCGCGGCGCCAACTAGGTACTGGTAGTCTGGCGGCATTTTAAGGAAACGTGAAGTCTTTTCGTTTCTGCCGCTTCAAATAACACACGCTCCCGCCGACGATTTCTAAACCGAGGGCTGCGTTCTTAGGCGCGCCCCCGCTTACATACGATCTTACATACGATTCACTGCCACGACAGAACCGGGCCGCTACGCGCGCGTAGCAGCCCCCTGACGAGGGAAGACAGGAATAGCCCGATGCGATCCCGCCTCCACGCCCTGGACGTGACGCCTGCCCGACGCACCCGCCCCGGCCTCCGGGCCTTCGCGCCTGCCGCTGCTGCGCTCCTTGCGGCCTTCGCGCTCTCCGCCTGCACGCCGGGGGCGGCGCTCGCCCAGAAACCCCGCATTCCCGCCGCGCCGCCGGCCGACGCTGCGGCTGCCCCCGTGTCTGCGGAGGCCGTGCGCGTGGTGTTTGGCGAGGTGACGCTCTCCGGCGCGGAGAACGCTCCGGAGCGCCGGCCGTACCGCGACCCCGCCGACAATGAGTTGTGCATCGCGCCCGAGTCGCTGGCCGCGCTGGGGGTGACCCACATTGTGGACGAGCAGGCGGGCAAGGCGGCGTTCCTGCTCGCGGAAACGGGCCGCAGCGCAACGGTGGCGCTCCGCACTCCTGCGGACGGCAGCGGGCGGACGGGCGTCTTCGTCCCTGCGGTCGAGACCCTGGAGGCTCTGGGCGGGAAGTGCCAGTTCGACGCAAAGGCCGGTGTGCTGCATGTCCGCGCGGTGCTCACCGATGTGGAGATTCTGGGCGGCCAGCTCCGCATCCGGGCAACGCTGCCGGTCATCCCGAAGATCACCGGCACGAACAACAACCGGCTCCTCATCTTCGACATCCCCGCGGCAGAGGTCGGCGCGCTGCCGAAGAACCTGACTCTGCCGGACCCCAACGTGGAGAAGGCGCGCTCGGGCCAGTTCTCCGAGGATGTGGCGCGGGTAGTGCTGGAGACCAAAGCCCCCGCCCGCTTCGGACTCCTGAACCCGGACAAGCCGGCCACGCTGCTCGTGATGAACCCGCTTCCGGTTAACCGCCCCGAGACGATCGTCGTCTCCAATAAGCCGGAGCAGCAGCCCATCGAACAGACCACGGCCGCGGCCCAGCCGGCGCCGCGCGCCTCGTCCGCCAAGACGCCGCCCCCCACCCGCGTTCGCGCCGTGGCCTTCGAGCGCGTGAGCGATACCCAGGCCCGTATCATCCTGCGCGCGGGCAGCGCTCCCACCGCGGTCCCGTCCCAGACGGAAGGGCGCCTCGTGTTCAGCCTGCCCAACGTCACCCTGGCCTCGGGTGCGGGCGACGGACTGGAGCGGGCGGAGCATCCCCTTCTTAAGGGGATCGAACTGATCGCGCGCAGCGCAACGCAGGCGCAGCTTGCGCTGAACCTGACGCGCGCGGTCACCTTCTCGGTGCGCATGGAGCCGGGCCGCGGCCTGGTAATCGACCTGGGACTGCCCCGTGGGTCCGGCGGACGGGTCGCGGGCAAGACCATCATCGTGGATGCCGGACACGGCGGAAACGACCGGGGCGCGCGCGGCGTGAACGGCACCTACGAGAAGGCCGTCAACTTCGCCGTCGCTCGCAAACTGGCCGAAGAGCTACGGGCGATGGACGCCAACGTCATCATGACCCGCGACACCGATGAGTTCGTGCCGCTGGGTGAGCGCTCGTTTATCGCCAACCGCGCCGGCGCCGACTTCTTCATCTCCATTCACGCCGACTCCGCCGGGGCGGCGGCGCGCGGCTCCACCGTCTACTACCACGCCAACCTCCCCTCGGCCCGCACACTCGCGCAGTGCATTGCGGACCGGCTGGCCCAGATGGGCACCATCCCAAGCCGGGGCGCCCGCTCTGATTATAAGCTCTACCCGGGGGACGGTCTTTCGGTGCTGCGGCGCTCGCAGATGGTAGCAGTCCTGGTGGAATGCGGGTATATGAGCAACAGCGCCGATGTCCGCCAGCTTGTAGAGCCGTCGGTGCAGGACAAGATTGCCCGCTTGATCGCGGAAGGACTGCGTGACTACGTGGAGGGGAATCCCGACGTAGACACACGGTTCCTGAACCCGCGCGGCCGGGGAGAGGACGGCGGCGTGCGTGTCGCGGCGTCCCTGGTAACGGAGGCCGTGGCGGAAACGGCGGCGGGAACGGCTGTGATCGTTCCGCCCCTGGTTGCGCCGCAGGTCCCGTAACCGGGTCACGCGCCCGCACGTTCTATTGAAATAACGTGAAGACACAGAAAAAGAACCAGGCCTACTTTGCCCTCGCCGGGGCGGCGCTCGCCGCCCTGGGCGCGGGAACCTCCCTGTTCGCGCTCCCGGGCTGCCGCCCCAGCACCCCCACCACCACGGTCACGGCCACAACGGACCCGCCCATCGTCTCGCCGCCTCCGCGCACGGGCGACCTGGGCGAGCCCGGTGAGCCCGGCAAGCCGCGCAAGGTAGTGGTGTATGAGGTAGCGACGAATGCGGACGGAGATCAGCGCCTGGAGTCCCGAGAGATCGCGCTCACCGGCGACCGGGTGAAGACACCGGCCACTGCCGCGCTGGAGTCCATGACCGGTTCGGCGACCTCGCCGCTGCCCAAAGGAACGAAGGTTCTCTCCCTGAACATCGATAACGGCCTCGCCACGGTGGACTTCAGCCGGGAGTTCCGCGACAACTTTGAGGGCGGCGACACGCAGGAGGCTCTGGTCATCAACGCGGTGCTGGCGACTCTGGGACAGTTCGAAACGGTCCGCGAGGTGCAGATCCTGGTGGAGGGCCAGAAGATCGACTCTCTGGGCGGCAACAAGGAGCTTACGGCCCCGCTCCCCGTGCCCCAGACGGTAGGCGAGAACGGCTCCCCCGACGGCGACGGCAGCGCCTGACGCCGGATGGGCTCTGCGCTACTGCCGCCCCCGCCCTCCCTGGGCGTCTTCGACTCCGGACTGGGCGGCCTGACCGTTGTCCGGGAGATTCGGCGCCGGATGCCTGGTGAGAGCCTGGTGTACGTCGGCGACACAGGGAACGCCCCGTACGGTGCGCTGCCCGAAGCGCGCATCCGCGACCTGTCCCTGGGTCTGGCCCGCTTCCTTCTCACGGACTTCGGCTGTCGTGGTCTTGTGATCGCCTGCAACACGGCCACCGCCGCTGCTGCCGAAGCCGTGCGCGCCGCCACCCGGCCTGTCCCGGTCGTGGCCATGGAGCCTGCCGTGAAGCCCGCCACCCGCGCCACGAAGACTGGCATCGTAGGCGTCCTGGCCACCGTTGGGACGCTGACCAGCGCCCGCTTTGCGGCCCTGCTGGAGCGCTATCGCGGCGAGGTAGAGTTTCTGACGCAGCCCTGCCCCGGCTTTGTAGAGGCGGTCGAGGAGGGGCGCGTTCACACCGCCGAGACCCGCGCGCTCGTGGAGGGCTGCGTCCGCCCCCTGATCGAGCGGGGCGCGGATACTCTAGTCCTCGGCTGTACCCACTACCCCGTCCTGCGCCCCCTCATCGCGGAGGCGGCTGGGCCGGGCGTCACCCTGATCGACACGGGCGACGCGGTCGCGCGCCGGGTTGCGGAGGTCTTTGCCCCGGCGTCCGGTTCGGGGGAAGGCCGCCTGGAGTTGTTTACGACCGGGGACACCCGCGCCTTCGCGCGCGGCGTGGCAGCCATTCTGGGCCTGTCGTCCCCGCCGGCGGTACGCCGCCTGATCTGGAAGAACGGAGAATTAACCACCGATGCCACGAATTGACGGGCGGGGCAACCTGGATTTGCGCCCGGTGAAGATTGAGCGCGGCTTTATGAAGTTCGCGGAGGGCTCCTGCCTCATCAGCATGGGCGACACGAAGGTCATCTGCACGGCCACCGTGGAGGAGCGGGTGCCGATGTGGATGAAGGGGCAGGGCTCCGGCTGGGTCACCGCCGAGTACGCCATGCTGCCACGCTCGGGCAAGGAGCGCAACCAGCGCGAACAGCTCAAGCCCGCGGGCCGCACCATGGAGATCCAGCGCCTGATCGGCCGGAGCCTGCGCCCGATTGTGGATCTCAAGGCGCTCGGCGAACGAATGATCCTGCTGGACTGCGATGTTCTTTCCGCGGACGGGGGCACCCGTTGCGCCAGCATCACGGGGGCGTATGTGGCGCTGGTGGAGGCGCTGGCGCGCCTGCGCCAGGACAACCTGATCAAGAAGTGGCCCCTCTCCGAGGCGGTCGCGGCTGTTTCCGTGGGCGTGGTCAGCGGCGAGGAGATGCTGGACCTGTGCGCCGCGGAGGACAATCGCGCCGCCGTGGACATGAACGTTATCATGACAGCGGGCGGCAAGTACATCGAGGTGCAGGGCACCGCGGAGGCGCAGCCCTACGACCGCGCCCGCCTCAACCGGCTTCTGGACGTCGCCCAGGTGGGCCTGGACGCCCTGTTCGCCCGCCAGCGCGAAGCAGTGGACGGCCTCCTGTAGTCGCCGCCGCCCCTCGCGTATAATGGCTTCAGGAGAACACCCCATGTCCGTGATTATCGAACTGCCGGACGATCTTGCCGACATCTTACGCCGACAGGCGGAGGCGCGCGGCGAGGACGTCAACAACTTCGTGATCGCCACCCTGACCGATGCCGCCCTCCAGAATGGAGCGCCCTGGGATGACGACGCCTGGTGGAACAGCCTGAGTGGCTCCGAAAAGGCGGCAGAGATTCACGTGCTTCGGCGCAGTATGGCGGAGGCGAATGCGGGTGCCGTTTCTCCCTCAGAGGATGTGTTCGCGCGTCTGCGGGCCCGCCGCGCCAGTACCTCGACCCAATGACCAGCTCCAAGGCCACACCGCCACCCTATGACGTGGTCTACACGGAAACGGCGGAAGCGGAGATCGCAGAAGCGTACGATTGGCTGTCCGGGTTTAGCTTTGACTCAGCGGACAGGTGGCTGGATGGTCTGCAGACAGCCGTCCTGAGTGAGGCTGCGAGACGGGCGGCGGTCCCCGGAATCCGAGGCCTCGCGGCAGAAAGCGCATCGTTTCCGGACCGCGACATCTTCGTTCTGCTTTACCAGACGCGCGGCGGAAGCCCGTGGCGCGTTCTGTTCGACCTGTGGGACTCCGATGAAGACGGGCACGTCGATACCCTACGGGTCTTGAGACTTCGGCACGGCGCACGCCGCCGGAGTTCCACCATGGAGGAGGAGTAACCCCGCATGAGACGGTTCGTGCTGGCGACGCGCAACGCGCACAAGGTCGAGGAGATGCGGGTGCTGCTCGCGGACGTCCCGGTGGAGTTGGTGGGGATGGACGCCTACCCTGACGTCCCCATGCCCGAGGAGACGGGCGAAACGTTCGCCGAGAACGCCCGCCTGAAGGCCGCCGGCATCGCCCGCGCGACCGGCGAGTGGGCGCTGGCGGACGACTCCGGCATCAGCATCGACGCCCTCGGAGGGCGCCCCGGCGTCTACTCCGCGCGGTGGGCCGGCCCCGGCTCCGGCGCGAAAGAATGGATCGCCAAGACCCTGGACGAACTCACCAATATTCCGGATGAGCGGCGCACTGCCCGCTACGTCTGCGTTCTCACCCTCGCGGCTCCCGACGGAACCATCGCGGCGGAGGCGGAGGGCACCATGGAAGGGCGCATCGCGCACGCCCCGCGCGGCGCTGGCGGCTTTGGCTACGACCCCATCTTTCTGGTGGAGCCAGAGTACGCGCAGACCGCCGCGGAGTTGAGCCCCGAGGAGAAGAACGCCCGCTCACACCGGGGGAACGCCGCCCGCGCCCTCGTTCCCAAGTTGCGGCGTCTCGTTGAGGAGGCGGCATGAGACAGGAACCCGCCGCGCCGCTCGCGGGCAAGCGCGTATGCATCGACCCGGGACACCCCTCCGAAGTCGGCATCGGCACGCGCGGCAAGAAGTTAACCGAGGTCGGCATCGTCTGGACCATCGCAAAGCGTGTGCGCGACCTGCTTACGGAGCGCGGGGCGCAGGTCATCCTGACCAAGCAGAGCGAGCGCCAGTTGGTGAAGAACCGGGAGCGCGCCCGCATCGCGAACGCGTTCAAGGCGCACCTGCTGGTTCGCCTCCACTGCGACGCGAACGCCGGCACCGGGACAGCGACCTTCTACCCGGACCGCCCGGGCAAGGCCGCGGACGGCAAAACCGGTCCCTCGCGGGCGGTGCTGGCGGCCACGGCGCGCGTCGCCCCGGCGTTCCACCGGGCGCTGGCGGCGGGGCTGGCCGGCGCGCTGAAGGACAAGGGCCTGCACCCGGACACGCACACGTTCATCGGCGGCAAGCAGGGGGCGCTTACGGGCTCCATCCACTCCGAGGTCCCGGTGGTCCTGGTGGAGTTGTGCGTGCTGACCAACCCCCGGGACGAAGCGTTCCTCGCCAGCGACGCGGGCCGCGAGCGCATGGCCCGCTCCCTCGCGGACGCCGTCACGGCCGCCCTGCAGACGTCCGACTGAGGGCGGCGCGGCCATGGCCGAGAACCAGAACAACCGCAGCCGCGAGCAGTGCATCGCTCTGCGCCTCCAGGGCTACAGCCAGTATAAGATCGCGGAGATGCTGGGCGTGTCGCAGACCACGGTGCGCTACCACACGCGTCATCTGCCTTCGTTGAAAGTCCCCTCGGTCAAGCGGGAATACAGCCGTGCCCGGACGCCTGACCCTGACCCGCTCCCACCTTCCGAAGACCTGGCCTATTTCCTGGGCATCTTCGCGGGCGACGGCAATCTCTATCGGCTGCCGAGCGGGTCCTACCAGTTGAGTATCTGCTGCGACCTTCGTTACCCGGACCTGATCCAGACGTATCACGAACTGCTGGAGCGGCTCACGGGTTGCCCGGTGCGCGTTCAGGAGCGACACAAACCGGGTCGCCCAAGCACCTGGGCCGCTCTCGTCTCCTACTCGGCGCACTTCCCGATTCTGTTCGACATTCCCTCGGGAGCAAAGAAGAGCAACGGCTTTGAAGTACCGAAGTGGCTGTTCGCGGACAAGGCGTACCTCCGGGTGTTCTTGCGCGGCCTGATCGAGACGGACGGCGGCGTCTACTGTACCTACCATAACGGCGGGACGCTCTGGTACTGCGCCTTCACCGCGAAAGTCCCCGCTGTGGTGGACACCTTTGAAAGAGCCGTGGTAAAATTGGACTATCCGTTCAAACGGTATGGCCCGACGTTTCGCCTCTCAAATACCTCTCTGGTGAAGCAGTTGATCACGGAGATAGGCGTGACGAAGCGGCGCGAGTATCGGTACGAGCGCCCGGACAAGTAGATACAATTCGGGGCGTGGCGCAGTCGGTAGCGCGCGACGTTTGGGACGTTGAGGTCGCAGGTTCGAATCCTGTCGCCCCGACTCGGTGATGGTGATAGTGCGGGAGTAGCTTAATGGTAAAGCCCCTGCCTTCCAAGCAGGTGACGAGGGTTCGATTCCCTTCTCCCGCTTCTGGGCGCCGTGCAGATTGCACGACGCCCTTCTGCTTTATGCGGTAAAATGGGCATACCATGCTCCCGTAGCTCAGGGGATAGAGCAACCGCCTTCGGGACCTCGCGTCGAGACGCGTGCCGAGTTTGAGCCTCGGGGGTCCGTAGATAAGCGGTGGGTCGCGGGTTCGAATCCTGCCGGGAGCGTCCCCGTTTTCCTTCCCCCTTTCCTGTAGCAATCACCTGTTCGCCTGGGGTACAATTCGTTAGTGACAACGATTGCGAACAGGCGTGATTGCGCGGTGGGAGGGACTGGTGCCGAAGCTCGATAAGCGCGCCTCCCGAGAGGACCGCGCGGTGACGCTCACCCCCGCCCAGCGCGAACTGCTCGACGCCGCGAAGGCGTGGTGGCAGGAGGGTGAGCGGGCACTGGACTACCTGGCCGAGCGGGCGCGGCAGCAGACGGCGCTGGCCGAGGCGCTCCCCTATCTGGAGCGTCTCCAGGCTTCCCAGGAACCGACCGGGGACCTCGTCGGGCCGATCCTGCGCCGGGCGCGCATCCTGTCCGCCAATCGCGCTCTGAACCGCACCCGGGAAACCGCCGCCTTTGCCCGCGCCCTGCGCACGCTCCTCTTCGGCGACGCCCCCCTCCCTGCCCGTCTGACTACCTTCCTTGACGAGAGCGGCGTCGGCACGCTGACCGCCTCCCAGATGCTGTGCGCGGCCTATCCGGACCGCTACCCACTGGTCAGCCCGACCACACGCGCTGCCCTCGCCCCGTCGCTGCGGCAGCGCGCCGAGGCCCGGCGTATCGCCCAGAGGGAGTACGCCATCGGGCCGGACACCCCGCCGGAGGTGCTGAGTCTTCTGGGGGACTTCACGCTGTATGAGGCGGCGCGGCGGGCGCTGGATGTGGAGACCTTCCCGGAGGTGAACGCTATCCTGTGGCATGCGCGTGAGATGCCGGGACCGGGCGAGCGGAAGCGAGTGCCCGTGGCCGGAGTGCGCGAGCCGACTGCCGGGTACGCCACGAACGCCGGGGCGGAGGCGACGGAGGCGGACCTGCTGGCATACATAGAGGGGCTCATCGCCGCGCGGGGGTTCACCTACCCCGAACTGGCGGTGCGCGACTACTACATCGCGCTGAAGACCAAGCCGTTCGTGATCCTGGCGGGGCTTTCGGGCACGGGCAAGACGCGCCTGACGGAGCTGATGGCGGAGGCGATCACGGGGGATGTGGCAGGTCAGTACCGCCTGCTCGCCGTGCGCCCGGACTGGACCGACGCCTCGCCCCTGCTGGGCTACCATAATGTCTTGACCGACCGCTATATTTCGACGCCGTTCCTGGACCTGCTGCGGGCGGCGGCGCGGCCGGAGAACGCCGAGCGAGCGTACTTCGTTTGCCTCGACGAAATGAATCTGGCGCGGGTCGAGCACTACATGGCCGACCTGCTCTCGGCGATGGAGACGCCCCGGCGCCTGCTCCACCTGCACGGTGGCGAGACGGTGACGCTGCCGCCGAACGTCCACCTGACCGGCTCCGTAAACGTGGACGAGGCGACCTACCCCTTCAGCCGCAAGGTGCTGGACCGGGCGAACACGCTGGAGTTCACGGAGGTCCGTCTAGCCCGCCGCCCCGGCCCGGCGCCAGCGCCGCGTGCCGTACTCCCGGAGATTCCCGCCCGTGAGCGGCAGTGCCTTTTTCTCTCCGCGTGTGTCGCGGGATTTGCCGAGGCGGAGGAGCGACTGCGGGCGCTGGACCCTGTGTTCCCCGAACGCATCCTGACCGCGCTGACCACGGTCAACGAGGCGCTGGAATCGCGCGGCCTACACACGGGCTACCGGGTGCGGGACGAGGTGTTCGCGTACGTTGCGAATGCCTTCACGGCAGACGGCGAGGGGCTTCTGGTCCCCGGCGACCGGGCAGCGAACCTGGCCACGGCGCTGGACTTCCAGGTCGTACAGAAGGTGTTGCCACGCGTCGCGGGCACGCTGGAGGCGTTGGAAGCGCCGCTCGCCGCCCTGGAGGCGTGGGCGGAGGCGTCCGGCTTTCCGCGAACGCGGGCCAAGCTCGCCCGTATGCGCCGCCGCGCCGCCGAGGACGGCATCGTGACGTTCTACGAACCGTAGCGCGCGGCGGAAGCAGGACCCCGCCCGCCGCAGCGCGAAACAACGGCGTAACATCACCGGCGGCGCTGCTCTGCCGCTGCTTGGAAATGGAGAGTGGATTGAGCGAATCGAAGGAATCCCCCGCCGCGGACGCCCTGAAGAACGACACGCCCGCCCCCGTGGTCACGCGGCATGCGATCGAGATCGACGGCAAAACCCTTCGCTACACCGCCACCACCGGGATGCTGCCCATCAAGAACGCCGAAGGCGAGGTGGAGGGGCGCGTCTTCTTCGTGGCCTATAACGTGACCTACGGCGGCAAGCACACGGGACCGAAGCGCCCCCTCATGTTCTCGTTCAACGGCGGTCCGGGTTCGTCATCGGTCTGGCTGCACCTCGGCGCGCTCGGCCCGAAGCGCGTCCCCATGAGCGGCGAGGCAGGCGAGATGCCCGCGCCGCCCTACAGCGTGGTCACGAACGAGCACACCTGGCTCCCCTACACAGACCTCGTCTTTATCGACCCGGTGGGGACGGGCTACAGTCGCCCGGCGAAGCCCGACCTGGGCAAGAAGTTCTGGAGTGTCGAGGGCGATATCGAGTCGCTGGGCGAGTTCATCCGGCTCTACCTGTCGCGCTACGAGCGGTGGGACTCGCCCCTGTACCTCGTAGGCGAGAGTTATGGCACCACGCGGGCAGCGGGTCTGGCTGGCCATCTGATCGAGAAGGGGATCGCGTTCAACGGCATCCTGCTCGTGTCCTCGGTCCTGAACTTCCAGACCCTCCTGTTCCGCAAGGGCAACGACCTGCCGTACGTCCTCTTCCTCCCCACCTACACCGCGACGGCCTACTACCACAAGAAGCTGCCCGGCGACTATATGAAGGACCTGAAGAAGACGCTGCGGGAGGTGGAGCAGTTCGCGGCCACGGAGTATACGGTCGCGCTGGCGCAGGGCGACCAGCTCACCGACGCCGAGCGCAAGGCGGTGGTCGCCAAACTGGCGCGCTACACGGGTCTTTCGGAGGCGTACATCGACCAGAGCGACCTGCGCATCGAGATCCACCGCTTCTGCAAGGAGCTCCTGCGCGCTGAGCGCAAGACCGTGGGGCGGCTCGACTCGCGCCTGACGGGCCGGGACGCCCTGGCCGTCTCGGAGACGCCGGACTTCGACCCGAGCATGACGGCGATCCGCCCCCCCTACACCGCGGCGTTCAACCAGTACGTCCGGACGTCGCTGGGCTACCGCACCGACGACACCTACCACATCCTCGGCGGGGGCATATCCTCCCCCTGGGAGTGGAACAGCCCGAACGGCTACACCGACACGAGCGAGGCCCTGCGCCTGGCGTTCGCCAAGAACCCGTACCTGCGCCTGTTCGTGGCCTCCGGTTACTACGACCTCGCGACACCGTTCTTCGCCACGGACTACACCCTGAGCCACATGGGCATCCCGGCGGACCTGCGCAAGAACGTGACGACGCACGAGTATGAGGCCGGCCACATGATGTACATCCACAGCCCTTCGCTGGCGAAGATCAAAGAGGACGTTGCCTCATTCCTGCGGGATGCCGGCAGCTGATCCGTGGCGACCAGGACGCGGCGTGCGCGGCATTTGAGACGGTCTTGTCCCTTGAAGACCTTTCCCGGGGCCAATCAGAAGATGGTTCGTGGGATCCTCTTCGAAGCGCGCGCCGAGTTGCCAGATGCGGGCTGCGGAATGCTTCCGCCGATTGATCGACGGGCTTTACCGCTCGATAGCGAGGCGCAAGCCAGGCCCTTCTGAACCAGAGCAGGGCGCAGGCCAGTTTGATGCTGGCGCGGTCGTTCTCGGGCTTCTTGTCCCAGCGGATCAGGATGCCGCGCCAGCGACTCGCCCGCCACTATGAGAGGCTGCCCCAGACCCTGGCCGGATTGCACTTTCTGGTCTTCACCTGTCTGATGCTCGCTCAAGCAGTGGGACATATCATAATAATGCCGCAGCGTAGTGCATAACAGACTCTAAGCGCACCAGCCAGTGCGGCGTCGCCCGGTCGCTCTCGGTCAGCCTCATGACGATCCGACGAGCCGCAAAAGACGCAGGCGGAATTGTCGATGTTCAGGCCAGGAACGCGAGTAGAAAACCATACCGACAACTCCGCATCAGTACCGCCTCTGCCGGAGTTGACCCGCGCATCGCTGCCTCCAAATGGCGGGAATAATCGAGCGGTCGGCTTGTCGCTCTGCCTGGCTGTCGTAGCGGGAGCCAGGCAGGCCCTCAGCCTATGTTGGTGGCCTCTGCGGCGACTGCCATGGGGACTTCGGTTCCGACGTTTGGATGGCCGCTCGCGATACCCCTCGCCCTGCACACGCTACTAACAGTCGCGGCGGTAGTCTTAGCGTGGCCGCATCGACAGCGATCAATTCAGGCTCGTTGGACGCTCGGCATCGCCGGGGTTGCCGGTGTCGTCACGGCCATACACTTTTTCCTGACCTGAAGGATAGAATGACTTCTCTCGCTTCTGCGGTCCATCCAGTGTGAAGATTAGCGGCTCCGTCCGCACGAACGTACGCACCCCGTGTGCCCCCCCATACGGACCCACAACAGGCCAAATACAGGGGCTTTCGTCGGCAGCGGGTCGGAAATGTCACCCGCGTGTTTGCACCCGCGAGGAGGCAAAATTACACCCACGTGCCACTGTCGTGGCAAAAGGACAAGGAGGCACAAAAATGAACCCTACGCAGTCCGCCACCACGCTAAGGTCAGGGAAGACCCTCGCGATGCTCATCGCCGCGAGCCTGCTTCTTCTGCCTCCGTTGTGGGGGCGGCAGAGTAATATCGGAAAACCCACCGGTTCGGGACGATTCGTCCTTAACGGGAACACGGTTTCCGTCGCAGTGCCGCGAGACTGGCAAGTACATCCGGAGGACGCATCCTCTGGCTTCAACGTCCTGCTCAGTTCTTCGTTCGGAGAGATCGCGGTCGCATTTGCTTCCGCAGGGGAACTGCGCCCCTCTGGTGAAGACTCGCGGCGGCCCAAGTGGCTGGCGGATCGCTACGCGGCGACCTGGCAGTTGCCTCTGCACCAGTGGGTCACCCCTGATGGCCTGGAAGTACGTGACACCCTCAAACCAGGGAAGAACCGGAACCGCTACGTCGCCAGCGGGCACTGCAGCGATCTCGAGTTCGCGGCCTTCGGCACGGTCTCCTCAAGCCATGACCTGAAGGTTGTTCGCAACGCTCTGGCTTCTTTTTTGGCGTCTGCAGAGTATTCTTCGAAGCCATCCCGGCCAAAGGTCCTGGTTTCCGGCATGAAACGCACCGTGTCCGTGAGGCAGGTTCCCAAAAGCATAGCCCCTCGGGTATTGACACTGGGCGGGCGCCGCCTGACGCTTCCGGGCGGTTGGGTTACGTACGATATGATTCTGCCTGGCACTTTCCTCAAGGCAACAAAAGGCCAACCTTACCAGTTGGACCTCGTGAAAATTGCCCCTCCTAACGCGCGGGTGAATCTGGTGATGAAATGGGCTACCGCTCCGCCCGATTCGGAGGCGCGAAGGGCTTTTCTGCATCAGTCAAAAGTCCAGTCTCAGAAGTGGAGGGAGAGCGGATATATCGTCCGTGATTTGAGCAAAGCAAACAACAAGCCTGACGCTGTGAGCTTTTATCAGATGCGGACACGCGGAAGAGCGGGCAAGGGCACCGGTGCGGCGGAGAGAATCGAACTGCTCTCCCTATCAACCGGCTCGACTGTCTATGGGAAAGCCGTCGGCCTGGAAGAAGACGGTAATATCGAAGACATCCAGAAGGCATTTGATGCTGTCAGGCGACAGATACAATAGGTTCTTCTGTCTGTACCCGCGCAATCCCCGCCTGGCGTTTGGGGAGGCCCAAGTGCTTGTGTAAGACGCGGCCGCCGATCCTGCGGGTGAGCACGGTGGCCCCGTTCCGCGGGACAACAGATCGGATCGTCCGAACGTCTTGACACCATCGGGAAGGCGTGCTAAACTCCACTATCACGAAATAGCACACCCGTCGTCGTGCGGTGGCAGGCGTGCTAACACGAAGTAGCAGCGAGTCTTTCCCGGATACTGGCATGGCAAGGAAGCAAAAAGCGGACGGGGAAACGCCGGCGAGCACGGCCCGGCCGACCATCGCGACCATCGCGGCGCACATGGGGCTGTCGCGCGCGACTGTCACGCACGTGCTGAACGGCCGGGCGGAGGAGCAGCGCATCCGGCCCGAGACGCAGCACCGGGTCCGCGAGGTCGCCCGGCAGCTTGGCTACCGCCCGAACGCGTCCGCCCGCGCCATCCGGGCGGGGCGCTTCGGGAACGTGGCACTGATCCAGTCCCTGCTCGGGGCCTACCTGCCGCGGGAACTGCTCTATGGGCTGACGACCGCCATCGCGGACAAGGACCTCCACCTCGTGGTGACGCAGGTCCCGGACGGCGTGATCGACGACGACACCTACCTGCCCCACGCGATGCGCGAGCTGTCCGCCGACGGTGCCCTGATCAACCGGCACGTCGGCTACTCCCCGCACCTGCTGGAGCAGATTCACCGGCTGCGCATTCCGGTGGTCTTTCTGAACGTCCGCCAGGAGTTTGACTGTATCCATCCCGACGAGGTGATGGGCGGACGCACGGCGACCGAGTTCCTACTCGGGCTCGGCCATGAGCGCATCGCCTACGTCGAGTCCGACGTGCCGATCCCGCACTTTAGCAACTCCGATCGCCGGGCCGGATACGAACAGGCGATGGCGGCTGCCGGGCGGGGGCCGTGGGTCCACCTGCTGCCGCGAGAGTGGGAGTCCCCGGGGCAACCGAGCGTGGACCGGCGCGTCGAGTCGGCACGGGCGCTGCTGGCGCACGCCGACCGGCCGACGGCGATCATTGCCTATGAACTGACGGAGGCGATGGCGGTGGTCCAGGCGGCGCACCTTGCCGGCCTGCGTATTCCGCAGGACCTTTCGGTCGTTCTGTTCCACAACCGGATCGATGACAGCTACTTCCGGCCGTTTCAAACGGTGAGCAACGTCATGGAGGAGGTGGGTGCACAGGCGATCGACATGCTCCTCGAAAAGATGAAGGACCCGGAACTGCCCCTCCCGACCCGGGCGGTTCCTACGGTAATGCTGGAGGGGGTGACCTGCGCGCCTCCCCCGCGCGGGTAGCGCCCCGGATTTTGTTGGTCTGACACGTCTCTGTAGCCGTGTGCGGGGGGCCCGGAAGCCGGGAACCCCGGCTCTGCCGAAGTCTGGCAGGAAGGAAACTATCGATGAGGAAGAAGCCCATGACGCGCCTCCCCCGGGGCGCTCGCCGTTGGGGCAGTGCAGCCTTCACGCTGATCGAACTGCTCGTTGCCATTGCCATTATCGCTATTCTTGCCGCGATTCTTTTCCCGGTATTTGCTAAGGCACGAGAAAAGGCCCGGCAGGTCTCCTGTCTGTCGAACCAGAAGCAGCTTGGTCTCGGCTACATGCAGTACATCCAGGACTGGGACGAGATGTTCGTCTTCTCGGAGCGGTGGGGCGGAGCCGGACAGGGATGGGGCGGACGGATCTACCCCTATGTCAAGAGTACCGCCGTCTACGCCTGCCCGAACGATGACACCGAACGGCCTGAATGGCTCCCGGGGAAGGTCTCTTACGCCCAGAACACCTTCCTTTCCTCAGGGAACTTCTTCTGGAACTGGACCGTGGACGCAAACGGCGTCTACTCGAACACAGACACGGCTTCGCTCGCCACGCTGAACTCGCCCGCGAGCATCGTCCTCATCTACGAGGCGGTCGGCGCCGTGGACGGGGCGGCCCCCTATCCGGAGCCGATCTCGAAGGCGGCGTTCTACTTCTTCTTCAACGCCGGGGATGTGACGAACCCGCTGGAGGTGGACAGCATGGCCGGTAACGGCGCGAACGCCGCCTGGCAGACGCCCGTCGCGGCCTACCGGCACGGTAACTACACGCTCAATGGGGACGGCTCCATCAACGGTGGCGCCAACTTCATTCTGGCCGACGGTCACGCGAAGTGGCTCCGGGTCAGCCCGGAGAATTCCGGCCAGGGAGGGGTGGTCTCCGTAGGCTTCCCGGACGGCACGGCAGGAACGACCTGTATCTCCCCGGAGAAGCTGAGCGGGACCGGCTTTGTCGCCACCTTCTGCCGCCAGTAGCGCAGGAGATAACAAATGAGAAGGCTCAAAACGGGTATCCTCTGGTGTGCCGTCTGGACGTGCGGCGCCGTGCTCTGCGGCGCCGCCACGCTCACAGGATGCGCGTCCCGCTCCGCGACGGAGACGGCGGCAACGCCCCGCCCACTGACGGACGCCGAAAAAGCGCAGCGGGATGAACAGGCGCGAAAGGCCGCTATCGGTATGCGCGCCGCCCAGATCAACCGCAGTAACCTCCCGCCTGAGGAGAAGCAGCGCCTTCTAAACCAGGTGCAGGCCTCCGGCGGACAGTAGCTCAGGAGGATGTCAACGTATGGAACGCGACCGCCCGGACCGGTCCCGGATCGCCGCAGCGATGGCGCTGCTGACCACACTCGCCGCGGTGACCTGCTCGGGAACGTCCGCTAATCCGCCCACCGAAGGGAGAACGATGACAGCATCGCCGTCAGGCTCGTCCGGCAGCGCGGCGCCCGCCGTGAACGCAGCACGCGCCCCGTGGGAGGCCGCGCCCCCGCTGAAAGAGGCCTATAAGGGGGCATTCCTGGTCGGCGCAACGCTCAGTTCGGCCGCGCTCGGCCCGGAGGTGGCAGAGGGGTCCATCCCGGCGATGGAAGCCGGCATCGCCACCCGGCACTTCGACGCGATGACGGCGGAGAACGCCATGAAGCCGGACGCTCTCCAGCCCGCCGAAGGACGCTTCGAGTTTGCCGCGGCCGACCGTCTGGTCGCGATGGCGGAGAAGAGCGGCGCGACTCCCATCGGTCACTGCCTCGTCTGGCACGCTCAGACCCCGCGCTGGTTCTTCGAGGGGCCGGACGGCAAGCCCGCTAGCCGGGAGCTGGCGCTGGCCCGGATGCGCAAGCACATCGCCACCGTCGTCGGGCGCTACAAGGGCCGTGTCAAGCAGTGGGACGTCGTGAACGAAGCGATCAACGACGGCCCCGGCGTGCTGCGCGAAAACAGCCCGTGGTACCGGGCCATCGGCGAGGACTACATCGCCGAGGCGTTCAAGGCCGCGCACGAGGCGGACCCCGACGCCATTCTGATCTACAACGACTACAACATCGAGCGCGGCTACAAGCGCCCCAAGGCACTCGAACTCCTCAAATCGCTCCTCGATAAAAAGGTACCGGTCCACGCCGTAGGCATCCAGGCCCACTGGCGGACGGACGACCCGAACTTTGCCGAGGTGGAGGAGTCGATCAAGCAGTACGCCGCGCTCGGTTTGAAGGTCATGATCACGGAGCTGGACCTCGGGGTGCTGCCCACGAAGTACCAGGGCGCGGACATCAACACGCGCGAGCAGATGACGCCCGAGCAGCAGGCGGTGATGAACCCCTACACGAAGGGGCTGCCGGACGAGGTGGCGAAGAAGCAGGCCGACCTGTACCGGGAAGCGTTCGCCCTGTTCCTGCGGCACAAGAACGTCATCGGGCGGGTGACGCTGTGGGGCACGCACGACGGCGGCTCATGGCTCAACGGCTTCCCCATCCGCGGGCGCACGGACTATCCTCTACTCTTCGACCGCCAGGGCAAGCCCAAGCCAGCCTTCTTCGCCGTCCGCGAGGCCGCAGGCCCATCGGGCGGCGCGGAGGCGAAACCGGCCACCGCCGCAGCCGCCCCCTGAGGTCGGCACGACGCGGCACCCTGCCCCCGCCCCGGCGCGACCCCCTCGGTTGCGCCGGGGCTTTTTCGGTTTACTTCCAGTTACTTCCAGGTAAGGCAGGTGCCGTCCGCCCGGCTTGGGTGCGGGCCGGGGCTGTCGGCGGAGAGGACGTTGCCCACCGGGTCAATCCGCAGATAGCGGTGCGAGGCCAGCGAGAGCAGCGCGAGGTCGCCGTAGGGCGTCTCGACCCACTGGAACGTCTCCGCCTCTACCGGTTCCCCCTTCTTCAGCAGGATCTGGCCGGGGGTGCCGGACGCCAGCACGGTGATAAAGGCATCGCCGCACCGCAGCGCGACGCGCCCCTGCCCGCGGTCCACCACCGTGAAGCCGGTCGCGGCGGGCGTGGCGCGGCGGTCACCCGCGGGCACGGCGACAAGCTGGTGCCGGTCGGCGGCCAGCACGGCCCCGCCCGGCGCCGCGCTCCCGATCGTGATCGTCTGCCCGAGCGGAATGGGCCGCGTCAGGCCGCGGGGGCGCGGCTCGTCCACCGTAAAGCTCTCAAAGTCAGCATGCCCCCCTTCGCCCTCGCCCGTGTGGTAGCTGAATAGCGCGTAGCGCACTCCCTGGAAGGTCTTAAGCTGGAAGACCATCGCAAACGCGCCGCCCAGGGGCGTGAAGGTCGTGCCGTCCGTGCTGTAGTGGAACGTTGCCTTCTCCGTAAGGAAGTCGCACTCGGCGCGCAGCCACACCCGGCGTAGCGGCGGCGCCGCCGCGCCCCCGAGCGGGATTTGCTTCGCCTCCCCCGTCGTCTGGTCGAACTGCTCCAGAGTGAAAGCGCCGTCCGCGCCGCGGCGCACCCCGATCCAGGCGTAGGGCAGGTTCAGGAGGGCGAGCCCGGCCACGTCCCCCGGCTTCATGCCGGCCGCGTCCAGAACGGCGGTCGGAGTGGAGGCCGGGCCGATGGCCCGCTGGGTGAGCGTGTTGCGCGCGGTCCAGAAGTCGGCGGCGGGGAGCGCACGGAGGCGCAGGAAGCCGGGCCGCTCCTTCAGGGACCACCGGGCGTCGTCCGGCGCGTGGTTCCACTGCCACACGGGGTTGAGCGCCGGGCCTGTGAAGTCGTCGCCGCGGGCGAACGGCGCGGAGGGCTCTGCGGCGTTGCTGCCGGTGTCCGGCTTGACCCAGACGCGGGGAGCGCGCCCCAGGTTGCCCGGCAGGCCGAAGTAGGGCCAGCCGTCCCGCCACGTGACCGGCGCGAGGCACGTGACGCGCCCCACGGCGTTGTAGTCCATCATGGCGAAGCCCCAGGTCTCGCCCTTGGGGGTGGTGACGATGCCGCCCTGGTGCAGCCCGCGGCGGCCCCGGCTGCCGGGCGCGGGCGGGACGACTTTGAACGGCGGACGGAAACGGTCGGACACCAGGGCGTTGGTGCCGCCGAGGCCGAAGTCCTCGCCGACGCTGATTGCGGGGTTGACCTCGTACGGCCCCTCCAGCCGGTCGGCGCGGGCGCAGGCCATCCGCATGGTCCCGTCGTACCAGGCGGACGTGAGGTAGTACTTCCCGTCGATCTTGTAGAAGTGGACGCCCTCGCCCATCAGGCTGTCGCGCCCGAAGAGCGGCCGCTCCGTGCCGGGGACGATGCCGCTCAGGTCGTCCTTGAGCTGGGCGAAGCGCAGGTCGCGGTAGCCCCAGACCGCGTAGACCTTCCCGTCGTCGAACAGCACGGACAGGTCGTGCAGTCCCACGTCCATCTCCGTGCGCGTCCACGGCCCGGCGGGGTTCTTCGCGCGGAAGACCTGGGTCGCGCGCCGGTTGACGTTGGTAAAGACGTAGAACGTCCCGTCGTGGTAGCGCAGGCACGGCGCCCAGATACCCTGGCCGTAGACCTCCCGCCCATTCTCCAAGCGGTACTCCGGGCCGAAGTCCAGCCGGTCGCAGGCATAGGCCAGGAACCGCCAGTTCACCAGGTCCTTCGAGTGGAGGATCGGCAGGCCGGGCATGGCGTGCATGGTCGTGCCGGTCAGGTAGAAGTCGTCCCCGACCCGGATCAGGTCCGGGTCGGAGAACTCATCGTAGAACAGCGGGTTCGTGTACGTCCCGTTGCCGTTGTCCGCCGTCCACGTCCGCGCGGGCGTCTGGACGGACGCGGGGTCGGCGGCCGCGGGGGTGTCGCTGGGTGTCATGGCGAAGAGCAGTCCGGCGCAGACGGCGCCGCAGGCGACCCGGACCTTTCGGGTGTTCATTTTCCTAACGGGCGTCCAGTCGCAGCACGGTGATCGAGTGCGGCGCGAAGGTGTGCGTGAACGTCGGCCGGATGCCGCTCACCCGCCGTGTGGCGGGGACAACCTTCGTCGGCGTGTCGATGGCGTTCGTCTCCTGCGGGTCCGCCGCAAGCACGGTCTCGGTGGCATTCGGCGCGACGGAGCGGACGCCCTTCAGTTCGATCTGCACCGTCTGCGGCGTCGGCTGCGGGTTGACATGCTTGACGAAGATCGCCCCGGTTTTGCTATCGCGCGTGACCGAGGTGAGCAGCGGCGCCCCCTCCAGCGAGGCTTTAAGAATCTGATCCCCGGCGTTGTTGCTGAACATGCGGAAGGCGTGGTAGCTCGGCGAACCAAAGGAGCGCAGGGCGTCGTAGCCAATCAGGTTAGGCCGCCACTGCCGCCCGCCGGGGTTAACGTTCACCAGCAGCGGCGCGTAGCAGTGCATGACGATGATGTCGCTGTTGCGCTCCATCGCCGTCATAAACGCCGCATCGCCGAACGCCGCCTTCATGCTCGGGGTCGGCGGCTGGGTACGCGCTTCCGGGCTCCACGGCACGATCTTCGGGTCCTCGTGGGCGCCCCACTCGCCGACGAAGATCTCCGGGCGGTCGGCGCTGCGCGGATACCGGTCGTAGTGCTCCGGCGACATCTGAAGGAACGTGTCCGTGGAGCGGTAGTAGTGCTCATCCACGACGTCCGGCTTTCGGCTCTTGACCCGCTTCTCGGCGGGCTGCTCGAAGCCGATGCTGGAAACGACCTTGAGGTGGGGGTACTTCGCCTTGATGGCGTCGTAGAACTGCGCGAATCGGCCGTCGTAGCTCCCCGACCGGTCGAAGAAGTCCTCGTTGCCGATCTCCACGTAGCGGAGTTTGAACGGCGCGGGATGGCCGTCCTTCGCCCGTCGCGCCCCCCACTTTGTCGTCACCGGGCCGATGACGTACTCGATCTCGTCCAGGGCGTCCTGCACAAACGGCTCCAGATCGGGGCCGGGCTTGACGTACTCGCCGCCGAGCGAGTAGCCCGCGTAGACGCCGAGGACCGGTTCCGCCCCCATGTCCTCACACCAGAGCAGGAACTCCAGCAGCCCCATGCCGTCCGTCGAGCGGTAGCCCCACGGCCCCGGGTGCCCGGGGCGCTCCGTCAGCGGGCCGAGCGTCTTCTTCCAGTCGAAGCGGGTGGCGATGGTGCCTCCCTCCAGATAGTTACCGCCGGGGAAGCGCAGGAACGCCGGCTTCATGTCGATCAGCATCTTCATGAGGTCGGGCCGCAGGCCGTTCGGGCGGTCCTTCCACGTCGGCGGGAACAGTGAGACCAGGCTGAGCCACACCGTGCCAGGTCGCTCCGCCGTCAGGGCGAGGCGGGCGTCCGCCGTCGGCGTTACCCCTTTTGCGGTCCGCAGCGTGAGCGTGTACGCCTTCCACTCTTCGGTCAGGCGCGGCACACTCGCCTTCGCGTAGACCGTTGCGCCGTCCGCGCTCTGAATCGCCACCGTCACCGGTCCGGCGAAGCCCGGCGCGGCCTTGGCGTGGAACGTGGCCTGGTAGCGCGTATCCGGCCGGACGGGGATGCCCCAGTAACCGCCGTTCGCCACGCCCGCGGGCGCGGCGGGCGTCGCCGCCGTGACGTCG
>Ga0065721_10003847_pt1 | contig 73803 bp, 49 predicted proteins | sample Mesricmetagenome_FD_59108 | JGI IMG/M metagenome (GOLD analysis project Ga0065721, IMG submission 59108) | Mesophilic microbial community from rice straw/compost enrichment Sample: eDNA_1 v2 (version 2) | ecosystem: Engineered > Solid waste > Grass > Composting > Bioreactor | place: USA: Davis...
AAGCCGCCTGTTCTCGAGAATCGCGCAATCCACGATTTTGTTTCCGCACTTTCTGTCGTGGGTCATCGTCAGCTACGTGCTGTACAGTCTGCTGTCCACGGAATACGGCATGGTCAACCGGATACTCGAAACGATCGGAATGGAGCCGATCAACTGGTATTCGTCGCCGGGATATTGGACCTCGATTCTGGTCGGCACGCATATCTGGAAGGATATCGGCATCTCGCTCGTCATCTATCTCGCCGCGATCGCGGGCGTAGACGAAAGCTATTACGAGGCGGGGCGAATCGACGGCGCGACCCGCATGCAGCTTATTCGTTACATTACGCTGCCGCTGCTGCTTCCGACCGTGATCATTCTGTCTCTGCTGGCGCTCGGGAAAATTATGTACGGAGGCTTCGACATGATTTACGCCATCGTCAAGGACAACGGCCTGCTGTATCCGACGACGGAGGTTATCGATACGTACGTGTTCCGTTCCCTGCGCAACATCGGCAATCCCGCGCAAGCGATGGCCATCGGTTTGTATCAGGCCGTGGTCGGCTTCATTCTTGTCTACACGAGCAATAAGGTTGTCCGCAAAATCAATCCCGAGCATGCGTTATTTTAACGGAAGGAGGACTCGCCGCATGAAAAAATTCACGTTGTTCGGCACGTTGAACACGATGTTTATCGCCTTATTTTCCCTGATTTGCACGATTCCGATGCTGCTTGTCCTGATGGTCTCCTTCACGGACGAAAAAGCGATTCAATTAAACGGCTACCAGCTCTTCCCCGAGAAGTTGTCGCTCGGAGCGTACAAGCTGCTGCTGCTCGGCAGCACTCCGCTGTACCAGAGCTATATGATATCCATTCTGATCACCGTCGTCGGCACGCTGCTCGCCGTCTTCATCACCGCAGCCGCCGGATACACGCTGTCCAGCCGGCACGTCAAATACCGCAACCATCTGGCGATGTTTTTCTTCGTCACGATGGTGTTCAATACGGGCATCGTTCCGTGGTATTTGATCAGTACGGGACTCGGTCTGAGAAACACGATCTGGGCGCTGATCATTCCGTCGATGATCTTTAACCCGTTTAATCTGTTTCTCGTACGGAATTATATGAAGCAGATTCCCGACACGCTGACCGAGGCGGCGCGCATCGACGGAGCCAACGACTTCTACATCGCGCTGAGAATTTTTTTCCCGCTCAGTCTGCCCGTGCTGGCCACCGTTACGCTGTTCTACGGCATCGGCTACTGGAACAACTGGTTCAACGCCATCATGCTTGTCGACAACAAGGACCTGTTCCCGCTGCAATTTCTGCTGTTCAAGCTTAATTCGGAGATCAGCATGATCCAGTCCATGCAGCGGACGATGAGCGAGGTAGCGACGACGCTCCCTGCCGAGTCGGTCAAGATGGCGACGGCCATTCTGACGATCGGACCGATCGTGTTTTTCTATCCCTTCTTGCAAAAGTATTTTATCAAGGGGCTTCTAATCGGTTCGGTGAAGGAGTAACATGGCGGTCCATAAGGGGCATAACGCGTGGGCGGATACCGAACGCGCGGCGATTCGGGGATCGTTGCCGCGGCGATCAACCGGTTCGGGCAGGCTATTCGCCCGCCCGGTAGACGTCCTCTCTGGAATGAAAGCCGTCGGCGATAATCGTCTCGTCGATGTTGGACCGGTCGACGGCGATCGGCGGGAGCAGCACGGACGGCACCTCGACTTTGCCGTTGTTGATCTTCCGGGACGCGTCCGCCCGCTCGCCCTTGGCGAGCCCGACCGCCAGCTCCGCCGCCTTGTCCGCCAACGCCTGGATCGGTTTGTATACGGTCATCGTCTGCGTGCCTTCGACGATCCGCTGCACACCCGCAAGCTCCGCATCCTGTCCCGCGACCGGAATACGCCCGGCCAGCCCCTGCTCCGCGAGCGCCTGGATGACGCTGCCCGCCGTGGCGTCGTTGGCGGCGATCACCGCGTCGATCCGGTTGCCGTTGGCTTCCAGCGCCGCCTTCATGTTCGCCAGCGCGTTCACCGGCGTCCAGTCCTTCGTCCATTGATCGTAGACGACGGTGATATCGCCTTTGTCGATGAGCGGCTGCAGTACGTTGAACACGCCTTTCTTGAACAGATGGGCGTTGTTGTCGGTATCCGCTCCCCCAATGTACACGTACTTGCCTTTCGGGACAAGCTTCGTGATCGCCTGGGCCTGAAGCTCGCCGACCTTCTCGTTGTCGAAGGAGACGTACAGATCGATGTCTGCATTCTTGATCAAGCGGTCGTAGGACATGACCTTGATGCCCGACGAATGGGCTTTCTTGACGATGGCGGCCATCGCTTCCGCGTCGTGGGGAACGACGACGAGAATGTCGACGCCTTGCCCGATCAGCGTCTCGGCTTGTTCGATCTGCTTCGCGTCGTCGCCGTTGGCGGCCAGCACGCTCACTTCCGCCCCGAGCGCCTCCACCGCCTGCTTGAACAGATCGCGGTCTTTCAGCCAGCGCTCCTCAAGCAGCGTATCCATGGAAAAGCCGACTTTGATTTTGCGATTGGCAGCCGCATTTTCGGGGGCAAGACCGCCTCCCGAATCCGCGACGGCCGAGGGCGAAGACGACGGCGGCCCGGCATCTCCCGTTCCTCCGTTCCCCGTCCCTTCGCAAGCCGCAACGATGCAAGCCAACGTCAGCATCAGCGCCAATACCGCTCCGTATGCCCGCCTCACCGACATCATCTCCTTATCCTCGTCGCGCCGGAAGCGTCCTGCGGTATTCCGTCGGCGATACGTCGCACATTTTTTTGAACACCTTGCTGAAGTAGTTCGGATCGTGATACCCGACCTCGTACGTGATTTCCTTCAGGCTCTTGTCCGGATCGGCCATCAGCTTCTTCGCCTTGTCGATGCGGCACTCGGTCAGAAAATCGATATAGTTGACGCCGAGCTGCTCCTTGAACATTTTGCTGATGTAAAACGGGCTCAGACCGACCCGCTTCCCGATGGCCTCCAGCGTAATGTCTTCGTGCGAATGCTCGGCGATGTACATCTTGATCCGCTGTATCGCGTCCGGCTCCACCCGTTGCTGATGCTCCGCATGGGCCTGCCTCATCCGCTCCAGCAGCAGTCCCGATTCGCCGCGCAGCTGCCGATAATCGTGGGCCTGGAACGAATAGATCGGCGTGTCCGTCTCGACGCCCATCTCGAGCATGACCCGCGCGGCGATCCAGAGCAGCTCCAGCACGCGCTGCTGCGCCTGCAGCAGATCGACGCCCTCGTTCTCGCAGCCGCGAATGAAATCCGCGACGTCCGCTTCGATCTGATCCCATTGGCCGAGACGGATCCGGTCGAAAAACAGTCTCTCGCGCTGCCTCGCAAGAGACGTGTCGCGCACGGTTCCGAGCATGGGCACATCTTCGTAGAAACGGTATTTGACCGGAAGGCTCGGGTCCATGGAGGCGATCAGCGCCTCCTGATACGATTGGCGAATGTGGTCCAGCGACTCGCAGACGCCGCCGATGCCGACGAACCAGCCCTCCTCCGCCCCCGGCTTGGCAACAGAAAGCAGGTCGCGGGCGAGACTGATCGCCTGGGAACGAAACGAACGTCCCGGTTCGCGGAACGCGACGACCGGAATTTGCCGGCCGTACATCGCTCCCATCCAGCCGCTGCCCGCCTGTCTGAGCTTCTCCTTGACCGCGGGGTACAGGCTATCCGAACCGGACGGCAGCAGGACAATCATCGAGAACGTCTCGTTCGTCGTCCTCGCGCCGAGCAGCCCGACCAATTCGTCCAGATGAACTTCGTGTACGTGATCGAACAGCAGCTGCGTGACGACGTCGGTCTCGACGAGCGGCAGCGTCTTGCGCAGCGCGTCCCGCTGGAGCCGGCCCGTTTCTCGCACGGCCCGCTCGTCCTCGATCTCCTTCAGCACTTTGCCGACCGTCGCCACGATCTCCGCGGCTTTGCTCGGCTTGAGCAAATAGTCTTTGACGCCCAGCTTGATCGCCGACCGGGCATATTCGAACGTATCGTAAGCCGTCACCATCACGAACTTGATGTCCGGATAGTCCGCACGAATCCGCTCGACCGCTTCCAGTCCGCTCATCCCCGGCATTTTGATGTCCATCAGAATCGCGTCCGGCTGCAGTTCCTCCGCCATTCTGACGGCCGTCTTGCCGTTCTTCGCCTCGGCGATGTCCAGATCGGGAAAGCTTCTTCCCAATATGGCCCGCAGGCCGTCCCGTTCGATCTGTTCGTCATCCACGATCAGAAGCTTGATCATGCTTTCCGCTCTCCCTTGCTTTCGGTATGCTTAATCTCACTTTCGTCCCGCGCTCCCGGCCGCTCTCGATGGCGATGACGTCATCGCATCCGTAAAACAGCCTCAGCCGCCGGACGACGTTGCCCAAGCCGATTCCGGTCGTATGGCCGCCTTCCGATTCGACGGGACGCTCCTCGAGAATTTGCCGGATTCTCTCCTCCGCCATGCCCGGACCGTCGTCCTCGATCTCCACCGTTACCCGGTCCGCGCCGTCCACGATGCGAAACCAGATCTCGCCGCCGTCCTCCTCCGGTTCGATCGCGTAGATGACGGCGTTCTCGACGATCGGCTGAAGCGTAAGGCCGGGAAGCTGCACGTACAGACAGCTTTCGTCGATGTCCGTATGGAAGCGCAGGCGCTCCGTAAAACGGGCTTTCTGAATTTCGACATATTGGCGCAGCACCCGAACTTCGTCGTAGAGCGTGACGGAGCGGTCGAGCCGCTTCAGATTGTAGCGCAGCAGCGCCGCGACGCTGGCCAGCAGATCGCTCGTCTCCTCGGAGCCTTCCAGATAAGCCTTCTTGGAAAGCGTATTCAACGTGTTGAACAGAAAATGCGGGTTGATCTGGCTCTGCAGGCTGCGCAGCTGGCTCTCCTGAAGCAGCAGCTTGCTCTGCTGCAGCTCGTTCTCGAGCTGGGCTTTCTGCTGGATTTCGGAAATCAGATTGTTGATGTTGATGCGCATCCGGTCGAACATCTTGGCGAGGAACGAAATCTCGTCGTTGGACTCCACCTCGATCCGCAGGTCGAACCGGCCTCTGGACAGCTCCTTGGCCGCTTGCGTCAGCTTCAGCACCGGTCTCGTAATGCTGAGCGAGAAGGCGTAAGTAAACAGCAGAAGCAGGAACGTGATCAGCAGCAGCAGCCAGATCCCGAGCTTCTTCAGCTCCGCCGACTGTTCGATGATGCCGCGGTAAAACCGGTCGTACGTCTTCAGTTCCGCGTCGAGCAGCGTAAGCGACATCTCGGAGATGTATTTGGAGATTCGATCCGCTTCGGAGAAAGCATTGCCGGAAGCCTCGGTCTCCTTCTCGGACTGGAAGGTCAGCGAGCGTTCCGTCGTCTCGACGAGGCTGTCGATCAGGTTCATATAGTTGGTCAGCGCGAACTCGTTGCCCGGGTTGCGCAGCTCGATAACGTCGATTCTCGCCTTGCGAAGCTTCTCCTTGCTCTGCTCCAGCTGCGACAGATTGTCCCGGGACGGCGAGAGCAAATAGTTGTTCAGGGAAGTAACCGTCTGCTGGCTCGCGGTCGTCACTTCGTTCATGCGCAAATAGCGCTGCAAAATATCGTTGTACTGGTCTTGGGTTTTCTGATTGTAGTAGGTGAGGGCAATCCAGATTGCCGCCATGATGAAAAGAACGACTGCGGCCAGCGTCCATATTTTCTTCTGGATGCCGTTCATCGCTCGTCGGCCGCTTTCAGCATGCGAATTTCGGTGAAGTAGCCGTTGGAGTCGAGGGGAACCGTCTCTCCGCTCAGCCATTCGGTCATCAGGTTCACGCTGATCCTTCCCATCGTCTCGGGAGATTGCTCGATCACGCCGTCGAGCTTGCCTTGCTTAAGCAGCGACATCGAATCGTGACTGTCGTCGAACGAATAGATATGGTACGGCTCGACCCGGGAACGCCTGCCGATCTCCTGGATCATCGCCTCCGCGGTATTGGCGTTGACGGCGACGAACGCCTGCACGTCCGGCAGCCGGTTCATCAGATCCTGCGTCGCCGAGATGACCTGCTCCCTTGCGTCCGTCGTCTCCGCGTATTCCGTCAGAACGTTCGGGTACTCCTTCAGCACATCGTATATGCCGTTAATCCGCTGCTGCTGGTAATATTCCCGGCGACTGTCTCCGAGCAGGACGACTTTGCCCGTCGATCCCATGTCGCTCAGCAATTGCCTGGCGATCAGCTGTCCGGCCAAATATTGATTGGAGCCGACATACGTCCGCCGGAGGCTGTCCGCCATCGGCACGTCGTTGGCCACGGTAACGATCGGAATGCCGTAGAACGCCGCTTTGACCTTCGTCAGCTGCTTGAACTCCTCCGCATCCAGCCCCTGCACGATAATGCCGTCCACCTTGGAGTCGATGGCGATCTCGATTTTCTTCAGGAAGTCCTCCCGGTTTTTGCCGTAGCTGCCCCACACCTCGATGCTGGCTCCGACCCGTTCGGCCTCCTCCAGCGCCCCGGCTCCGACCTTGCCCCAGAACGGCGTCTCCAGCTCCTGCGTAATCAGGACAAGACGATATCGGGCCTGCTTCTCGCCCGGGGATTGCGGCAGCTGCCAATCCGAACGGAACACTTTGCCCGCCGATACGAACGTAAAATAGAAGAGAGCGACTCCCGCGAGCCCGAGCAAGAGGATCACTGTTTTGCGCAAGTGGACAGCTCCGTTTCTTCATGAAATGCCGGATAAGGTATTCTGTTTTCGACAACCTCCGGCCATTTCCCTCTTTTCCCGGCGGCGCGCGAAGACGACGGTCGTGCGCTTCACGCACGCCGCCGCCTCGTCTATTGCGATTAGTTCGCGTAAATATGCGGAGCGTCCACATACCGGAGATAGTTCGTTTGGCTCTGTTCCAATTGACTCTCGGTTACATTCGACACGTCATGAAGCGAAAAAGGTGGCAAATAGTCTGCGTTAATATAACGGGCAAGCGCCTCTAACGGCCTTAGAAGCTCGCCAATCGTGAAGCGGTTGGCTCCAGCCGGACTATAGGACGCCGCCGTGCCGTAGGTCGATACGGCAGCGCCAATCTCTTTCCCTTGCAGCTTATCGCCGCCGGGTCCGTATGCAAAGCCGGGCTGAAGCACGGTGTCAAACCATTCTTTCAGCAGAGGCGGAGTACTGTACCAGTACAAGGGAAATTGGAAAACGATGCGATCATGCTGCTCCAGCAGCGATTGTTCATGAGCGGCATCGATGATTCCGGACGGATACGCTTGATATAAGTCGTGTACGGTTACATGACCGTGCCTCTGCAATTCTCGCATCCAAGCCTTGTTAATCCGTGATGAGGCCAGATCAGGGTGAGCTACGATAACCAATGTTTTCATTTGAATCTCTCCAATCTGCAGGTAGTAGGTTTACAACTCACATCATAGCCACTTAACTTTAGAAAAGTAAGTACGCACTTTTTAGGCGAATACTTACGAAATGGAGAGCGAGCACCGACCTGACTATCCCCTACGCTTAACCCATAACGAGCCCAATTTGTTGAAAATCTAATTATCTGCGGTTGCCCATCCACGCACATGAGCACACGCCCTATGAAGAGACTACCACGAGGGATTATTCGAAAAAGTCGATTAACGCGACTCCAGCCAGGCTCGAACGGAGGCCGTTAGTCGAAAAAATCGATTAACGCGACTCCAATCAGGCTCGAACGGAGGCCGTTAGTCGAAAAAATCGATTAACGCGACTCCAATCAGGCTCGAGCTGAGGGCGTTAGTCGAAAAAGTCGATTAACGTGACTCCAGCCAGGCTCGAGCTGAGGCCGTTAGTCGAAAAAGTCGATTAACGCGACTCCAACCAGGCTCGAGCTGAGGNCGTTAGTCGAAAAANTCGATTAACGCGACTCCAATCAGGCTCGAGCTGAGGGCGTTAGTCGAAAAAATCGATTAACGTGACTCAAATCAGGCTCGAGCTGAGCCGTTAGTCGAAAAAATCGATTAACGCAACTATCCATCTACAAAAAAACGGCAGCCCCGCATGTTGTTCATGCGCAAGGCTGCCGTGTGGCTATCATCCACCGTTGAGGCGATGACGGGTCTAGCGATCCGCCGAAGACTGAGCGGAGACGGGAGACGGACTGTCGACGGAAACAGGGATTTGAAATTGCCTGCCCCATTGCTGCAAAAGTTGAATCGCCGGCTTTAATTGTTCGCCCAGCTCGGTTAATGCATATTCAACTTTGGGAGGGACGACGGGATAGACCTCTCTGCTAATAATCCCCGCATCTTCGAGCTCGCGCAGCTGCTCGGCAAGCATTTTATGGTTAATGCCGACTATTAGCTTCTTCAACTCCCCGTACCGTTTCTTCCCCTCCATCAATTTGCAAATAATCGTCGTTTTCCATTTGCCGGAGAAGAGAGAGACTGCGAGCTCGATCGGACACTGGTACTGCTTCCCATTAAATTCATATCGAATGACTTGAGGTTCCATAACGATACTTCCCTTCCGGTAAGTATTAAACGAAAAAGTGCGAACTTATCTTTTGTAAGTATATTTTGTATGATTAGCGCTGTAAATAAAACAGATGTGCCGAGGTGAAAGAAATGCGCAAAACGTTTTTGGTTTACCTGGTTTCCATGGCGGCGTTTTTTGGCCCCTTCACGCAAACCCTCTATTCGCCGTTGCTGCCGGAGTTAGCCAAACAGCTTCAAGCCTCTCAAGACGCCGTGAATTTAACGATTTCCATTTATCCGATTTTTTTCGCCTGTATGCAGCTCGTATACGGTCCGTTAATCGATAGGTACGGCAGGAGAAAAATTTTGTTAATCGGGTTCATGTTCTATGTATGCGCAACGATTGGCGCAGCCATGTCCGAAACGGTAGAGCAGTTAATTTTGTTCCGGGCGCTGCAGGCGATGGGAGTTGCCGTCGGGTCGGTGGCCGCCATTACCATTATCGGAGATTTGTTTGAAGGGGACAGACGCGGACGTTCGATGGGGATCTATCAGATGCTGGTTGCGCTGGGTCCTGGGCTGGGACCTGTCGCAGGCGGCATCATAGGGCAGCATTACGGCGTTGATCGCTTGTTTTGGCTGCTGTTTGCATTCAGTTTGGCGTTCTGGCTTGTGTTGTTCTTCTGCCTGCCGGAGACCAAATCTGCACATGTCCGAAGCGGTCAATTCCGACTTCGGCAGATGACCGCAGTTCTGACTCATCGAGTCGGACTAGCCATTGTCGCACTGGGTTCCATTCAATATGCCGTGTTTTATACCTTGCTTGTTCTGCTTCCGAGCATCGTTGTCGATGTATACGCGCTGACGCCAAGCCGCATCGGGTGGATGTTTCTTCCCATATCGGCCTGCATCGTTATCGGCAGCATCATTGGCGGACGGCTGCAAGAACATATTGAAGCCAAAAAGCTGTTGCTGCTATTGGCAACGTTAAACATGATGTCCGTACTGTTGTTCGCGATGACCGCATCGATATCTGTGCCCTTGCTAACCGTCAGTCTGGCCATGTTCGGCCTGAGCCTCGGGTTATCGCTGCCGGTGCAGCTCACGATACTAGCCAATGAACTTCCCAGTCATCGGGCCAGTTCGACGGGAGTCTATAACTTCTTCCGCTATATTTGGATGACGATTGGACCCGTGGCTGGCACCGTCTTTTACCGATTCGGATATAAGGCGGAATTTTACGTGTTCGTGTTCATCTTTATAGGCGTGCTGCTCTTCATTTATCTTCGCTTCTTCGGAACAAGCTTCTCGTCACACTCTTCGGAGGAACAGCGTTCATTGTAACCTTCCGGCTAACCGAGCTCTCTCCCCTTCCGCGCGCTCTCCGCCTTGCCGCGGGAGTGGCGGACCAGCTCCGCGTAATAACCGTGCAGCTCCAGCAGCCGGGCATGCGCGCCTTCCTCGACGATGCGCCCGCCGCGCATGACGATGATCCGGTCGGCGTGCACAATCGTTGACAGCCGGTGCGCGATGACGATCGTCGTGCGATGCTCCGAGACGACGCGCAGCGCGTTCTGGACAAGCTGCTCGGTATAGGAGTCGAGGTTGGCGGTCGCTTCGTCCAGAATGAGGATTTTCGGCTGGAACACGATAATTCTCGCGAACGAGATGAGCTGCCGCTCCCCGGCGGACAGTCCGCTCCCCCGCTCCGACAGCCGGGTGTCGTAGCCGTCCTTCATTCTGCAGATCAGTTCGTCCGCTCCGACGAACCGGCAGGCGCGCACGACCTCTTCCCGGGAAATCGATTCGTCGAACATCCGCACGTTGTCGACGATGCTTCCCGAGTACAGGTACGGCTCTTGCTGGACGAGTCCGATCAGCCTGTGCAGCTGCTCCTGGGGGATATCGCGCACGTCCGTCCCGTCGATCGTCACGCTCCCTTGGCGGACGTCGTAGAACCGGCACAGCAAGCCGATCAGCGTGCTCTTCCCTGCTCCCGTCGCTCCGACGACTCCGATCATCTCTCCCGGCGAGATCCGCAGGGTGAGATCGTGAATGACCGGCTGCCCTTCCTCGTAGTAAAAACGCACGCGGTTGAATTCGATCCGGCCAAGCACCGATCGGGAATCCATGTTCGCCGGTTCGTCCGCGTCCTTCACTTCCGGCTTCGCGGAGAAGATGGTCCAGATGCGCTGCGCGGATACGGTCGCCGACTGAAGCGTGTTCCACTGCTGGGTAATGGCGCTGATCGGCTGAAAAAACAGGCGGATATACGTAATGAACGCGTACATGACGCCGAACTCGATATTCCCGTGAAACACCGCGTTGCCGCCCAGCCAGGTGACGAAGGCAACGGCCAGACCGCCGAGGATGTCGAAGGAGCGGTTAAACAGAACGTTGGTGCTCACTTCCTTGAGATTGGCGCCGAAATACGCCCGGTTGCGGTCCGCGAACCGGTTCTTCTGCTCCTTCTCCTGATGGAACGCCTGGATCAGGCTCATCCCCGCCAAGTTTTCGGCCGCGAAGGAAATCAACCGGGACAACGCCGTGCGGGCGTTCTGGTACGTCTTCCTCATGTACTGTCGGAAGCCGATCGCGATCAGGAACAGAATCGGAACCAAGATCAGGCAGTACAGCGTCAGCTCTGCATCGAGATGAAACATGACGGCGACGATAAAGATCAGCGTCATGCCGTCGCGCATCAGGCTCAGCAGCACCTGCGAGAAAAATTGGTTAAGCGATTCTGTATCGCTGGAGACGTGGGTAATCAGGCTTCCGCTCGGCGTCCGGTCGAAATACGACATCGACAGCCGGGAGATGTGCCGGAACAGGTCTTGGCGAATGCGCGCGATAATGCTCTGGGAGGCGAACTGGAGCACGTTGTTCATCAAATAGCTGAACACGAACCCGAGCACGGACAGCAGCAAATACACGCCGCAGATGATCAGCAGCATCCGGAAATCGTTCTTCCCGGCCATAATGTTGTCGTCGATGGCGACTTTCACCAAATACGGCTGGAGCAATTCGGCCGCGACCGCGAGCAGCGACAGGAAGAAGACGAGCGCGAATTGCCGGCGGTGAGGTTTGCCGTAGGCGAGCAGCGAGCGAAAAGCCGTCTTCTTCCCCGCGGCTTGAGCTTTATTCCGCATCCCGGCTTCCCTCCTCCTGAATGGCGTGCAGCGAAGCGTACAGCCCCGGCTCGCTTACGAGCCGGTCATGGGTGCCGCGCTGCACGATCCGTCCTTCGTCCAGCACGAAGATCTCGTCGGCGTGCTTCAGCGCGCTGATCCGGTGCGCGATCACGATCGTCGTCAGCCCCTGGCGCTCGGCCGAGATCGTATCGATGATTTTCTGCTCCGTCACCGCGTCGACCGCGCTTACGCTGTCGTCCAGAATCATGATCGGCGCGTTCTTGATCAAGCCGCGCGCAAGGCTCGTGCGCTGGCGCTGTCCCCCGGACAGCGTAACGCCGCGCTCTCCCAGCTTCGTCTCGAACCGCTCGGGGAACTCGACGATGTTGCCGTAGATTTGCGCCTGCCTGGCAGCTTCCTCGATTCGGCTCATCGCCGAGTCCCTGCGGTAGAAAGCGATGTTGTCGCGGATCGTCGTACTGAACAGGAAGCCCTCCTGAGGCACGTAGGCGATCTGGCCGCGCAAGCTCTCCAGCGTCAAATCCCGGATGTCGGCGCCGCCGATCGTAATCGCGCCCTCCGGCGGATCGTACATCCGCAGCAGCAGCTTCATAAGCGTCGTCTTGCCGCTGCCCGTCTTCCCCAGAATGCCGACGGTTGTGCCCGGCGGAATGTCCAGGCTCAGATCGTGCAGCGCCTCCAGATCCGAATCGGGATAGGAGAACGTCAAATGGCGGATCCGGATTCCGGCGTGCCGAAGATCGCGCGCCTGAGCCTGTTCCGCCTCTTGTATCTCCCCTGCCTTGGACAGCAGCTCGTTGATTCTGTCGAGAGAAGCGCGGGATCGCTGCATCGTATTGATGACGCCGCCGATCTGCTGCAAGGGGTTGACCATCATGCGAATGTAAAGGGTAAGCGCAACGAAGTTGCCGATCGTGATGCGCTGGTGAATCGTCAGATAGCCGCCGTACACGATCGCGATAATGAGCGACAGCGTGCCTAGAAAAGGGATCAGCGCCTGAAACAGCGAGGAGACGCGCACCAGCTTAAGCTGCTTGCCGTGAACGCGGTCGACCTCGGCGCCGAAGCGCGCGCTCATGATTCGCTCGGCCGCGAACTTTTTGGTCACCCGAATGCCGCCGAACTGCTCCTCCGCCGACTCCGTCATTTTCCCGAGCGCCTCCTGCACGGACAACGACCGGGTGCGAATGACCGGCCCGAATACGCTTACGATCCAGGGAATGGCGAGCAGCGGAAGCACGCTGACCGCGATCAGATGCAGAGGGATGTCGCTCAGCAGCATCATCGCGACCGCCGATACGATCAGGATGCCGGAGTTGGTCGACTGGTTGATGCCCCGGGCAATCGCTTCCCGAACCGCGGTCACGTCGTTCATGACGTAGCTGAGCAGCTTGCCTACGCCGTTCTTGGAATAGAAATGCTCGCCCAGCGTCATGAAATGATCGAACAACCGACCGCGCGTAAAAAACTCGAACAACCGTCCGAGTCTCATTACAATATATTGTCCCAGACCAGCCAGGACGCCGAAGGCAACGCCCACTCCCAGCAGCAGCAAGCCGTAATCGACGATATGCGCTTCCGTCAACTGATCCTGCTTCAGCTGATCCGCGAAGCTGCCGATGATGCGCGGATAGAACGACTGAATGACGTTGCCGGCAGCCATGAACGCGATCGCCAGAAGGTAATACGGCCATTTTCCTTGCAAATATTCGACGAGCACGCGTTGCGACTTCAAGCGGCATCACTTCCCGTACGTATTTCCTTCACCGCCATTGTAGACGTTTTCCGAAAGGGGAACAAGGAAGGAACGAAGGAACAATCGGGAGGGATCGCGAGAAAAACGGGCATCGTCCGGCGAGAGCAGCGCCATAGCGCTACTCTTGCGAATCGGCGCGCGGTTGTGCGGCATCGTTCTTGTCGACGATAAAAGAGATCGAGGTTCCCCGGCCGGGCAAACTCTTGATCCGCAAGCCTTTGCCGTACATTCGCTTCAGTCTGCGATCCGTGTTGATGAGGCCGACTCCCGCCTCCATGTACGGGTCGTCCTCCCGTTGACGCACAAGCGGATTCTCGTCCATCCCGACCCCGTCGTCCTCGACGGCGATCTCCGCGTAAGTCGCAAAGTCGGACACCCGGATCGCGATCTTCCCTCCGCCGGAGCGCTTCATGACGCCGTGGCGAATGGCGTTCTCGACCAGCGGTTGAATGGTCAGCAGCGGAATTCGCAGATCCTTGCATTCGTCGATCTCCCAGGACACGGCCAGACGATCCTCATACCGTTCCTGCTCGATATGCAGGTAGGACCGGACGATGCTGAGCTCCTCTTCGATCGGCACGGGTCCGTCGATATTTTGAAGCTTGAATTTGTCGCGCAGGTGGTTGCCGAACGCTTCGAGCATGTTGCGCATCCGGTCGAGATCGATCTCGCTCAGCGCCCGAATCGCCGTCAGCGTGTTGAACAGGAAATGAGGCTGGATCTGCGCTTGCAGCCACGCCGATTCCATCCGCAGCCGTTCGCGGACGGACTTCTTCACATCGGTCAGCGCCTTCACCCGGGAACGAAGCTCCAGCGCCTCCACCGGCTTCGTCACGTATTCGTTGGCGCCCGCCTGGAAGCCGTAGGAGATATCCTCGGGCTGGCTTCTGGCGGTAAGAAGCAGAATCGGCAGCTCCGAGATCGAATACCGGGCGCGGATCGCGCGCGCGAGCTCGTAGCCGGACATTCTCGGCAGCATGACGTCCGACACGACCAGGTCCCATTCCTTCTCGTCCAGCACTTCGAGCGCTTGATTGGCGCTCGTGACCGACGTCATATCGTAGCTCTCGTAGGAAAGAATCGATTCGAGCACCTTCAGGTTGACGGGGTCGTCGTCGATCAGCAAAATTCTGGGCCGGTCCGCGGAAGACGGCTGTTCCTCCGGCCTCGCCGGCTCGTCCCTGGAATTGCCGTACAAGGAAGCGGCGGCTTCCGCCATCGCGATCGCCGCAGCGGCGACGGCTTCCTTCTCCGTCCCGGCATCGACCGAATCGGCCAGCGGCAGCGTGAACACGAACTCCGTCCCCTTGCCCGGAGTCGAGCTGACCTGCAGCGACTGTCCGTGCAGTTCCAGCAGCTGCTTGCAGATGCTGAGTCCGAGGCCGAATCCTCCCTCGACCATCGTCTGCTCCGCTCCGGCTTGCTCGTACGAATCGAAGATGCGCTTCATCGTCTCCTCGTCCATGCCGATCCCCGTATCCGTAACCGACACGAATGCCTTCCCGTCCTCGACCCGCGCCCGAATGGCCACTTCCCCTTCGCTCGTAAACTTGACGGCGTTGTGAAGCAAGTTAAAGACGATCTGAACGACCCTGTTCTCGTCCGCCCGCACCCGGGGAAAATGGTCCGGAATGCCGTTCACGAGCTTAACCGGCGTGCCTTCCCTCATCGATTGCAGCATATCCAGCACGCCCGTCGCGACGGAATGGATGGAGAAGCTGCCATAATGAAGACGGGGCGCACTCTCCTTCAAAGTCATCGCGTACAACAAGTCGTTCAGAATAAGCGACATCCGCCGCCCTACGGACAGAACAACTTCCAGATCCTTGACGCTTCTGGCCTGGAGCGAATGCCTTTCCCGATCCAACACGCCTTGCGAAATATTCAATATGCCGTGCAAAGGATTGCGGAGCTCATGGGATGTATTGGCGAGGAAGCTGTCCTTCTGCTTGTCCGTTCTCTGCAGCTTGGCGGCCAGGCTCTTCATTTCGGCATGGGCTTGGAAATAGCGACTGAACCATATGGATGCGTAACAAGCGGTGGAGACGATCAGATCGAACGGATAATACATGACGCTGATGCCCAGCACCATCTGGATGCCCCACCAGGCGAAGTTGCTTGCGAACGCGATCAAGGCAAGCAGCAGCGGGGCGTTCTCTTTGACGTCCTTCGCGGACGTGCGAATCATGGAGAAAATCGCGACGAGTACGGAGATCGCGGCCACGCCTCCGTACAAGGCCTGTATCGTCAATATGTGACGCGCGGGCAACGCAAGCGCCAGCAAGGCGGCGCCCCCGCACAGCCGGGAAAACCAAGGGGCGATCTTGTGCCAGACTCCCGGCAACTGGTTCGACACGCATTGAAGCAACGAATACGCGGTGCCGGCCATGGCCAGATGGACGAGCTTAAAGCCCCAATCGTAATCGATCGGCCAATATTGATGCAGCACCTTCTCGTTGCTGCCGAGCGAATCCATGACCGTCGCGCTGAAGGTGAGCAAGGAAAAGTAAAGCAGCTTTCTCTCGCGGGTTCCGATCAAATAAAGAATAAGGGCGTATCCGGAATGAAGCAAAAATACGATGACGGCCAACTGCTGCATGGAGACGGACAGATGAGTCTCGCGCGCGATCGCCTCTTCCGTCCCGAACTTGACGGAGCGGACAATCCCGCCTTCGCGAACGTCCTTGTAATTGGCCGCTCGAATGATCAGTTCGATCCGCCCGGAGCGATCGGCGGCGAACGAAGCGCCATAAGGCAGGTTCCACGCTTCATACGTGTCTTCGCTGTCCGACGGAACCCCGGACCCGGTCAGCAACCGGCCGTTGGCATACAGCGACGACGAGCTGCGCACGCTGGGAATGCGAACCGCGAAGTTCGCGTCCGTTCCCGCTTCGACCTGGATGACAAGCCGATAAGAGCCGTATCCGAAAGACGGGACGCCCCGGTCCCCCTCTTCGTCTCCGTCTCCGCGCAAATAAGCGTTCCAGCTCCCCGGCACCGATAGGATCGAGCCTTCCGGCCGCAGGCTCTCTCCGCCGGACAGCCATACTCCGGGATAAAACTCCCACTCTCCGTCGAGCGAGATCGTCCCTTTCTCCCAGTTCCAGCCTCGCAAATCGAGCAGCCCGTCCGCCGCGCGAGGTTGATCCGCCTGATGAAAATGCGCGATCCACGCCAAGCGCGCCCCCGTAAGCGCGAGCGCGAACAGAACGACCGCTATTACGATATACTGTTGCGACATTCGCTTCATTATCGTTGCCAAGATAAACGAGCTCCCTCATGCTCTCTATCCTTTTCACTATACAGACCGCATCTGAAATATTTCTAAAATCGCGGGGCCGGGGCGAGGGCGGTCGTGCTCCCCTGGTTCGTAAAGAAAAAAAGAGACCATCCCACGACCATCTATAATAGATGGTCCACGGACAGCCTCTGCGTTAGAGAAACGCGATTACTTGCCGGCGGTTGCGACGAGCCAGTTCGCCAGATTTTCAATTTGTCCGTACACGGCGATCGGATCGCGGTACCAGGAGTCGTTTTCCGTCCACAGGCGGGCGGCAAGACGAACTTGCGGCGGCGGCGTCCGGCGGCGAGCCTACTCCACCACGAGCAAGCGGGGGGATGTCGCCGCGATCGCTTTGGACGACAGCCAGGAGCCCAGCCCGGCCGCGGCGACGCTGAAGCTGGCCGCGGCGGCTACCCCTCCCCACTGTATGAGAAGCGGCACTTCCACGATGCCGTATGTGGACAAGACGCTTTCCAGAAGCACAGGCAGCGCGTATACGCCGATCACCGCGCCGAGGAGCGAGCCGACGGCCGCCAGCGCCGCGATCCCCTGCGTCACGGACGCCCTGATTCGTCTCGAAGTCAGGCCGAGCGACTTGTAGATGCCGTACGTTTTGCTTTCCTTGCGGATAGCGATGCGACAGGTGATGTAGAGAATCATGCAGGCGACCGCAAGGAACAGCAGGCCGATCATGCCCATCGGCGCGATCAGCAGCGCGAACGCTTCCTTGAACACGGAATCGATCAGCGTCTGCTGCGTAACCGCCGACACCGCCTCCTTGTACTTCGCGTTGATCTCCTTGACCACCTGTTCGGACTGGCCGGGATCGTGAAGATTGATAAAGCTTAGGACGGCGCTCGCGCTGTCGGTCAGGTCCGCTCCGTCGACCTCGGACGTAATTCTCGCGGAATGGGACTTGTTGGCGATCGCTTGGTACACCCCGGTCACGAGCAGCGAATGCTTCTTCCCGTTGATGTAGATTGCGACCGTGTCGCCGACGTCCTTGCCGAGCTGCTTCGATACGTTGACGCCGAGCGCGATCTCGTTCCGCTCGCGGGGATTGGTCCCGCGCAGCGTGGCGTAGCCCAATTCATCGTAGCTTCCGTCGACGACGCCGATGTACACGCTCATGGACGGCTCCGCCGGGATGACTCCCGTCGTATCCGCGAACCAACCGATGTTGGCCACGCGCGGATCGGCCAGCATTTCCCGTTCGAACTCGTCGCGGGAGAAAGACGCCTGGTTAAAAATATCCACCGCGATATGGGAGTTGTCGTATCCCCAGGCCGGAGCCGTCCGCTGAATCGAATACACGCTGTACACCAGCACGAATCCGAACACCAGCACCGCGGACGTGATGACGGTCAGCAGCCCCATCAGAACCGAACCCTTCGCGTTCTTCAGCACGTTGCGAAGCCCGATGACGAGCGTAACCGGCAGCCGGTCGAATCCGATCGGGCCACCGCCGTCCGTCCCGGAGCTCCGCTTGCTTTCGTCCTTCTCCGCCATCCCGTAGCGAATGGCCTGCACCGGCTGCACGGAACGGGCTTTGCCGGCGTAGAACCACACGGACAGAACGACCAGCGCAAGCACCGCCAGGCCGACGAGCGCCGCCGTCAAGCCTCCTTGCACGGCAAGCCCGGTACGGTCCGTTCTCAGGTAGGACAGCGTGCTTTGCACCAGAACGGCGGATGCGAACTTGCTGGCGGCAAGGCCGGGAACGATGCCGACGACCGCCAGCAACGCATATTGCGCCATATAGGTGCCGACGATTCCAAGCGAAGGCAGCCCGCAGGATTTCAGCACTCCGATCGTCCTGTAATTGGCGAGGATCGCGTCGGATATCGTGAACCCGATCGTAAACAGAGCGACCAGCAGCATTACCGCTCCGAGAAAAATCATCACGAACCCGATCAGCTTGTTCATGATCAAATAGAAGGAGGAGATCGATTCGAACTCCATCTTGGATTCAAGGTAAGGCGTGCCGCTCTGCCGCTCGAAACGATCCCACAGCTGCATCTGCGCCCCGTAATCGTCGAACCGGAGGCCCATCATATACATGTCCCGGCCCGGCAAAGGCTGAATCAACTCCCGGTAATCCTCCGGATTCATCCAGATGCGGGCGTTGCGGGTAAACGGAGCGCCGAACGGGATGTCCACGACGACGGACGAGACGGTCAGTTCGAACGTCGACAGACCCGTCTTGAACCCCAGCTTGTCGCCCTCTTCGATGCCGTACGAATAAGAGAGCGAAGTCGGAATCCAGACGGTTCCGGCCGCGGGAACGCCGTCGATCGCGGCCTCCTCTCCCTTAGCCGGAATCAGCTTGTCGACCGTAAACGGCAGCTCGGGGGTGTCTATCATGAACAGGTAGATATTGCTGATTTCATCGCCCCGATAGGTCAGCCCCGACAGGTTGCGATACGGAAGCAGTCCGGATGCCGTGACTCCCGGCTGCTCCGCCCACCATTGCCGGAACGGCTGCGGATCGTGCAGCCCTTTGTCCAGCATCAGCACCTGATGGGAGCCGTTCGCCCGGGCATGCATGCCGGAAAACAAATTTTGCGTGTTGGCGATGACGATCGTCGCGGTCGCAAGCAGCAGCGTCGACAGCAGGATGAGCAGCGCAGTGAGCCCATTCTGAAGCTTCTTCGTTCTCAGGTTGGAGAGAATCAGAGTCCATACCGCATTCATCGCGCGTTACTCCTTTCCCGCCACGTAAGAAAAGATCGCGGCTTCCCTGCTCTGTAAGTCTTCCCGGGCCAGGCCGTATTTGCCGAATTCCAGAACGCCGTGCACTTTGCCGTCGCGGATGTAGATCAGCCGGTCGGCCCGGCAAGCAGCCTTCATATCGTGCGTTACCATGACGATCGATTGCCCGCGGCGGTTCATCTCGGTCAGAATGTCCAGAATCGCGACGCCCTGATCGTAGTTCAGGCTGCCCGTCGGCTCGTCCGCGAACACGATCTCCGGCGAGTTGATCAGCGCCCTGGCGATCGCCGCCCGCTGCTGCTGTCCGCCCGAAGCCTGCGCCGGCAGACGGTTGCGCAAGCTCTCGATCCCCATCCGCTCCATCAGTTCGCCGGCTCTGCTCTTCACGTCGCTCTTCTTGCTGCCGGCGATGTAGCCGGGCAGCGCGATATTTTCCAGGAAGGTCAGATCGGGCACCAGGTTGATGCCTTGGTACACAAAGCCGATCTTCCGCGCGCGGAAGGTCGCCATGTCCTTCTCGCCGTAAGCGTCGATGCGCCGGTCCCGGTAGAGCACCTCTCCGGCCGTGACGCTGTCCAGCCCGCTCAGCAAATAAAGCAAGGTTGACTTGCCCGAGCCCGAATTGCCCATGATCACCGTAAAATCGCCTTCGTAAATGTCGATATCCAGATTGCGAATGGCGTGGTATTGCTCGCTGCTCGTAGAATAGGTTTTACAGAGGTTGGCAGCTCGCAGGATCGTTCGTTTGTCCGTCATTCCGCATAGCCCTCCCGCAGTTCGTGATAACGGATATTGTAGAGGGCTAATCTTGAACGCCTCTTATCGAATTGTTAATAAAGTATTACAACCGTCGGCTCAGCACAGCAGAATGGAAAAATAAAACGCGGTCCCGCGCCCCGGCGCGCTCTGGAAGGAGATCGTTCCCCCGTGCGCCTCGATGATGTGCCTGCAGATGGACAGGCCGAGTCCGGTTCCCTCGTTTTTGCGCGCAGCGGCGAAGTCGTTCGGTCTCCCCTGGAAATAACGTTCGAAAATAAACGGCATATCCTGCGGAAGAATTCCTCTCCCCGTATCCTCGATCGTGACGGTTAAACGGTCCTCCTCCCGCTCGACGCCGACGCGGATCGAGTCCCCCGGAGAGGTGTGCTTCAAGGCGTTGGCGACCAGATTGGAGATGACCTGCTCCAGCCGGTTCTCGTCCGCGTTAACGAGCACGTTCGGCAGGTTCTCCGGCTCCGGCCCGATAAAGCTGACGCCTGCGGCGCGAACGGAATGCCCGATCGGCCGGAGAATGGACAGCAGCATCTCCCTGCTGTACCGCTCCACCGGAGCGACGGAAATCTGCCCCAGCTCGCGCAGGGCGTGCAGGAGCAGATCGTCGACTCTCGCGGTCATTTTGTGCGTATGGGTTTGCATAACCCGCACGTATTCCAGCACCGCGTCCATGTCCGGGCACACTCCGGCTTCGATCGCCTCCAGATAAGCTTTCATCGTCGTCAGCGGCGTCTTGAGCTCGTGGGACAGATTGGAGATCAGCTCCTTCTGGGCTTTGTCCTGCTCGTCCCGCCGCTTGCTGAGATGCATGATTTCCAGCCTCATCTGGTCGAACATCGCATACGCGTCCCCAACCTCGTCTCTTCGGACATGCTCCGCCTTGCGCTCGTAGTCCCCTTTCAGAATCGCTTCCGAGTAGTCTTTTAATCGCACGATAGGTTGAAGAACGTCCCGCTTGATTTTGCGGTTGAGGAGCAGGAGCAGCGCGATGACGAGGAGCACGAACGCAAAAACGAGCATGATCGGAAAAAGGAGGGGCGCGGAGGAACGATCCGGAAGGACGAGGGAGGCCGGCAGCGTGAAAATGGCGTTCCCGATCTGCGCTTGCGCCGCTTGGCCGATGATCGGGAAGGCGGCTTCGAAAGTCTCCTCGTCCGCCTTGGAGCGGTAGAGGTCGTAATGCAGCGCTGTCCTGACGTCGATCGCTTCCGCCGGCTGCCGTTCGTCGCCGGAACGGAAAACAACGCTGCCGTCCGGCAGCGCGAATAGCAAAGCTATGCCCTTGTCTTCGCTCAGTCGCCGCAAGTCGTCTCGGACCGCCTCGTCCCCTGCGGCAACGGCTTCGTGATTGCGTTCAAGGAACAGGACGATCTCGTTGACCTGAATGCGCGCCTGGTTGATCGCATAACCCGCGGGTGGCCTGTCCTCGCGTTCCTTCCACAGCAAATACGCCCCGCACCCGATCGCGACGATCAGGCAGACGGCGGCGGCGCTTGTCCATCTCGTTAACCAACGGCCGACGTACATGGCATTCCCCATCCTGCATCTAATCCGAGCTGAATTTGTAACCGACGCCCCATACGGTCCGGATATAGGCCGGTTTGGACGGATCGGCTTCCAGCTTCTCTCTTAATCTGCGAATATAAACGGTAATCGTCCCCTCGTCTCCGAGCGCGTCGTACCCCCATACGGCGTCCAGCAGCTGGCTCTTGGTGAACACCTGATTGTTGTGCTTGGCCAGGTGGTGCAGCAGTTCGAACTCCTTGGCCGACAACGGAACTTCGCGCCCCGCAAGGGTAACCGTATAAGCTTTCTTGTCGATGACCAGGCGGCCGTACCGCAGCGCGTCGTCTTCCTTCGGCTTGCCGTTCATGCCGCCTCGGCGCAGATGGGCGTTGATTCTGGCCGCGAGCTCGCTGAGAGAGAACGGCTTCGTCATATAATCGTCCGCCCCGAAGCCGAGCCCGAGCACCTTGTCCGTGTCGCTGCCCCTGGCGCTCAAAATCAGAATCGGCGTGACGCACGTCTCCCGAATCCGTCGGCACAGCTCGATCCCGTCCATGTCGGGCAGCATGAGGTCAAGGATAATAAAATCGGGCGACTCCGCCTCGATGAGCCTCAAGCCTTCCCGGCCGTTCTCGCCCACCCTCACGTCGTATCCGTTCACGGTCAAGTAATCCCGAATGACTCGGAAAATGTCCGGCTCGTCCTCGATCACGAGCACTTTCCTCCGCTGATTCATCGTTCGCTCCCCACCCGCGAGCTTCATGGCTCCGTTCGCAAATCTAGTACGGAGTACATTATACCATAATCAGGAAGAGAGGCGGCGCGATCCGTTAGAAACGGAACCGGTCGTGTCCGGCCGCCGACATCGAGGTGACGCCCTCCAAAGCCAAAATATCCCGCTTCATCTGCAGTCCGCCCCTGAAACCCGTCAGCGTGCCGTTCGAGCCGACGACCCTGTGGCAAGGCAGCACGACCGGCAGAGGATTGCGCCCGATCGCCGTGCCTACCGCCCGCACCGCCGAGGACTTGCCGAGCGCATCGGAGAACTGCTTGTAGGTCAGCGTCTTGCCGTACGGGATTTGGCTTAAGCCCGTCCATACGCTTGTCTGGAAAGGCGTCCCCCGCACATCGAGCGGGACGCCTTCGAAGCTGACGGGCTCCCCCGCGAAATACCGCTCCAGCCGTTCGACAATGCCGAACTGCTCGAACAGGCCGGGCGCTTCGGGAAGCTGCGCGTAATCTTCCGTGAATCCGGCCTGGGCCGCGACCTCCGGAGGGTAGATCAGCTCGCTGACGCCCCGCTCGGTCGCAACAAGCGTCCAAGGCCGGTTAAAGCCGACGATCGTCTGTCTGTATCTTTTATTTTCACTCATCGTTGCTTCCTCCTTTATGTCCGCTGCGGTACTCCGTTGGCAAGACGCCCGTTCTCTTGCAAAACCATGCCGTAAAATGCGGGGGACTGGCATACCCGACCGATTCGCCGATGTCCGCGACGGAGGTCGCGGAGTCCCGCAGCAGCTTCTTCGCCTGCTCCAGCCTTACGCGCTCCGTCTTCTCTTGGGGAGAGTAGCCTCTCACCTGCTTGTACACCCGCTGCAGATGATAAGGGCTGATCGCCAGCGAATCGGCCAATACTTGCAAAGTCAGCTTCTCGCGGTAGCGCTTCCCGATGATCGCATCCGTCTGCTCCGCCAGCACCGCATCCGGCCGAAGCGGCCCGTTCTCCTCGGGCTTGCACCGCTTGCACGGCCGATAACCGGCCCGAACGGCCGCCTCAAGAGAGGGATAAAACGTCACGTTGACGGCGAGCGGGGTTTTGGCCCGGCAGGTCGGACGGCATACGATCTTCGTCGTCCTGACCGCAGTATAGTAAATTCCTTCGTAGGTCGTCTCCCGATTCACGACCGCTTCGTACACGCGATCGAACAATTGCCGCTCCATTCTATCGCCTCGCTTTCCTCCTTAGTATAAGGCAAACCGCCATCCCATAGTACGATTCGGCAATAGGAGCGCAACATTTCGACATCGTTCGGATACCGGACCGGCCGCCGTCGCCGCGCAATATTTTTTACAGATCCCGGGCATTGGAGTAGAATACAGGTATTCATTCAAGTCATAACAAGAAAAGCAGTGATGCACATTGAAGCGCACAGCATCGGCCCTGAGAGGGCGAGCCGACTTCTGGCTGAACAAGCATTTTACCGGCAAGTCGATGGATTACAAGCAAGTGTTCGGCATTACCCTGCCGATCTTCGTCGATACTTCGTTCATCGTTCTGATGGCCATCTTGAATACAGCGATGATCAGTTCCTCGGGCGTCGCCGCGATCAGCGCCGTCAGCACGGTGGATACGCTTAACATTTTCATCATCAGCGTATTTATCGCCGTGGCGACCGGGGGAACGGTCATCGTCGCGCAGTACAAGGGCAGCGGCAACCGCGACATGGTATGCCGCGCGGCAGCCCAAGCGATCTCCGCGGTCACGGCCTTCGCCTTGCTGATCAGCGTCGCCGTCATCCTCTTTCACAAGCAGACGCTGGGCCTGCTGTTCGGCGGCGTGGACGAAGACGTGTTCCATAAGGCGACGATCTTCTTGGTGGGGAGCTGCATTTCGTTTCCGTTTCTGGCCGTGCAGCAGGCCGTGGGAGGCGTGCTCCGGGGAGTCGGAGAGACGAAAGCGAGTCTGGTCATCTCGGTGATCATGAACCTCGCTTATTTTCTGCTGAATTTCGTCCTGATCAAGGGCTTCGACATGGGCGTCGTCGGCCTCTCTATCTCGTTGATCGCGGCCCGGGCGATCGGCGCGGCCGCTTCGTTCATCTACCTGCTCAAGTACAATCACACTTTGCATTTTACGATGAAACGGCTGTTCAAGCTGGATGTCGGCATTCTGAAAAAAATACTGTTCATCGGGCTGCCGTTCGCGGCTGAACAGATGTTCTTCAACGGCGGCAAGCTGCTGACGCAGACGTTCATCGTCCAGCTCGGCACGCTGGCGCTGACCGCCAACGCCATCGCGGGCTCGATCTCCATGCTCCTGCAGATCGGCGGCAGCACGCTCAGCGTCGCGATCGTCACCGTCGTCGGCCAGTGCATCGGGAGCAGGGACATTGAGGACGCGCGGAAGTTCATCAAGTCGTTCCTGGGCTTCTCCGTCGTTCTCTTCCTGCTGCTCACCGGCATCATTCTGCCCTTGTTCCCGCTGCTGATGAATTTGTACGCCGCACCGGACGAAATCGTGCCCTCGATCTTCCATCTGGTGCTGCTGATCTCGATCGCGCAGCCGCTCATGTGGGCGCTGAGCTTCGTGCTGCCTTCCGCCCTCCGCGCAGCCGGGGATTCGAAGTTTACGTCGTTCTCCTCGCTGCTGACGATGTGGCTGTTCCGGATCATCCTGGGATATATTTTGGGCATTACCTTCGGCATGGGGATTCTCGGCATCTGGATCGCCATGGTCGCCGAATGGGGCGTGCGCAGCGTCATCTTCGGCTTGCGATTCAAGGGAGACAAGTGGTACAAGCATAAGCTGGTGTAGCCGAAACGTTCGTCCTGCCTGACGGATGGTTCCTTCGATTCATTGAATTCCAGCTGATAGATTGGTAAAATATCCCTTTACAGGTTTTGATTTCTCATGGTCGAGGAGAGGAAAAAATGACGGTTCAGCGGCAAGCGGCGATGGAGTCGATGATTGCCTGGCTATCCGACGAACGCGAGCTCGGACAGAAGCCCAGCAAAATCGAGACGGCCGGCCAGTTCGATCTGCACGACATGCGCTATTATATGTTTAAGTACAAAAAGAGCCTGTTCGGCAAATGGCTTCTGGGCGTCTGCGGAGGTTACGAGCACCCGGCGGATACCGAGCATTGCGGACACGTGTTCAGCGAGATGCAGCCTTACGATCCCGCCACGGCGGAACGGGACGCTGTCGCGATGGTCGAGGCGATCCGCGAATATTGGATGAAGCAGGCGGCGGAGATTTCATCCTCGCAAGCGGAGGAGGACGACTCGCGCTCATCCGGCGTGTTCAACGGATTCATTCTGCTGAACAGCAGCGAGTGCGATCTGCAGCTGATCAAGGCAAATCTGTTGAACGATTGGAACATTTCCGGTTCGCCGGAAGAGAATGAGGAAGAAACGGAAGGCACGCTCGTGTTCGAAGCGGGCGGCTGCATGCTGGCAGTCAGCTTCGTCGACGCGCCGGTTCCGGACGGGGAAGCCGAGCGCAACGCCCAGTTCAACTATATGTGGCGCGAAGCGGCGGAGGTCGCCAAGACTCATGTGGCCCAGATCATTCTGGCCGTCTTCGACCGGTCCGGCTCTCCGCTTGACAGCGGCAAAATGTACGCCAAGCTGGCGGCAAGCTGCTTAAAGCTGCCCAATGCGGTCGGCATCTACACGTCCGGCACCGTCTTTCAGCCGGAGCTGTTCGTCGAGACGGCCGTAACGGCGCTGAGAGACGACGAGTTTCCCCTATTGAATCTGGTGCACTTCGGACTCGTGGCCGGGGAATCCGGCATTAGCGGATACACCTGCGGACTGAACGCTTTCGGCAAGGATGAAATTGAAGTGCTGGACAGCCAAGCGAGTCCCGCCGAGCTGCGCGACTTCCTCATCGACATTTCGGACTATATCGTCGTACGGGACGTCACGCTTCACGACGGGGAAACGATCGGTTTCTCGGCGGAACAGAAGCTCCCGATCACCCGATCGGAAGGCGTATACGTCGGAGGAGACAGCCTCAAGATCGGATTTTAAGCGGAAGGGACTGTCCTGTAAGTATACAGAGTCGTACCGAACGATTATCAATGGATGAATGTTCATGGGCATCTATCTCCTTCCGATGCTATACGATCCTGAAATGGGAATGGTAAACCCGTGAATAGGTGATTTCAGGAACGTATGAGGCAGTCTCCAGGAGATAGATGCCCTTCTTTTTTTCATCGATAATCTTGTACGCCCTTACTTGCAGGACAGTCCCTTGCTATGGAAAGCAAGGGGGAAGCGAAGCACATGTATAGAAAAGCGATTATCTTGCTGCTCTTGTTGCCGCTGCTTGCTGGCGGATGCAGCCAGCGCGCTCCCTCAGGCCCGCCAGCGCCGACGCTCTCCGCAGCAGGCAGCGAAGCGGCTCTGGAAACGCCCCTGAAACTGCTGGACGCCGCGCACGACAAGATCAAAAAGGATTCCGGCGCATACAGCTTGCTGTTCGTCCGCGACGGCTCAATCCTGTACGAAAAATACTATAACGGCGCAACCCGATCCCAAGCGAATAATATCAAGTCCGTAACCAAAGTGATTTTATCTTCTCTCATCGGAATCGCGATCTCCGAGGGCAGCCTGCGCGGCGTCGACCAGCGCATTTCCGACTTTTTTCCGGAGTACGACTGGACGGGCGGCAAAGAACGGATGACGATCAAGCACCTGCTTACGATGACCGATGGCCTGGAAATCGAGGAGAACTCCCCGCTGATGATGGAGATTTTCTCTTCCGACAATTGGATTGACCGTATTCTGCGCCTTCCGCTGGCCCATCCGCCGGGAGAAACCTATAACTACAGTACGGCCAGCACTCACCTGCTGTCGGCCATCCTTGCGCAAGCGACCGGAATGAGCGCCCTGCAATACGCCAACGAGAAGCTGTTCTCCCCTCTCGGATTCAGCGCCGATCAATGGACCGCCGATCCGCAAGGTCATTCTATGGGAGGATCGAATTTGTATTTGACCCCCGTCCAGTTGTCGAGAATCGGCCAATTATATGTGAACGGCGGAGAGTGGGACGGCAAGCGGATCATTCCCGAAAAATGGATTCAAGAAGCGACCGGCTTTCAATCCGATGGCGGCGGCCGGCCGAATTCGGCTTCTTACGGCTACGGCTGGTGGCTCCTGAACACCATTGACGCGTATCGGGATCGAGACATCTACCTTGCAACAGGTTACGGAGCGCAATATATGATCATTGATCCCCATGCGCGAACGGTAGTCGTAGCGACCCGAATATCCGACATTCCTCCAGACCAGGTTGTGGACCATTGGGACGCCTTGATCGCTGCGCTCTCCCTGCCTTTACAGCTATGACCGCTCCGCAAAATGCCGCTCAAGCTCGTCGGCCAACGCCCCGATCTGCCCAAGCACGGAGATCGGATCGAAGTAGAAGAAGGTTTGGTAATCCAGCACGATGACGCGGTTGTCCCGAACGGCCGGCAGCTGTCTCCATACCCCGCTGTCGACGACTCTCTTCAGCTCTTCCTCGGTCGTTCCGTCCCATGAACAGAGAAACACGATGTCGGCGTCCGTATACTCCGGGAGCAGTTCCAGCGAGATATCCTGGTACTGAACGCCGCTGTCGATCACTTCGCGCTGCACCCTTTCGTTGGCTTTAAGGCCGATGGCATGGTACATCGCTTCCCCGCCCCGTCCGAAGTTATCCCCGAGCACGGCAAGCTCCTGTCCGTTCGGATGAATGAGGGTCGCGGTCGTATCGGGTCCGATTATATCCTTCAGGCGCTCTCTGGCTTTGGAGGCTTCTTGCTCGTACTTTGCGAACCATGCGTCAGCCTCCGCTTCCCGGCCAAACAGCTCAGCGAACAAGCGCACCTCTTCGCGAATGCCCATCGTTGAATCGTAAGGCACGTAGACGGTGGGCGCGATTTTCGATAACGCTTCGTAATCCTCGAAATTGCTGTCGTAGATGACGATTAAGTCGGGATCGAGCGCCAGCACCTTCTCCAAGGACGGAGGCGACCCGATGTCCCCGATGCTCTGTTCCCGTTCCTTCAGGAACGGGCTGCCCATCCACCATTCCTTGCTTGCCCCCACCACCGGGAAGTCCAAAGCCAGCAAAGTGCCGTGGTAGTAACCTGCGACCACCCGTTTGGGATGAGCCGGTATTTCGACGTCTCCGAGGGCGGTCTTCACGATGCGGGTCGCGCCTTCGTCGGACGGATCGGCGGAAGCGGCCGGATCGGATGCCGACGGAGCGGAAGCGGTGCTGGCAGAGGCGGGGTTCGGTGAAGCGGAGCTCGGTGCAGACTCATTCTGTGAGCTGCCGCACCCGGCAAGCAAAGCAACATAGATCATACTGGCAACGACGATCCCTAAGCGGATTTTACGAACGGACGTGAACATTTTATCTGATCCCCCTGAATGAAAATGATAATTATTATCGATGACAGCGTATCAGGAGTACAGAAATGTTGTCCATGCAGACAGATGATCAATATTCAACCCGAATGTGACTCCAACCGTCCCATCAAGCTGTCCAACTGCTTGTCCATCGACAGCGGATCGTATCCGTAAAAAACGTTGGAGTCCGGCTCGTAGACGCGCCCGTCCCTTACCGCGGGCAAGCTGCGCCAGACGTCCGACTCGAGCAGCGCGCAGTCGTCGGGAAGCCAGTGCGAATGGTAGTTGAACAAAATGATATGATCGGCGGAATAATCGGGCAGCTCCTCCAGCGGCACGTAAATGTTCAGCAGTCCTTTCTCGATAATGTTGCGATGTACCGCAGGCGGCGGCTGCAACCCCAGCACGTCGTAAACCAAACATCCGCCCATGCTGGTCAAGTTGCCGTAGACGTAGCATTTTCCCGAGACGATTTTCACGATCAGGAAAGTATCTCCGCGGAATTGAAGAATGTCCAGTCTTCGTTGGGCTTCAGCCGCCTTCTCGTTAAACGTCGTCATCCACTGCTCGGCCTGACGGACACATCCCGCTGCCGACGCCAATGTCAGCAGTTCCTCTCTCCAATCGTCGCATTGTTCCGGAATCGTCAATACCGGAGCGATGTCCCACAAGCTCTCGGTGTACTCCTCCCGGTACACGATGATCAGATCGGGCGGATTGGCGGCAAGCCACTCCAGAGTTTTGTCGCTGTACCATTCCCCCTGCCTGAAGGACGACCAATCCAGACGCTCCCGGAAATAAGAGGTTAGCCAAGGCTCCATCCATAAGCCGACGATGCCCAGCGCCGGGACGATATCCCAAGCCATCAGACAGGCGGTGACGTGCGGCATCAAAGCGGCTATCCGTTTCGGCTGCTTCTTGTAGACCGTCGGCGGCACGCCCACGTACTGCTTGAACTTCCGGCTGAAGTAATAATCGTTGGCGAACCCGGTCTCCTCGGCGATGACGCGCAGGTCTTTGTCCGTCAGCTGAAGCAGCTCCTGCCCCTTGCGGATTCTGGCCCGCCCGAGATATTCGACGAAGCTGAGGCCGGTTTCCCTGCGGAAAACCCGGGAGAAATGCTCGGGACTGACGCCGATCCGCGCGGCGAGCCGATCCCTCGTAATCGGTTCGCGATAATGCTGCTGAATGTAACGGACGGTCTGCTCCATCAGACGCCGGGTTTCCTGCGTCGCTTCGATCGCCTGCGGCTGAAAGAAAGCCGAAATCACCTGCGTGAACAAAGACTGGACGTTCAGCGCATGCTCGGCCAGACGCAGTTCCTGCGCCAATTGCAGCACGCGCTGGGGAAACGAGTGATCGAGAACGCCGGGGGACATGTCCCGAATTTCGGCGCGACGGTATGCGCCGTCTTCGGCGGAGGGGGCCAGCATCTCAAACGCGATCCGATCGATCAGCAAGGGCGAGTGATGCTCGTTCATGACATACATGCCGCTCTCGGCCGGACAGAACACGGCGACTCCGGCGTGCAGAGTCAGCTTGCGCCCCGCCAGCTGCAAAGTACCGCGCCCATCCCGGACCAGCAGCAGCATATCGTCGTCGGTCATGTTCCATTCCTTGTCCGCATGCGGGGGATAGAATAACAGCTGCGCTTCCTTCAGCGCGTAGATCGGTCTGACGGGCGGCTGTGTCTCGGGTGCAGGGAGAGCTGCAGGAAGCCGCTCGGGCGGCACCGAGTCCCCGGATCTCCGATGAGTCCGGCTTCTTCGCCGCAAATCCTCCCGCAGCCGCTCCGCCTCCTCCGGCGCTAACAAGCCTACATACTGAATATGGCGATGCTTCCTCTTGCCGTTCTCATCGACGTAGGCTTCCACAATGCGATAATACTCGTAGGTGGAGCCGTTTTTCCGTATGGTCGTTTTTTTAAGAAACATCGCCTGATCTCTCCCATGAATGCATTTCCGTCGGGTTGGGGACGTTGTTAGGGACTACCCGGTCAATCTTGTTCTCCTCACTATAGACGGATAATTCCCGGCGGACGTTTGTTGAACCACAGAAATACAAGCGCTGTAACTTGAATGGCTATGGAGACCAAGGACATCTCCAATTCAATTAGTATTAGCGATGGAGACAGTAGAATCAGTGCAAAAACTCCCCAGCGCTTGGCTCCCTGCTTACCCATTTTGTTTTTCGCAACAAGGGGACCTCCGGCCACTACCAAAGAGACGGACAACAAAATGGATATTCCGGAGATCAAAATATTGATTTGTATCCACGAGGTCGCTCCCTGACCGACAAGCAGGAATAACCCGAAGATGTATACCCCAACCAAGGCGAATGTGATAATCGGCCACACCGGGGCGTACAGCCTCTGAATATAGATGAACCATTCTCCGCTATCTTTGGTCTCGCCGAGCTTTTCCATTTGCCGATCCAGCTTATCCGCTTCGTAAATAGTTAGTTCCTGTAAAGTATGCAGCACTCCGGGATCGAAGCTCTTGCAATAATCCCGAACCAAGGTGCGCTGCATTCGGGTCAAATACGGTCCGCATTCCCCCAGCAGCTCAAGCAAACGCCGTTTGCTCTCCTCGTCGCCCAGATGAAGAACGCTCGCAAGATTTAATTCCAGCTTCGTAAACAATACCTGCTTTAATTGAACCGTCGTCAGCTTCTCCTGCTGCTCACGGTCGATCATTCCTTTAAACTGCTTGTACATCCAGACCAGCAAAGTGCCGACGACTGAAATAATAAGAGTTTCTCTTCCGTTTGCTTGTAGGAATTCGGCCAATTGCGTCCACATCACGATCTCTCTCCCATTCTTTACGAAAGTCGCTATGAGGACATATTCGCTAATTCTCCAAAATCCCCCTCTTTTCGACTGAGCGATGCTCGAACGATTGGCAGTTATGATAAAATACCTCAAGAACAAGATACAGCTGCCGACAATGGGAGGTTCCGATGAATTCAAGCCAATCTCATAAACGCGAATCGCGAAAAATAGGCTTCCATGAGCTGGCACCCTACGTCCGGCTCGTGCAGCACATCGAGGGAGACGACCGGTATAGGCTCCCTCCGAGAATCATCTATGATTATGAGCTTATATATGTCGTTGCCGGCCACTGCGACTACGAGATCGAGGGGGCCGACTATCCGCTCGCCGCGGGCGATCTGCTGTTCATGCCTCCGCTTGTGCGGCATTCCTGCACGGTGCCCGCCGGCGAGAAGTTCCACTATTACGCCGTTCATTTCGATCTCGCCTACATGGGAGAATCGTTCGATTTCTCCGTCGATGAAGTGTATACCAGCCATGATTACTTGCACGCCCCGTATATTCCCGACGAACCCGAGCTGACCGATCGTCCGGTCGTTCGCCTCGCCGAGGTCGAATTTCCATATGTGTTCGCCGCGCAGGAACCGCTCGTCTGCGAAGCGCTGCTGCGGGCAATGTACCGCGTGCACGGGAGCGAATCGTACGGCAAGGAGCTGCAGCTCCGGGCGGATATGCTGAGCCTGCTTGCCGTCATTGTCCGCCAACTGGCCACCCCCTCGGGCATCAGCAGGCGGCATCCGCAGAGCGAACGTATCCAACAGGCTGTTCAGTGGATGAAGGTTAACTATCGGATGCCGATTCAGCTTGCGGACATCGCGGTCTCCGTTCATCTGTCTCCGAGCCATTTTCGAGCGCTGTTCAAGGAAGCGACTGGCAAATCGCCGATGGAGATGCTCTTGGTCCTAAGGATGGAACGAGCTAAGGAGCTGCTCCTTCATTCGGAACTGTCCGTCGGGCAGATCGCCGAGGAGGTCGGCTATGCCGATCTTCATTATTTCAGCCGTCTGTTCAAAAAATCGGAAGGGATGTCGCCGGTTCAGTACGTCCAATCGCTGCGTCCTAAATTCCGCTAATCGTCCAACAGCATCGGCGTTTCGTCCAAATACGCGGCCCCTTCCTTGCGATACACTCGGAGTAACCTCTTGATGAAAGGTGATTATCCGAATGAATCGTAAACCGGAAGTGGCCGTCTATTATTTTCCGAACTATCATGTAGATCCCCGCAACGAGGCCGCCCATGGCCAGGGCTGGACGGAGTGGGAGCTGGTGCGCAGGGCGACGCCGCGGTTTCCCGGTCATCAGCAGCCGAAAGTCCCGCTATGGGGCTACTTGGACGAATCGAAGCCGGAGACGGCGGAGCGGCAAATCGCGGCGGCGGCCGATCACGGCATCGACGCCTTCATCTACGACTGGTACTGGTACGAAGACGGCGCGTTCCTCAACCGGGCGCTGGAGGAAGGCTTTCTGAAGGCGGACAACAACGATCGGCTGAAATTTTCGCTGATGTGGGCGAACCACGATTGGATCAACATTTTTCCGTATAAAAGAGGAATGGACCATACGCTGCTGCACAGCGGCCAAGTCTCGCTTCAAGCGTTCGAGAGAGCCTGCGACTACATGATCGAGAAATACTTTCGGCATCCGTCCTATTGGCGGGTCGAAGGCGGTCTGTACTTCTCCTTCTACGAGCTGATGAGCCTGATGCAGAGCCTCGGGGGCTTGGAAGGAACGAAAGCGGCGCTGGACAGGTTCCGTGCCAAAGTACGCGCGGCCGGCCTCGGAGAGCTCCATCTGAACGCCGTCGTCTGGGGCATTCAAAACCTGCCGGGAGAACGCACTTTGGAAAATCCGGGGGAGCGCGTGAAGGAGCTTGGCTTCGACAGCGTCACCTCGTACGTGTGGATTCACAACGTGCCGATGGAGACGTATCCGACCGTCGACTACCCGGCTTATGCGCTGAAAGCCGAGCAGGACTGGAGTAAATATCGCGAGCAGTTCGGCGCATACGGCCTCCCTTATTTCCCGAACGTCTCGATGGGCTGGGACTCGAGCCCCCGCACCGTCCAGTCCGATGTGCATGCGAACATGGGCTATCCCTTCACTCCGATTCTAGTCGGCAACACGCCGGACGAATTCCGCAAACCGCTCGCCGCGGTGAAGCGATTCTTGGCGGAGAGCGGCACGACTCCTCCGATCGTGACGATCAATTCGTGGAACGAATGGACGGAGGGCAGCTACATCGAGCCGGATACGGAGCACGGTTTCGGCTATCTGGAAGCGATCAGGGACGTGTTCGGAAGCGAAGGATAGAACGAGAAAGCAAAAACCAGACCAACCACGGGACATACCGGGGAGGCCTGGTTTTTTTGCCGAAACCGGGCAAGATTCCGCCCGCGCTCACCATTGACAATCCGCGTACAATGATGGACGATATGAGGAAACGAACGATCGGCGGACAAGTCCGAAAAAAGGATGGGAGGAAGAACGCAGCGATGGATAGACGATCCGGGGATCAAGAGAGACTGCTTGTGCTGCCCGTCCATATGATGGACGAATGCGCCGACCATCCGCTCGTTCGGCCGCTGCACATTACAGATATCGGCTGGTTCCCGAAAGCGCGCAACCATTACTGGAGACGGACGGAAGGCATCGAAGCTTACGTGATCATGTATTGCACGGAAGGCTCCGGGTGGGTCAGACTGGACGGCGAGCGACGGCACGAGGTCCGCAAAGGAGAGCTTACGGTCATCCCTGCCGGCGCCCCCCACGAGTACGGCTCCTCGGAGGAGTCCCCCTGGACGATCTACTGGTTTCATATGAAGGGGGAGCTCGCCTCCTCCTTCTTCGGCCTGGAACGCAGCGCAGAGCCCTTCCCTATTCCGGTGGAGCGCTCGGCCGAGATTATCGGCCTGTTCGACGAATGCTACGAGTTTCTGAGCCAGGGCCATTCGCTGGAGCACGTCATTTACGCCTCGCAGCTCGCCGGCCATCTGGCCGCCATTATCCGTCTGGCTTACGCCGGAAGGCAGGAGACGCCGAATCCGCGCAGACAGCCCAACATCGAGCAGGCGCTGAGGTATATGACGGAGCATCTGGAGGACAATGTCTCGCTGGCCGAACTTGCGGCGCAGGCGGCGCTGTCGATCCCTCATTTCACCCAATTGTTCAAAAAGAGAACCGGCTACTCGCCGATCGATTATTATTTGCGATTAAAAATTCAGTCGGCCAGCCAGTACCTCGCCCTGACCGATCAGAGCGTAAAGGCGGTCAGCCTGCGGACCGGCTTCCAGGACCCCTACTACTTCTCCCGCCTATTTAAAAAGATAATGGGGAAGTCCCCCTCCGCGTACCGAAGCGCGCATCAGGATTAACTTCCCCTTGTCGTAACCGGCGTTACCGCCGTTCTCGGATGTGATACATCAAGCTGTCGAAGTCGCCGCGCAGCGGCAGCTCCACGCCGATCCGCATGAGCGCCCGGCCGCTGTGCGCGCCAGCGACGCCTTCGATCTCGTAGACGGCGTCGGGCTTCAGCCCTTGCAGACACAGCCGCGGCAGTCGGTCGCCGAGCTTCTGCGAGTGCAGGAAGGCGAACAGCACGCTCTCCTCGCCGTCTCCGCCGACGTAATGCACCGCGTCCACGCCCTTATGCTTCAGCGCATCCAGACGGTACTGCCGGCCGCCCTGCACGAGCGGGCGAACCGCCTTGTACTGCGCCACCAGGCCGGAAGCTTCCGCAAGCTGCTCTTCGCTCCATTCGTTCAGGTTCGCGCCGATGCCAAGCGTGCCCGTCATTGCGCTGTGGAACCGATACGGCAGCGACGTGACCCTCTTGTTCATCCCGCTTACCGCCTCGGTCACCCAGCAGGTCATCAGCCTCGGCGCATAGACGTAGGAGAAGCCCTCTTGAATGCTGAGCCGGTCGAAGGCGTCGGTATTGTCGCTCGGCCACGCCTGGTCGGCGTAACGTAGCATGCCGAGGTCGATGCGCGAGCCGCCGCCCGCGCACGTCTCGAACGCGACGTTCGGGAACTTCCCGCGCAGCTCCGCCCAAATTTCGTACAGGCTGCGCACGTGGCGAATCCACAGCTCCTTCTGCCGGTTAAGCGGATGGTCCTGCATGCCCGGCTCGGTAATCGTCCGGTTCATGTCCCATTTTACGAAAGAAATGTCATTCCCGCCGAGCAGCTTGGACATAAAATCGACGATGTAACGCTTGACCTCGGGCTTCGAGATGTTGAGCACCAGTTGGTTGCGCAGCTCGGTCCGCGAACGCGTCGGGAAGTGGTATACCCAGTCCGGGTGGCTGCGGTACAAGTCGCTGTCGGGGTTGACGGCCTCCGGCTCGACCCAGATGCCGAAGTCCATGCCCAGCTCGCGCACCTTGCCGATCAGCTCGCCAAGCCCGCTTGGGAATTTGTCCGGATTGACGTGCCAGTCGCCCAGACCCGCGCGGTCGTGATTACGCTGGCCGAACCAGCCGTCGTCGATGACGAACAGCTCCACGCCAAGCTTCGCCGCGCGCTCCGCCAAAGCCGTCTGGTCCTTGACGTTGACGTCAAAGTAGGTCGCCTCCCACGAATTGTACAGCACCTTGCGCCATTCCCCGGAAGGCGATACGTAATCGTACTGATACCGATGCAGCTGGCGGCTCATCGAGCCGAAGCCCGCCGAGGAATATCCGCCGACGAATGTCGGCGTCTCGAAGCTCTCGCCGGCGGCCAGCGTCCACTCGCTGTCGAAATCGTTGATGCCGCCCGTTACCCGCACGCGGTTAAACGCCGTCTTCTCCGCCGCGATCTTCCAGTTGCCGCTCCAGCCCAGCGCGCCGAACCAGACTCGGCCGGCCGACTCAATCGCGTGGCCGTCGTCGATCGCGAACCACGGATTGGCATGTCCGTCGGTGAACCCGCGCCGCGATTCCAGCACCTTCTTGCCTTCCGAGAGAATCGTGTTCCGCAGTTGGAACTCGCCGGACCATTTGCCCGTCACATGCGTCAGCCGGTAGTCGGGAAGCTCGGGCAGCGACCAGGCGGCCGACTGCGCGCTCTCCAGCACGATGTCGCGGTCGCCGGTATTAACGAGAACGACCGAGCGCTCGATCAGGTCGAGGCCGGGCAGAACGGAATAAGTCAGACGCGCTTCGAGCGGATACGACTCGTCCTTCAGCACGATCGTCAGCGTTTCTTTACCGGCCGCCGCCGCATCGATGCGATAGTTGTCGTAGACCAGGCGCAAGTCGCGCACGCCGTCGTGCCACCGCACTTTAAGCGAAGGCTCCATATACGACAGCCCGCCCCAGCCGGCATACTCCTCGACCTCGCGATCCAGCGCGGCGTCGAACGAGCTGTGGGAACCGGAGCCGAGCAGCGGAGCGCAATCGGCCGCCACGACCGGGTCTCCCCAGTACAGATGCTGGAGCGTGCCTTTGTCGTTCAGGCCGAACACGTAAGAGCTGTTAGCCGTGGCAATCGAGAACAACCGTTGATCCGAATAAAATTGTATGCTCATAAGCTCACCTCATTTTCTCATGCGCTTATCGTACGGAATATCGCCGTCCGAGGCCATTGACGATCTCATGATAATCATGGACGATATGATGATTCCGCGCCCGAAGGCAATCAAAACGCAAAAAAACCAATCGTCGTCCGGTCGGCCGCGTCGGCGTGCGAGGCTATAATGAAAAGGGTACGAGGCCGGTTAGACGGAGGAGAAGCTTCCGACCACCTCGCCTCGATAACGCCGCAAAGAAGGTGCCGTCATGAAAGCGATAATCGTCATGTTCGACTCGTTAAACCGCCATATGCTGCCGCCTTACGGAGGCCGGGACGTCCACGCGCCCAATTTTAGCCGATTGGCCGACAGAAGCGTCACGTTCGACAACCATTGGGTGGGCAGCATGCCCTGCATGCCCGCGAGACGGGATCTGCTGACCGGCCGCTACAACTTTTTGCATAGAAGCTGGGGTCCTCTCGAGCCGTTCGACGATTCCCTGCCGGCGCTTCTGCGCAAGCAAGGCGTCTACTCGCATCTGGTCAGCGATCATTATCATTATTGGGAAGCCGGAGGAGCCACGTACCATGGTCAGTACACGACCTGGGACAACGTTCGGGGACAGGAAGGCGATCCGTGGAAGGGAGAGGTCGCCGATCCGGAAATTCCGGAGCATGCCGTTCGCTACGAAGGCTATCGCGGCTGGCTGTTCCGCCAGGATTGGATCAATCGGCGGTATATGAAGACGGAGGAAAGCCATCCTCAATCCCGGACCTTCGAACAGGGGCTGGAATTCATCCGCTCTAATCGCCGGGAGGACAACTGGCTGCTGCAGATCGAGTCCTTCGATCCGCACGAGCCCTTCTTCGCGCCGCAGGCCTACAGAGACTTGTATCCGCATGATTACGACGGCAAACCGTTCGACTGGCCGAATTACGAGCGCGTCAAGCAGACGAGGGAGGAAGCGGAGCACTGCCGTTACGAATACGCCGCGCTGCTCAGCATGTGCGATGCCTCGCTCGGCAAAGTGCTGGACGCCATGGATGAGTACGGGCTATGGGAGGATACGATGCTGATCGTAACGACCGATCATGGGCTGCTGCTCGGGGAGCATGACTGGTGGGGCAAAAGCATGATGCCGTTCTATAACGAGATCGCGCGCGCTCCGCTGTTCGTCTGGGATCCCCGCAGCGGAGCCCGGGGCGAGCGATGCGGACAGCTGACGCAGATGATCGATTTCGCTCCGACTTTGCTGGAGGCGTTCGGCGCGCCGACTGCCCCGGATATGAACGGCATCCCGCTGACGAAGGCGCTGCAAGCCGAGGCCGAGGGCCGCCGCAGCCGCGAAGCCGTGCTGTTCGGCATCCACGGGGCGCACGTCAACTGCACCGACGGGCGCTACGTCTATATTCGCGCGCCGGCGAAGCCCAGCAATTCGCCGCTGTACAACTACACGTTAATGCCGACCCATATGGCTTCGCTGTTCTCCGTGGAGGAGCTGCAGGGGCTGACGCTGGCCGAGCCCTTCGCCTTTACGAAAGGCGTTCGCACGTTAAAGGTCAAAGCCGACAGCTTCGTTCCCGCCCACGGGATGGGCACGTTGCTGTACGATATCGCCGCCGATCCGGAGCAGCGAAGGCCGCTGGAGGACGAAGCCGCGGAGCTTCTCATGGAGCGGCAGCTCGTCGAGCTGATGGAAGCAAGCGACGCGCCCGCCGAGCAGTACGAACGTCTGGGATTGCGCCCGAGCTTCCGTCAGTCATCGGCCGAATAGCCGTAATCCCGGTATTCCTGCGGCGTGCTGCCGACCAGCTTCTTGAACAAGTAAGTGAAATAAGCGGTCGTCTGGATGCCGACTTCGTCCGCCACCTCGTACACTTTGACGTTCGGGTCCTGCAGCAGCTCTCTGGCGCGCTTGATTCGGGTAAGCTGCACGAATTCGGATATCGTCCTTCCGGTTTCCTTCTTGAACAGCACGCTCAGATAGCTGGCGTTCAAATTGAATTGCTCCGCCAGCTGCTTGACCGTCCAGTTCTCCCGCAGGCGTTCCTCGATAAATTGGGACACGTTGCGGATCAGGTGATGCTGCTGGTTCAGATACGCCTTTCGTTCGAACGCCATATGCGTGCGCACGAATTCGGCCAGCAGCTCCGCCATCTGCGCGGCGCTGCCGCAATCGAGCATCTGCCGCCACATGACAATGGAGTCGTCGTCGGCCGCTCCGCTCCTCTCTTTCGATGAGCGGATCAGCTCGCTGAGGATGCTCATGCCGAACGCCTGCGCGTACGAGAACGACGCGGCCTCGGCCGCGAGCAGCGCTTCCTTGATTCTGTCCATCGCCTGCGCGGCCTGCTCCGAACTGCCTGTTTCCATGTACCGAAGCAGGCCCGGCACGAATTCCTCCCTCATTCGGTACGCCTCGAAGTCCCCCCGCTCCGCCTCCGCGCCGCGCACGATTTGGCCGTCTGCTGCCAGTCTCGCCTTGGCCATGCCGAAACGGATTTCCTTGTATAGCAGCGGCGCCTCTTCCCACGCTTGTCCCTCGTCGCTGCAGCCGATCGTAACCGTAGCGTCGTACTGCTCGCCCATCATCGTCTGAATAAATGCAAACTGCTTCTCGGTCAGCGCAAGAGCGGCCGGAGACGGATTCAAATGCAGCGCCGCGAATTCGTCGGGCGCCGTCTGCGCGAGCCATATCCCTTCATCGTGGGAGAAGCCGATTTCCACTGTCTTCTTGAAGCCGCCGGCGAGCCGCATTCGCTGCTTGGCGTCCAGTCCCGACGCGAGATAACGGTCCAGTCCGACCACGATGACCCGGTAGCCTCGCTCGAGCGCGGGAACGGGCAGCATCTCCCGCCAGGAGTCCAGAAGCTCGGTTACGGAAATAGCGTCGGCGACCAGATCGCTGACAAACCTTTCCTTGACGAGCCGGACGCTCTCCGACACTTTTTTCTCCAACTCGCGAGTCTGCTCCATCACTTCCATCCGCATGCGCAGCGAGTCTCGAAACGTCTGCAGCCGCGCGGCGACCTCCTCCGTCTTGAGCGGCTTGAGGACGTAAGCCTGAGCGCCGACATGAATCGCGTCCTGGACGAATTCGAATTCGTTGTAGCCGCTGATCATCAAAATCTGAATATGCGGATGCAGCCGCTTGGCCTCGGCCGCCAGCTCGATCCCGGTCATCCCCGGCATCGAGACGTCGGAGACGAGAACGTCGAAGCTTGAGTTTTGCAGCAGCTGCAGCGCCTCCTCTCCCGATTCCGCCGCGGCCGGAGCCCCGAAGCCCAGCTCCTGCCAATCGATAAAGCGGATCAGCCCCTGCACATGCGAAATTTCGTCGTCCACTATAAGCGCCTTCAGCATCTTTATCGTCCCTTCCTGATCGACGGCTGGACCGTGCAGGCCGGCATATCGATCGTGACCCGTGTCCATTGTCCAAGCACGCTCTCAATCGTATATTCGGCGTCCTCGCCGAAATAAAGAGCCAGCCGTTCCTTAATGTTGGCGGTGCCGAACCCGTTGCCTTTGCCCTGCCGGACTCCGGTCGCGAGCTGCCGCAGCGTGTCCTCGGGAATGCCCTGCCCGTTGTCGTACACCGACATGACGACGCGATGCTGCCGCCTGATGATGGAAACCTTAATGACCGCTTCCGGCCGGCGGACGATCGCGCCGTGCTGATAGCAGTTCTCCACGATCGGCTGCAGCAGCGTCTTGATCGTGTACAATTCGAGCGCCGCTTCGTCAACCTCCCAATCGATCCTGACCTTGCCCGGATATCGGAACTGGCAGATGTCCAGATAAGCTTTCGCATGCTCCACCTCGTCGCGAATGCGAATGACGCTGATCTGATTGTTAAGGGTCAACCGGTAGAAGGTGCTCAAGGCGTCGATAATTTGAATCTGCTCTCCGTCCCGGGCATCCAGCGCCCTCCAGCGAAGCAGACCCAACGAATTATAGATGAAATGCGGATTAATCTGCGCCTGCAGCGCCCGGAACGCCTGCTCCTTCTCCTGCAAGCCCGCCCGGGTAATGTCCTCCACAAGCTTGCCCAGCCGCTCGGACATCAGATTAAACCTATTTTCCAGCTCGCCCAGCTCGTCGCTCTCGTTGTAACGGATCGCCGCTTCGAACTCGCCGCGGGACACATCGACCATTCGGCTGCCCAGCTTGCGAATGCGGCGGACGATGTTCTGCACGACGGCCATCATCAGTGAAACGGACAGCAGCAGGAAAAAGATCGTGATGCCGACGATCAGCAGCAGTATCGTGCGATTCTGGACACTAAGCTGCTTCATGGCCGTGGAGGATACGACGTTCCACCCGGACGACAGCGGCTTGACGATCAGCAGCTCCTTGCTGCCCGTCAGATCCAGTCCCTGGTCCGGATCGGAGGCTTCCTCGGCGGGGAGCCCGGACCATTCGCTCAGCGCAAGCCGCTTGCCGATATGCGAGCGATCGGTTGCGGCCAGAATGCGCCGGTCGTGATCGACGATAAACAGGCTGCCGCGATCATTAAACGGATGGTCGAGCAGTTCTCCGAATACGGCGTCGTAATTCAATAAAATATAGACAAGCCCCAGCGGGACGCCCGAACGGTCGATAATTTTGTGCGTGATGACGGTTCGCTTGGCATTGCCCGGCACGCTGCTCCATCTGAGAGGCTCGTCCGACGCGACGGCGTTCCGATACCAGACGCTTTCCTCCTGCCCCGCGATCGTTCTGGACTCCGGTCTCCATAACAATTGGCCGTCCTGAACGAGCGTTTCGTTCGTATGGTAGATGCGAAAATCGACGATGCCGGGCAAATATTTGCTCGTGATCAGGAAGGTGCGGTCTACGTAGTTCACCGTATCCACCACTTCGGACATATCGTCGTACTGGCGGGCCAGACGCGCGACCAGCTCTCCGTCGGTGGCCGTGCGGACAGCCAGCAGATCGTAGCTTCTTTTGCTGAAATCGACGACCTGGGCGGTCTGACGGACCGTCTCGTCCACGGTGGACAAATAATTGTGGTGAAACCCCCGCACGACCAAATAGACGACGACGCTTCCGAGCAGCAATGTCGGCAACAGCAGGATGAATACGTACAAGGTCAGTATTTTGCCGCGCAGGCTTAAGCCGCGGGTAAAGCGGATCATCCATCTAGAGAGAGATACGCGCAAGGCCGCTCGCTCCTTTCCTGCTGAAGATCATCGACGATAAAGGCGGCAGGGGGTTGTCCCATAAGTCATTAAAGGGGTAACCTTAAAAATGATCCATTTATTAACATGGGGATATATCTCCTTCCGCTGCTGATACGGTCATGAAATTAAGAATCGAATAACCCGTGACAGGGTAATTTCATGACCGTATGAGGCAGGCGCTTCGCTCTACAGGAGATATATCCCCATTCTTTTTGCGATCATTTTAGTTGCCCAGACTTAGGGGACAGCCCATTTCATCAGCCTATCGACCATATTAATAAACTCAGCTTAGGAGACAGCCCCCGTTATGGCGGACTGTCTCCCGTGTGTTAACTCACTCTCCGAACTGCTGTCCAAGGAGCTTATGCCATTCTTCCTTCAGCTCGCTCCAGTGAGCGCGCTTCTCCAATGCGGAGACGAAGTTGTTCCATTCCGTCTCGAACGCGTTGTCGTCTTTGGCCATTGTCAATTTGGCCTTGTATTCCTTCCTGACGTTCTCCAGCTCGGGCAAATATTTCTCCCACAGGCTGCCCGGCTCGGATTTAACCATGTCGTAAGACTCCGCGACCCGAACGGCGCCCATCTTGCCGATGGCTTCCGTAAAGTCGATCGTCTTCTGCCGTCCCGCCACGCTGTCGGTTGCGGCGTAATTCCACCAAGGGTACCACTTGTTGCTGTACGAGGACGTCGCGTAAAGTTCGGGCGTCGTGCTCGCTTTTTTGGCCGCGTCGCCGGAATCGTGAAGCTGCTGGTAGTTGTCGTCGATATAATGCCATTTGCCCAGCGGCTGATCCACCCAATCCCAGTAGATTCCCGGAGGCCCGCCATCGATCACCTGCTGCATCTCCGGAAGCGGCTGCAGCGAATAGTCGAAGAAGGCGAGAATGGCTTCGAGATTTTTCGTTTTATTGCTGATGTAGACGTCGTTCGCCGGATAGGGGTTAACGATCTGGTTAATGCCGATGCGCTCTACGCCTGGCACTTGCGGATACGGGATCGTCTGGTAATACCAGGCCGGCTCGGTCGGACCTTCGAGAACCTCCCAGATGTGAGCGTCCATATTGAAGAAGCCGCCGGCGTTCATCGCAATGCGTCCGGATTGATTCTTTTCCTTATAGCGCTCTTTTTTATCGGTAATGGCCTCTTTGTCCAGCAGATCTTCGCGATAGATTTTGTTCATCCATCTGTAAGCTTCTTTGTATTGCGGGTTATCGTAGATGAATTCGTACTGGTCGCCCTTCTTCTCTACCGGAATGACGCCGCCCGCCGTGGCCGTCGACACGCCGAACGTGCTGAGAATGACGTTCTCGTCGTTGGCGTCGGACAGGAAGCTGAGCGGAATAAGCTTGTTGCCGGATGCGTCCGTCTGCTGGCCGGCGGCGCGCAAGTATTGCTCCAAGCCTTCGATGGTGGACAGGTCGCCGAACGTCATGCCCGCCTTCTCCAGTACGTCCTCGCGCACGAACCAGCCCAGGGACGCCCAGCCCGGCCACGGGTCCTGCGGATTCTGATCGAACCAGGTCGGAATCGACCAGATATGCCCGTCGTCGTCCTTCATCGCTTCCAAATATTCCTTCGGAATCGAGGCGAGTCCCGGGTATTGGTCCGGCATATCGAAATACTGCTCCAGCGGCAGTATCGTGCCGGAACGCACCATCGACGTATTGATGACGTCGCTGCGGCCGAAGATGGCCGCGTCCGTGAATCCGCCCGTATTCAGCTTCAGGTTAAGCGCCGTCGAGGCGTCTCCTTGCGTCGATTCGATCTGCACGTCGACGAACGGCTCGTTCTCTCTCCAATACTTCTGAATCAGGCTTTCGTTGTTGACCGTAATCGTCCATCCAAGCCACAGATTAAACGATCCGCCTTGCTGTTTGCCGCCGGTCTCCGCCTGAGCAGTCTGTTCCGCTTGCCCGCTCTGCTCCGGAGATTGCGACGGAGAGCTGCCGCTTGCCCCATTGCTTCCGCCCGAGCAAGCGGTTAACGCCACCATCAGCGCGGCGATCGCGCCCGCCGACATCCGCTTGGCGTCGAATACGCGAGTTTTCATGTTCGTTGTTCCCCTCTCTGTCCGCTATTTTCGGTATATGTGGTAAGTCCCTATACCCTGCAACGATCGCGATCGATTCCGGCTTAGCCTTTGACGGAGCCGATCAGCACGCCTTTGACGAAATACTTTTGAAGGAACGGATAGACGCACAGGATCGGAATGGCGCTCACCATGACTGTCGCCATTTTCACCGACATCAGCGTTACCTCGGACAGATTGCTGCCCCTCGCAAGCGCCTCTATGTTGTTGTTGGAGCCCATAACCACCGAGATATCCTGGGCGGACAAGAGCTGCTGCAGGAACGTCTGAACCGGGATCAGGTTCTGGTCCGAGACGAAGAAGGCGCCGGCGAACCAGTCGTTCCAATGCATAACCCCCGTGAACAGACCAAGCGCGGCAAGCATCGGCTTGGACAGCGGAATGATGATCGAGAACAGCACTCTCGGCGGTTTGGCGCCGTCCATCTCGGCCGATTCGATCAGCGCTTCGGGGATCCCGTGAATAAACTTCAGCATGACGAACATATTCCAGGCCGAGAACGCGCTGGGCAAAATGTATACCCAGAACGTATTGGTCAGCGACAGGTTGTACAGCTGGATATAGAACGGAATAAGTCCTCCGTTAAACAGCATCGTGATCAGAACGAACGTGAGCAGCGTGCGCCTGGCCGGAATTCGTCTGTAGGACAAGGCGAACGCGGCTAGAAGAGTCACCAGCAGCCCCACGGCGGTGCCGACGATCGTCCGCATAATCGTAATCAGATAAGCGTGGCGTATGACCGCGTTGCCGAGCACGATCTGAAAGTTGGACAGCGTGAACTTCCTCGGCCATAGGTACACGCCGCCTTTGGCCGCATCGGTTCCTACGTTTAACGAGATCGCCAGCATGTACAGGAACGGGTAAAGGACGGATAAACAGAGCAGCAGCAGGAACAGGGTGATGAGCGCCTGTCCGATCTTCTCGCCAACGGATTGTCGCATCGGTTACCAGAGCCCCTCCCCGTTTATTTTCCTCGCCGTCTGATTCGTAAGGAGCACCAAGAGCAGACTGATGACGGAGGAGAGCAGGCCGACCGCCGTCGCCATGCCGAAGTAGCCTTGCTGCAGCCCGCTTCGGAGAATGTAGGTGTCCAGCACGTCCGCGACGGGTTGGTTGGCCGGATTCATCAGCGGATAGATCTGGTCCATGCCGACCGCAATCAGGCTCGGCATGCTCAGTATGAGCACGATGGAGATCGTCGGAAGAATGCCCGGGAACGTAATATGCTTCATCTGCGCCAGACGCCCCGCTCCCTCCACCTTGGCCGCCTCGTACAGCTGCGGATCGATCGTCGTAATCGCCGCCAAATACAAAATCGTATTCCAGCCTACTTCCTTCCATAAACCGCTGGCAACGATCATCGGCCGGAACCAGTCGGTCGATCCGAGGAAGAAGACCGGATCGCCTCCCAGGGACACGATCAGTTGATTGACGAGTCCGTTGTCCAGAGTCAGCAGCGATTGCAAAATGTAAGCGACTACAATCCAGGAGAAAAAATGCGGCAGATAACTGACCGATTGCACAAAGCGCTTAAAGCCTCCCCGCCGAACCTCGTTGATCATCAGCGCGAGCAGGATCGGAGCCGGAAATCCGGTCACGAACTTCAGGAACGCGATGTACAGCGTGTTGCGGACGACGAGCCAGAACTGGCCGTCTTGCAGGAACGAGAAATTTTCAAAGCCGGTCCAGGGACTGTTCCATATCGTGTAGCCGATGTGAAAATTTTTGAACGCGACCTGAATGCCGGCCATCGGCACGTAGCTGAACAGCAGAAGCAGCACGACGGCCGGCATGACCATGAGATATTGCCATCTGTATTTGCTTATGGCGGCTAACATCGTATCACCTCTTTCTTTCCTTCATTGTAAAAGAGGCACGATTGCCGCACTACGCAACAACGATTGGATTTCTATCGCAATGGTCGGTTTATTCGAATGTGTCGAACAAGCTCGTCGCCTTCAGCCGCTCGCGGAACGACTTCAGATCAAGCGGCTCAGACAGGCCGTCCTTGCGCACCGTGACGACGTGCGGCCGGTCGGCGGACAGGTCGAACACGTTGTCGCTCCATTCGGCGTCCGCGCCTGCCAGCTCCAGCAGCACGAAGCGGGCGAACGCGCGGCTGGTCGCCGTGACGACGAAACGATCGTCCTCTTCAACCGCGTCTACCCGGATGTCCGGGTCCAGGAAATCGAAATGCTTGGGCTTGACGAACAGCACCGTCCCCGAGCTGACTGTCCTGCCGTCGGCAACCCATTCGAACGCGAGATAGCTTCGGCGCAGCTGCCGGCTGTCGCGCAGCGTCTCCGCGAAATCGAGCGCGACGACTTCTCGGGTAGAGAGCGAATCCAGCTCCGCTCCCGTTTCTCCGGCGGCGATCGGCTCCGACCGGCGGTTCAGCAGACGCCAGCGCAGCTGCCCGGCGGTCTGCCGCAGCGTCTCGTTGGTCACGTGCAGAGACACCTTCGTCCCTTCCTCGCAGGCCGACGCCAGCACCGGGGCGAAAAACCTGCGGGCGGCATGATGCGTCGCCTTCCAGCGGCCGTAATAGTCGAGGCTCGACCACGACGCTCCCGGCCAGATGTCGTTGAGCTGCCAATAGATTGTGCCCATGCATCTGCCGCGGTGTCTGCGCCAATGCTCCACCCCGACGCGCATTCCTTCGGCTTGAATCAGCTGGGATACGTACAGCAGCGTCTCGAAGTTTTTCGGATATTTGAAATACTCGCTGACGTAATACATGATCTTCTCGTTGCCGGTCCCGTTCTTCTGGTGGGCCTCCATGACGCGCGAGAAAATGTTGCGGTCCTCGGGCAGCGTGAACGTCTCCACCGTCCGCAGCGACGGGAACGACTGCAGGCCGAACTCGGACATGAAGCGGGGGAACAGCGTCCGAAACTCCGTAATCGGCTTGCGCCCGTGCCAGACGTCCCAATAGTGCATGTCCCCGACATGCTCGTTGTTCGGATCGTCAATGCCGCCCTTGGAGGAAGGAGACGACACCCAATAGAAGGTGTTCGGGTCCAGCGACTTCGACAGCTCCGGCAGAAATCGCTCGAACTGTTCGAGATAGTCGTCGCGCAGCTTCTCGCCGTAGCGTTCGGTCCAGCCCCAGTACGCCCATGCGTATTCCAGCTCGTTATTGCCGCTCCAGATGCCCAGCGACGCGTGATGGCGGATTCTCTTCATATTGTCGACAGTCTCCAGCCGCATGTTCTCCTTGAACTCGTCGTTAAAATCATACGCCCCGCAGGCATACAGATGATCCTGCCAGACGATCAGGCCGTAGCGGTCGCACAGATCGTAGAAGTAATCTTCCGCATAGTAGCCGCCGCCCCATACGCGGATGCAGTTGTAATTGGCCTCGACGCAGCTGCGGATCAACCGCTCCATCCGCTCCTCGCTGCGGCGGCCGAACACGTTGTCCTCCGGAATGAAATTGGCGCCCATCGTAAAAATCTCGAGCCCGTTAATCTCGAACGCGAACGATTCGCCCCATTGGTCCGGCGTCTGCTGCACGCGAAGCGTGCGAAGGCCGAGCTTCATGGTCCGTTCGTCCAGCTCTCGCTCCCCGCTCAGCAGCCGAATCCGCAGCGTATACAGCGGCTGATCGCCCAGATTGTTCGGCCACCACAGCTTGGGCTCGGCGATATCGACGGTCAGCCTGTTCGTGTCCGCTGCCCGCTCCGCCGATGCTTCCAGCCGTTTGCCGTCCGGCGTATCGATCGTCGCCAGCAGGCGCAGCTCGGCGGCCTCGGACCAGCGCTCCAGCGTCGCATCGATCTCCAGGCCTACACGATCGTCCTCGTGCCGCTGCGTCACATAGACGTCTTCAATGCGTCCCTCATCGCAGCCGAGCAGCGACAAGCCGCGCCAGATGCCCATATCCGGCAGCTTAGGGCCCCAGTCCCAGCCGAACATGCTGTGCGCCTTGCGCAGATGGGAGATGCCGGGTACGGCATCCGCGCAGCTTGTCAGATGGTATTCGCGATCCCGGGCCAGCACATAGTTCGTAGCCGAGCGGATGACGACGACAATGTCGTTCCTCCCTTCGCTCAGCGTCTCCTTGACGTCCGCCTCGTACGTCCGATGCATATTGTTCGTCTGCAGCACGAGACGGCCGTTCACGCTCACCTCGCACAGCGTGTCCAGCCCTTCGCAGCGCAGCAGCACCCGCTCATGCTTCAGCAGCTCCGCGTCGACGAGGAAGCTTCTGCGGTATTCGTAATCGAATTTGGTCAGCTCCAGCGTCTCGTATTCGTTATCGCGGAAAAACGGGTCCGCCATCCGCCCCGCGGCGAGCAAGTCCTGGAATACGGACCCGGGCACGGTCGCCCCGATCCATTCCGCCTCGTCCGTCCTCTTCATCTCCCATTCGCCGTTCAGCGTCAATTCGCGCATTCGCTCTACCTGCCTTCGTATTGGATTTGTACCGGAATGACGCGTTTTAGCTCGCTTGTTCAGCGGGTCGCGCGCTCGTTCCAAGGCGATCGTAGCATCGGGGAGCGGCGAACGTCTTGTGATGCTCGTTCCTTTTTTGTGCTATATTAACCTCTATCAAACCCGCAACCTAAAAAAGGAGACGGCCGAGATGACCATCCCCATGCTGCGCGCGGCGGCTCTGATCGATCCGCTCGTGCAATCCAATTCCCATATCGTCTATTCGGCGAAGTATGCTTACCCGCTGCACGGCCACGATTTCTATGAAATCTTCATGATCGCCTCCGGCCAATGCGCGCACTCCGTCAACGGCGAAGTCCAGCATCTGCGGCAGGGCGACATGGTGTTCATTCGTCCCGAGGACACGCACGGCTACGATCTGCTCGAGGGCGAGGACTGCCGGTTCGTCAACGTCAACTTCTACAAGGAAGCGGTCGAGAGCGCCTTCGATTACATCGGCCACGCCGCCTTCGCCCAAGCGCTCAAAAGCCCGACGATGCCGCCAGTCGTCCCGCTGTCGGAGGAGGACCGGGAAACGATGGCTGCGAAAAGCACGCAAATCCAGCTGTTCACGTCGACGGACAAGCAGAAGGCGCGCGCGGTTGCCCGCAATTTTCTGAACAACGCGCTGACGTTATTTTTCCTCCATTACCGGAATGAAAATCGCCGGGCGATGCCGCAATGGTTTAACCAATTGCTCGCCGAGCTGCAGCGCAAGGAGCATTTCACCGCCGGTCTGGACCGTCTGCGCGCCTTGACCTCTCACAGCGACGGCCACCTGAACCGCATGTTCAAGCGGCACCTGCGCACGACGCCGACCGCCTACCTGAACCATCTGCGGCTCAGCTATGCCAGAAACCTGCTTCTGACGACCCAAATGCCGATCGTCGACGTCGCCTACGAGGCCGGATACGAGAATTTGAGCCATTTCTACCACTTGTTCAAGGACGCTTACGGCGTCGCTCCCGGCCGCATCCGCAGCGTCGACCCATTTGGAGCGCGGCCGAGCAATTTAACCGTTGGGTGAATGGCGCATACGTTACCCGAAACGCGAAAACAGACGGTTTTCCAAGAGCGCCGCTCTTGAAAAACCGTCCGATATCCATTCGTTAAATCAATCCCGACTTCCGCAGAAGCCGCTCGATCATCACAGCCACTTCCGCTCTTCGGATCAATTCCTTAGGTGCAAGCAAGCCGTCGTTTGTCCCTGTTACGATACCGGCTTCGATCGTCTGCGCAACGCCGCCGATCGCCCAGGCGGAAATCTCTTCTGCATCCCCGTAAGAGCGAATCCGTTCCTCGGCCGAAGAATCTTGAGCCCTCTCGCTCAATCCCGTAATCTTCATCGCATTGGCGATCATTGCCATCGCCTGCTCCCGGGTTATCTTGTCGTTCGGACGGAACGTTCCGTCTTCGAAGCCGTTAATCAACCGATAGGCATAAGCCGTTTGTACCGTGCCGCCATACCAGTCGGATTCCTTCACGTCTTTAAAGACGTTCGCGTCGGCGCTCTGTGGGAGTCCCAGGGCGCGCACGATCATAGTCGCGAACTCGGCGCGGGTAATGTCGCGGTTGGGGCCGAATTGATTGTCGCCGACTCCGCCCACGACCATTCGCGAGCCCATGCCGTTGACGGCGCCCTTCGCCCAGTGCTGTTCGACGTCCTTGAACGCAACCGAATTCGATACGAGAGAGTACGTGCTATTCGTCAAGCTGTTGATGACCGCATACGCGGCTCCGTTGCGAACTTCCAGCTTCGTCGGTACCGATCGGATCGTTCCGTCTTCGTGCAGCACTACGGCGGTCGTGACAGTTCCCGCTTCGGTTCCCTGAGGAATCGGGATTTCGCGCTCCACGAAAGAATTAAAGCTGGTCACCCGAATCGTACGACCGCCGGATGAGGCCGTGACCTCGAAGTCGATCGGTGAAGCGACGAGGCTGAATCCGCCGTCTTGCGCCGCCTTCCGGAGTCGTTCGACGTTTGCGCCGTCGCTTCGGACAATGTCCGCCTGAACGGCGACGTTCTCTGGCAGCGTTCCCGCCCCGAACTGCGCCAGCAGCCGTTCGATCGGCACTTCGGCTGCCGGAAGCCTGTAGCTGCCGTTCGGCGTACGAATATCCAGAACGGCGCCTTTCTCCGCCAGCGCTTTGACGGCATCCCCCGTAAGGACCACGCTCACTTGATCCGCGCTTAGGGAAACAGGGATGGCGACGATCGGACGAACCCCCGCCTCCTTCAATCGTTCAATCAGCTTGGCTGCGTTCACGGTCGCCGTCAGCACGGTTCGTCCGTCTTGATCGGCGATCTTCCCGGTCGCCACGGCTTCCGCCGCATTACCGTCAATCGTTACCGCCAGATCGGCATCGGTCTGATCCGGCTGGGCAGGCGTCACGCTTCCGCCTCCCCCTCCTCCGCCGCCGTTGCCGGGAGAACCGTCTCCGCCGGAAGAACCGCCCCCGCTTTGCCTCGTCACCTCGATCGTATAGGTCTTCTCGGCGCCGTTCTGCGCCATGACTTCCACCGTGATCGCATTGCTGCCGACGACGAGATCGATCGGACGGCTTATCTGCCCGCTTGGGACCGGTTCTCCGTTAACCGTCACGCTCGCTTTGCGGCCGGCTTGCGCGGTCGGGGTTACCGTGATGCTGGCGACCCCGCTCGCCACAGTTGCGGTATAATCGGTCATGGCCGGGTCGAACGCCTGATCCAGCGCGACGGACGACAGATGTAACGCGGTCAAGTCCCGAAGCGTACTTAGAGCTCGCCGGATGGCGGGTCCTCCTTCATCGTAATAAGCCGCATAGGGGGTTCCGTCGTCTACGGACAGCCCCACGATTGCTGCTTGTCCCGTCGAAAGGTTCTCATCTCCTACGAGCAGCCATTTGTCCAGCGAAGCCTCGTATTGCACGACCGTCACCGCGCCGCCCAAACGCCGGTCCAAGAATGCCGCATAAGGAACGCCGCCGTCTATTGCGAACGCGATCTCGGACGAATAGCCTTCGAAGGGATTCATTCCGCCCAAGAAGCCCCACTCTCCGCCTTCATACTTCGCTACCAAAGCGAACTCGTCGTCATGCAATCCCAAATAAATGACGCCGTCTTCTATCTCCAAGCTTCCGATATTCACATACCGGGGGCCGTCCTCATCTTCTATGGCAGGCGACCAACCGCCTCCGATATATTTTCGAACGACAATTTGGCCATCCGTCTGCGGATACGCAACGTAAGGAATTCCGTTGTCTACCGTCACGGACAAAGCTCCGCCGGCATAATAGTCTTCGTACGGGGAAGAACCAATCGGCTCCCAGCTTCCGTTCTCATGCTTCATCACTCTGACGGCCGAAATAGAATTGGTTACTCGTTCGAAGTATGCCGCATAGACCATTCCTTCTTCCACGTGCACCGCGACATTGTAAGCCTCGTCGTCCGAGAATCCGGCCCCGCCCACCGGGTGCCATGCTCCGTCCTGATATTTCGCGACGGTCGCTTTCCGGCCTTCGGCTTCATCGGTATACGCCGCATAAGGAATTCCGTCGTCGACGCTGAAAGACACAGGGTTCCCGGCATCCGCTTCTCCGAAGGAGACGATGCCGCCGACGGAATGCCATTCATGGCTCGTATCCTTCACAATCTGATACGTCTTTGCCTGGACGTAATCTTCCGCCGATACCGAGATCAACGCAACGCCCGGAGTCAACACGCCTTTCGCTATCGTGATTTTCCCTTCGGTTATCTCGTATTCGGTCCCTGCGGCAAGCGCGACGCCGTCGACCTTCACCGCGGTAACGGCCGAACGCCAGGCCGCATCGTCCGGGAACGTAATCTCGATGTCGTGTCCGTCATCGTTATCGATCGTATCCCCCGTCAACGCCGGCGAAGACCGGAAGAGACTCATCACCTTTATTCTATCGCTGTCCTCTTCCCGATAGGAAAGATACGGGATGCCGTCGGATACGGCCAACGAGAGAGTCGATACCGGCTCGGCGGATAACCCCGCCCTCCCGACCGTTAACCACTCGGCGCCGTCGTATTTCATTACGGTCGCCTTTCCGCCATTATCCCAGTCCTTAAATGCCGCATAAGGCGTACCGCGATCGAAGGACAACGAGAGATCGTCGACCTGACCGGGCGAAAATCCGGCGTCGCCGACCGTCACCCAATCGTTGCCGTCATACCTTTTTACCGTTGCTCGAGAGCTTTCGTCATTGTCCTTATAGATCAAATACGGAATATCGTTGTCAATCGCCAAGACGCCTCCAAAGGACGTTCCCGGAGAGCTAAGCGGCGCCCACTGGTTGCCGTCATACTTCATCACTTCCATGCCGAGCATAGTCCGATAAACGACGTAAGGATGGCCGGAAGAGTCCGCCGCAACGGAGATGTCGCTGATCTGTTGCCCGGAGAAGCCGGCGGGGCCTACCGTAACCCAATCGCTGCCGTCGTGCTTCATCACCGTCGCTCCCCACCCGTTGGCCTGATCCCGATAAGCCAGGTAAGGCGTGCCGTAGACAGCGACGGTTACCGACATGGAATACGCCCCTCCCGCGGTAAATCCGGCTTGGCCTATCGTCTCCCAGCCGCTGCCGTTGAATTTCTTCATCGTTGCTTTGCCGTCGTTGTCCCCGTCCATATAAGCGACGTAGGGCGTACCGGCCCCGTCGAGCTCCATAAGCGGCTGATCCAGCCAACTGTCCGCTTCCACCGGATTGCCGACGGTCTCCCAACCGCTGCCCCCGTGCTTCATCAGCTTCGCCTGGCCGTCTTCGTTCAGATACATCACATAGGGAGCGCCGTCATAGACGGCGATGGACGTCCGGCTGCCCTTCTCCGTGATGGCCGGGTCTCCGACCTCGCCCCAATCCAGCGCGGCGGGCGCCGCTTCCGCCGTTCCCGCGACCGGCCCTCCGATCGCTCCCAAAATTCCGCCTGATACCAGCAGCGCCGATAACAGCGCGCCGACTCGTTTCATCCCTCTTGCGAACATGTTCTGCCTCCAAGCCTCGTATGATGTTTGATCCGTGATTAAGTGTAGCGCGCGCCAATGATACAACAATGACAACTCGACTACCCGGCGCCGATCGTCGACTGCAAATGAGCGTACAGCTCCCGCAACTCCTCGGAAGGCTCGATATTCAGTTCCTGTCGCAATATTTTTACATAGGCTTCATAGCGTTTCGTCAAAGAGACTTGATCTTTCTTCATTGCATAGGCGCGAAGCAGCAATTCGACGTTCTCTTCGTCCAGTTCATTGCGCTCGGACAGCTTGCTCAGAAGCCGAAGGGGAACGTCCGTATGCCGGCGCTCCATCAGCTTGCGAGCCAGCTTTTTGACGAATCCGGCATACACGGCGGAAAGACGCTCCGCCTCTCCCAACGCCCAGGCGTATCCTTTCTCGCCGAACAAATCCCCGGCGTACAGCTTCTCGATCTCCAGAGCCGTCCCCGAATTGAAGACGGCAATTCCGTCATTCCGCCTCAATCGGCCCTCGAACTCGACGAAATCGATCCAGACGCCGGCAAGATGTACTCCGTAACCGTCGGCGTCCGATTGAATCAGGGTTTTCAAGCCGTGCGAATCCAGCGCTTTTCTCAATTGGTAGACGGACGTGTTCAAATAGATTTCCGCGTTTTTGGGCGGCAAATCGCCAAATACGTCGGAGATCAGCCTCGCGCGCGATACCATCCTGCCGCGATGCAGCAGCAGATAGCCGAACAACTCGGCGCTTTTCCGGGAATTCCATTTCACCCTTTCTCCGCCGCTAAACAGCTCAAGCCCGCCCAACGCATAAATCCGAATGGAGCCGAACTCCTTCTTCCCCGGCGACATCGATTCGGGTAAACGAGATGACTCGGATAACCGGCGGAACGCTTGCGCGCGCTTTACCGAACGCTCGATTCGCTCCAATGATACGGGTTTGACGATATAATCGAGCGCCTGAAGCTCGAACGCTTGCACAGCGTAATCTTTATGCGAGGCGACGAAAACGATCGAAAGGTCCGGTCGGAGAGCGATCAAGCGCTCGGCCAGGCGCAATCCGCTTTCCCCGGGCATGCGGATATCGATGAACGCCAAATGAACGTCCTCCTCTTCGGCGAAGCGGACGGAGGCAGCCGCGTCCGAGAAGCATCCGACGACTTCGACATCCGGCAGCTTGCCGAGCACTCCGGATATAATCGGATGCATGGACCCTTGGTCGTCGACGACGATCGCTCTTATTGAGCCGCCTCCTTCCCGCTGATTCATGATCTCATCTCCTGTGGTCGTTGTTTCGCGATTATTCATTTTATAAGGAAACGGGCAAAGAAAAAATCCCCCGTTCAGGGGGGATTTTCAGAAAGAAATGTGAAGTTGTTCGGCTCGTCGAAGCAGTTGTACCCGATTGCTCACGTCCAGCTTCCGATACACGTTTTTCATATGCCATTTGACGGTTTCGGCGGCGATATTCAGCCGTGCGGCGATTTCTTTGTTCGACAATCCTTCGAAAACGAGGAGCATGACTCTCATTTCCTGCTCGGTCAATATTCCGCTGCCCGGCGGTCTCTCGTTCCTGGAAGATGCCTCGGGTCGGAAACTCTCATCGTCCGCGCTCCTGTCTCTTCGGCTGAGCTTGTCCAGGACGAGCGACATTCTCCGGGCAGTTACCGGCTTCATCACATAATCAAGCGCGCTTAATTCGAACGCCCGAACCGCATACTCTTCGTAGCCGGTCGCAAACACAATGCGGATATCAGGATCGATCTCGCCCAGCAGGCTTGCCAGCCGCAGTCCGTCGAGCTCGGGCATCGAGATGTCCAGAAAAGCCAGGTTGAGCCGGTTCGCCTTCGCGTATTGATACGCTTCCCACGGATTCTGGGTCATATGGACGATTTCGATCTCGTCGAACTCGGACAGCATCATCTTTAACCGTTCTACGGCCAGCTCCTCATCGTCCACGATCATCGTTCTCAGCCGCATCCGCTTCACCCTCCCGTCGATCCGGACGTTCCCGCGGGAATGCGGAAAACGACCTTCGTTCCGGCGCCTTCGGCGCTCTCAATCCGCAAGCTTCTGCCGTACAGCAGTTCGAGACGTTCGCTGATATTCCGCAGCCCCACGCCCTTCGTCTTCCGCTTGCGCACGGCTTCCAACTGCTCCGCGATCATCCCGCATCCGTCATCCTCCACGGCTACCGTAAGCTCGTCGTCCGGATGTTGAACGACAGAGATTTTCACCTTTCCGCCGCGCAGCGTGGACATCAACCCGTGCCTCACGGCATTTTCCACTAACGGCTGCAAGATCAACGGCGGGATCGGAGTATGAGGACGGACGGCATCTACGTCGTATTCCACGACCAATCGGGCCCCGAAGCGCGCTTTCTCCACGTTTAGATAAGCCCTGACGAGCTCCAGCTCATGGGCAACGGAGGTCAGGGAATCGAGTCGATCGAAGGCAAAGCTTTTTCTTAAATACTGCGAAAACTCCAGCGTCAACTCCTCGGCTTTACGGGGGTCCTTGAGACATAGCGTCGCGATCGAATTCAACGTGTTATAAAGGAAATGCGGCTTGATCTGGGAACGCAAAAAGGCGATTTCCGCATCCTTGGTCTCGGCCTGCAGCTGCTGATTTCTCCGAAGCATATCATTGATCGTTTCGCTTAACGCCGTGAACACCAGGACGGATCCGACGATAATAGCGGCATGGATTCCATGCATCTGCAGCGTGTGCATACTGAAGCCTCTGACGACCGAGACGACGATAAGGCCGACGACGCAGTAGAACATGGCCAACGCCGCCGCGATGTCGATTCTCATTCTTCCCGCGGCAGCGAAAAATCGTTTACGGACGTACAGGATCGCAGGCATGCTGAAGGCAAGCGTTAACAGAGTCGTGTAAAAGCCCGCGTCCATCCCCATGAACAATCGATAGAGAACGATAAGCGCCGACAGGGCCAAGCCCGCTCCCGTCCCGCCGTATAAGGTTCCAAGCAGCAGAGGAACGATCCGGATATCCAGCCGTATGCCCTGCGCCATATAGGCGGGGAAGGACATGCACAGCAGGATCGCCAATCCCATCGCCGCGGACAGGATGACGTTCGAGCGCGGCTTGTCCGACCTCCTCCCCGCATTGAAAATCTGAGAAATCGATACAATCGTTGCGATAATCGCCATTTGCGTCAAGAAATCTTTGAGCACATTCATCTTCCCATTATATCAAGGGTTCGCGAAGAAAAAAGCCGAATGGTCCTATTCCGTACGATGAGACGCGAAACGCAGCATGACCGTCGCCGCCTCCGCTCGCGTGGTCGATTCATTCGGACGGAAGAAGTTGCCGCCCCTGCCCTTCATGAGGTCCAGCCGGTTCAGTTCCTTGGCCGCGGCTTTCGCCCACGCCGGAATGTCGCGATCATCCGTGAAAGGCGTCGCCGATTCCTCGGACAGCGATAGCTGTGACGCTCGCGCCAGCATAACGGCGATCTCGGCGCGCGAAACGTTCGCGTTCGGCCGGAACGATCCGTCCGCGTAGCCAGATACGATTCCGGCTTGCGACGCCTGAGCAATCGCCTTCCTCGCCCATTCTCCGATCGCGGCGGCATCCGTAAACCCGGATTCCGCAGCTTCGTCCGCCGCCGGCGTTCCGAGCGCGTTCATCAGCATGACCGCGAATTCTGCCCGGCTCACGGCGGCGTTCGGCCGGAACGATCCGTTCGCATATCCCGATACGAGACCTTTCCCGGCCGCCTCCAGGATGGCGCCCTCCGCCCAGTGTCCGTCGATGTCGCTGAACTTAGGTTTCACGGGCTTCCGCTCCGAACCTACCGCAAACACCGCGAATTTCGTAAAATGGTCCACCTGGACCGAGAGGAGGCCGTCGTCCGCCGCGCCGCCGATTTCCACCCATTGCGCCGACGCTTCGTCGTAATAGAATACGACGGGCTTCTGACCTTCCGCCAATCGAGCAGATTCGTAAGCCAGCTTTAATGTGACCGGCCTCTTGAAGTTCTCGGGAACGTTTTTCGTGATTTCGAAGATCGAACTGAGCAAACGCTCTTTGTCGAATAGAAGCTTGCCGGTGTCCAGCACTTCTTCGATGACGAGAGTCAGTTCCCGCTCCGCGGCGCCGGCCGGAACCGATACGCGAACCGCCTCGCCGAGACTCAGCAGCCCCTCTCTCCCGGCGGGAATCGTCAAGCGGCCGTTCGTGGAACTCAAAGGTCCGTCGTCATGCGACGCCGGACCTGAGCCTCCGCCATAGGAAGAAGATCCGGCCGCTCCTCGCCTTACCGTCACCGTGTAGGTTTTAGCGTCTCCGATTAGCGGCGTCACGTCGATTCGGATCGGGTTGCTTCCCACGTTCAGACCGATTGCTTGGCTGGCTTGTCCGCTGGAGACTCCGGTTCCGTTCACCGTCAACAAGGCATGAACGTCATATACGCTCGCCGTGACCGATAAGCTGGACACTCCATAGGCCACATCGACTGCGTAGGACGTGATCGCAGGGTCGAATTCCGGGAAGAGAGAACCTTCCGACAACGATAATGCGCTTAATTCCGCATGACCGCTCGTCACGATCGGAATCGGAGTCGGTCCCGAGTACAGGACGACCGGAATCGCGGAAAGATCCGGCTCGTTGCTATCGATCAAGCTCGACATCATCGTGAACGTGACGAGACCCTTATCCGTGAAGCTGGACATCGCCCTGCTCAACATTTGGCCATTATGCCGGGGCTCGTTGTCGTAAAACGTCACTTGCTCCGAAGTTTCGATGTAAATTTCGGTTCGGTCGTCCACCGGCTCCCTGTTATTCCCGTAAACTGCATAAGTTACGCTCACAAATCCCGGTTTATTCAGGTCCGCGACCGGTCGGCCCGCCTGAACGGCCGCGACCGGCTTGGTCTGGGGCTTGCTCTCGGCGATCTCCGAGAGATAGACCTTGGAGCTGTTATACACATCCTCGTATTCAAACCGGGGAACCCAACTGACCCCTGTCGCGGAGTCGTGAACGAACCCTCCGATCATCTGTTTATGTTCGGGATTCATAATGGAGAATGAAGCTTGTCCGGTCTGATTGTCCGAAGTAAGCGGCGGCGTGCCGTCTTGCAAACGCAAATAAAGTCGTTCATTGGCCTGCAGCGTATGGCCTTCAATTTCGAATTGGAGTTCTCCCATCGTATGGATGCACCCGCTGACCGCAGCCGCAATGAATAACAGAACGATCGACAAACTTAGCTTCCTTCCGATAACGAACCTTTTACTTAAGTTCACTTGTTCTCTTCTCCTTCTGCTTTTGACTGAACGCGTAACCTCAAGCATAACGCTCGCCAATGACAGAAGAATGACGGAAATCGGAGAGCGCCGTCTTCGCCGTTGCGATTCATCATGCGACAGGTCGGCGTAAACGGAAGCAAATACGAAGCGATTCGCGAAAAACTAAGAATGCGTTGTCCCCGAGTCGCGTCTTCGTTCAATTTGGCACTCTTATCCGCTTTTCTCCCGTTTTATCCCCGATAGCTTTCTTGCCAAGCGTGATATAATCTCCATAGTTTGCTTAAATCGGGAGGGAGCCCTTCCTCGGCTCTCCGACACCTTGAGATGCGAACTCACCTACAACCTACAAAAGCCGGTGATGGAATGTTTCAGCTTAAATGGCTATGGCACAATTTGAAAGGAGATCGGGTACGCTACGTTCTCGCCCTATTGCTCTCGGTCGTCGGCTCCTCGCTCACGATCGTGAACCCGTACATCGGCCAGCTCATCGTCGATACGTTCATCACAGGGGCAGATGCGGCGCAGAAACTGACGGATGAGCGGGCGCTGCTCATCGGGTTGTGCTTTGGCATGATCGGCTTTTCCCTGCTGCGTACGGGCATGGCTTATTTCACGACTCTGATGTACGAGCGCGCTTCGCAGAACATGCTCTACCGCATCCGAATTTACCTGTATAACAAAATTCAAGGCCAGGACATGCACTATTACGACCGCCATCGCACAGGCGACCTCATGACCAGAATGACGGGCGACCTCGATATGGTTCGGCATACGGTGGCCTGGATTTTCAAAACGATCATCGAATCGTTAACGGTATTCATCGCTGCGGTCGCCTATTTCTTCTATATCGACGTGGCGCTGACCTGGTGGCTGCTGCTGCTGTCCCCGCCGATTTTTATCGTAACCTTTCTGTTCGCCAGACGCGTTCGCCCTATGTACACCGATCTCCGGGAGCGTCTGTCGCAGTTGAATACGACCACTCAGGAGAACATTGCGGGCAATCGCGTCGTTAAGGCGTTCGCAAGAGAAGAGTACGAGGTCGAGAAATTCAACGAAAAAAACGTCAACTACGCCAAGGCGAACAAAGCCGCGGCCATGGTGTGGCTCGATTATTTTCCGTATCTGGAAACGTTGGCCCAAGGCTTCATCGTTATTCTGATGATCGTCGGGGGACTGTTCGTCATGGACGGACGCATTACCTTCGGGGAGTTCTCCGCCTTCTCTGCGCTGATCTGGGGGCTGTCCAACCCGATGCGCAACATCGGCATCATCATTAACGATATTCAGCGCTTCTTCGCCAGCCTGAACAAAATCGTCGAAGTCTACTACGCCCAGCCGAAAATCGTCAACGAGCATAAGGGCGGCGCAAAGCGGCGTTACGAGGGTCGCGTGCAATTCGATCAAGTGAGCTTCAAGTACGACAATGCGATGGTGTTGGAAAATATCAGCTTCACGGTCGAGCCTGGGGAGACGATCGCCATTATGGGCGCCACGGGTTCGGGAAAAACGACGCTGATCAGCCTGATCCCCCGCTTCTACGACGTCGCGAAGGGACGCGTTCTGGTCGACGGGACCGATGTGCGCGAGCTGGAGCTGGATGAGCTGCGCGGCAACATCGGCGTAGCGACGCAGGATGTTCTGCTGTTCTCCGACACGATCGACGGCAATATCGCCTTCGGCAATCCGGACATGCCGGAGGAGGATGTGGAGAAGTTCGCCCGTCTGGCCGCCGCGCACGACTTCATCCGCAAAATGCCGGAAGGCTACAATACGATCGTCGGAGAACGCGGCGTCGGTCTGTCGGGCGGACAGAAGCAGCGTATCGCTCTGGCGCGGGCGATGGCTGTGCAGCCGCCGATTCTCATTCTCGACGATACGACTTCGGCGGTGGATCTGGAGACGGAGGAGCATATTCAGAAGAGCTTGCGCGAGCTGGACTATTCCTGCACGAAAATCATCATCGCGCAGCGCGTATCCACGACGGCGCAGGCCGACCGCATCCTCATTCTGGATAACGGCCGCGTAATCGAAGAAGGAACCCACGCGGAGCTGCTTGCCAAGCGGGGCTATTATTACGAAGTATTCATGCTGCAGAACGAAGGCATCGGAAGGCAGGCGACCGCGAATGGCCAGAAATAAATTCGACATCGACGAAGAGCTGGAATCGCCGTTTAATATTCGGCATTTCCGGCGCGCGCTCGTCTATATTAAACGGCAGAAGAATCCGATGATCGTCGCTTTCGTCATGAGCGCGCTGTCGGCCGGCATCGGGCTCTCCGCTCCACTCATTATTCAGCATGTCGTCGACGTTACGATTCCCGCCAAGGACAAGGCCGGCCTGGTCGGCTGGTCGCTGCTTGTTCTCGCTACCATTGTCGTCAGCGTCATTCTCGCCACCATCCGTTCGCGCATCATGACGCGCGTCGGCCAGGACATCATTTTCGAGATTCGCCACGATCTGTTTAAGCACTTGCAGAAGCTGCCGTTCCAATATTACGACGATCGGCCGCAGGGCAAAATTCTCATCCGCGTCGTCAACTACGTCAACTCCGTCTCGGATGTGCTGTCCAACGGGATCATCAACTTTATACTTGAAATTATGAATCTGCTGTTTATCGCCGCCTTCATGTTTGCGGTGGACGCCCGGCTCTCGCTGATCATTCTAGGCGGACTGCCGATTTTCCTCGCCATTATCATGCTCATCAAGACCAAGCAGCGTCGGGCCTGGCAGGCGATATCCAACAAAAGCTCCAACCTGAACGCCTATACGCAGGAGAGCATCAGCGGCATTCGCGTCACGCAAATCTTCACCCGCGAGGAGCGCAACGAAGGCCTGTTCACTCGCTTGTCCGGCAATGCCCGCCAAGCGTGGATGAAGGCGATGTATTTGAACTTCCTCGTGCCGTTCACAGTAGACAACCTGACGACGATCGTCACGACTGCGCTTTTCTTCGTCGGACTGCTGTGGATGGGACCGGCCGAGGTGACCTTCGGCGTCATTCTCGCCATGAGCGGCTATGCGGCGCGCTTCTGGCAGCCGATTCTGAACCTGTCGAACCTGTACAACAGCTTTATCAACGCGGTTGCCTACTTGGAGCGCATCTTCGAGACGCTGGACGAACCGATCACCGTTAACGATGTTCCCGATGCGCGCGAGCTTCCGACGCTGCAAGGTCGGGTCACGTTTGACGACGTGACGTTCGCTTACGAGCCGGGACACAACATTTTGGAGCATCTGAGCTTCGATATTAAGCCCGGAGAAAGCGTCGCCCTTGTCGGCCCGACGGGTGCGGGTAAGACGACGGTCGTCAACCTGATCTCCCGCTTCTATAATGTAACGGGGGGCCGGATTCTCGTCGACGGTCAAGATATCGCGGAGGTGACGCTGCAGTCGCTGCGCAGTCAGATGGGCATCATGCTGCAGGACAGCTTTATTTTCTCCGGTACGATTATGGACAATATCCGTTACGGCAAGCTCGACGCGACCGAGGAGGAAGTGATCGCCGCCGCCAAAACGGTGCGCGCCGACGAGTTTATTCGCGAGTTCGAGCGGGGCTATATGACGGAGGTTAACGAGCGCGGCTCGAAGCTGTCCCAGGGACAGCGCCAACTGATCTCGTTCGCCAGAACGCTGCTCGCCAATCCGCGCATTCTCATCCTGGACGAGGCGACTTCGTCCATCGATGCCCGGACGGAGCGTCTGCTTCAGCAAGGGTTGAACGAGCTGCTCAAAGGGAGAACGTCGTTCATCATCGCGCACCGTCTCTCCACGGTCAAGAACTGCGACCGCATTATGTACATCTCCGACAAAGGCGTCGCCGAGTCCGGTTCGCACGACGAGTTGCTCGCCTTGCGGGGCCGTTACTACAAACTGTACAGCGCTCAGAAGATGGAGGCTTAAAACTCCTTCGGATACAACAGCAACCAGCCAACGAGGCCGAACTCGTTGGCTGGTTGCTTAACTGATATAATAGAAAAGGGGGGATAACTACAATGACAGTTGATAGAGATCAAGTAATATCTTTATTAAGTCTAACTGATGCAAAAACCGCATTGGCCCTAACAAACCGCGATGTAGAAACAGAGTTACTGCATCTTCTTCAAGATAATTATAAAATGATGTCGAATCAAACTATACATAAAAGTTTGGAATTTATTCTTGACCTAGCGTCCTGGCATGAATATGGCATTCATGGTCCTAAAAGAGCACAGAAGAAAACACATGCAGCCACATTAAGTTATAAAAAAGGCGATGTCGTCTTTGTAAAGTTGGGCACACTTAATACAGGAGATGAGCTCTCCTATGATCATATGGGTGTAGTACTCGGAGAATACGAGAAATTCATTGTAATTGTCCCCGTCACAACTAATCGTGGGCAGAACTATTACGGTGAAATGGGAAAATCCGTCATTCATATTTATAAAGACGGGCCGCTTTGCGTAGGTTTTCAGAACGACTCGACTCTAGTACTCCATCAGATACGCAGCGTCCATAAGAATCGAATTATTCGCGATCTCAAGTTTTCGATTAAAGGTACCGCTTTGTGGAAAGCTCTTGAGCAGAAGCTGGCATCTAGATTCACAAGCGAGCTCGTCGAGGAAAATGAAAAACTTGTTAAAAAGCTGAAAAACCAATCTAAATCCGAACTTAGATTGCAGAGAAAAAAATATGAAGCCCACATTGCTCTCCTCGAACAACAGTTAGCAGCAGCAAACGAAAATATAACTGCTCTAGAAAAGGAGCTTTCTGAAAAACAGGCCGCCTCAGCAGAACAATGGAAACCTTAAAGGAACATCCAAAATGGGTTCTGTGCTTGACAATGGCATATTCTAATCTTAGAATTATTGTATAAGGTCTCTAGTCTGTGAATTACGTACAGTCGTTGTGAGACATTTGGACATGAAGTGCTATGCCTTGTAAAAGGAAATTGATCTTTTACGTAGAAGGCATGAGAGAGGCGCTCGAGCAATCGAGGCCTCTCTTATTTTTTTCCGATCCCTTCCTTTCAACCCCCCCGGATTAACCGTTCAACTCCTCATAATAGCCGGCCAAATCGTCGGACGGGCCGATGCCCAGCTCGCGGTCAAGCAGCCGAACGTAATCGGCATACAGCGCGTTGATTCCGTTCCTGTCCCCGATTTGCGCGCGCGCCAGCATCAGCAGGCGGACGACCGATTCGTCCAGCGGATTGCGCTGGTTCAGCTTCATAAGCAAGCTTATCGCGGCCGTCGCGTTGCCCATGGAGAGATAGGCTTCGACAAGTCTTACGGCGAGCGATGCGTACAGCTCCGCGTAACGCTCCGTTTCATGAACGGCCCAGACGTACGCCCTGTCTCCGAACAGATCGCCGGTATAGGAGCGCTCGATCCGCTGGGCCAGCTCCGCGTTGTCGGGCGTAATCATACTCAGCCGGTTCGCCTGAGCCTCGAACTCCGCGCAATCGATCGCGGAATCGGCCGCCAGCTCGAGCGCGTAGCCGTCGTTCTCGGAGCGCACCGCATCGCGCAAGCCGAGAGGCTCCAATGATTTGCGCAGCTGGTAGATCGACGTATTCAAGTATTTCAGCGCCTGCTCGTGCTCCATGCCTCCGAAAATATCGGAGATCAGCCGGGAACGCGGAATTCTTCGGCCCCTGTGGAGCAGCAAATAAGCGAACAGCTCGGCGCATTTGCGAGAGATCCATTTGATGCGGCCCGCCGCGTTGCTCACGACGACGTCCCCCAGCAGCGTGACGACCGTCTTGTCCGCTTCAAGCGTTGCCGGAGCCTTCTGAGGCAACATCCGATTCTCCGCCTTCAGCGCGCGTTGAACGGTACGTTGAAGACGCTCCTGCGTAACGGGCTTCACCAAGTAATCCAGCACGGACAGTTCATAAGCATCCAGTGCGTATTCCTTGTGCGACGTGACGAAGACGATCTGCACCGGAGAACCGGCCTCGTTCATGCCGGCCGCAAAGCTCAGTCCGCTCTCGCCCGGCATGGAGATGTCCACGAAAGCGAGGCCGACGTCCCCGTTCTGCCGCAAATAGGCCTCCGCCGCTCCCGTATCCGTAAATGCGCCCGCCACCTGAATCTCCGGCAGCTTGGCCAGCATTTTACGCAAAATCAGATGCATCGTCGGTTCATCGTCCACCAAAATCGCTTTCAACGGCCTCCCGCCTCCCTTTTGCGTCGACGTGCTCTTCCCGGCCGCCCGCGGAACCGGACAACGAGAAATAGAAGGTCGTCCCCTCGTCCGGAACGCTGTCGAACCAGAGCCTTCCGCCGTGTATCCGCACGAACTCCCGTGCCAGGACGAGACCGAATCTGGCGCTGGCCGAATCGTCCCCGGGAACCGTCGGCTTGAAGAACGGCTCCTCCAGTCGAAGCAGCTCCGAAATTCGCGGATCGATCCCCGCTCCGTTATCGCGCACGGAGACGACGACCGACTCGCCTTCCAAGGCGGCGCCGACCTCGACCTCGCCTCCGATTCCCGTATACTTGATCGCGTTCGAGAGCAGGTTGCGCAAGATCAAGTCCAGCATCTCTTTGTCGGCGCGCACCGCAAGCCGATCGTCGATCCGCTCCGTCAGCGCGATCCGCTTAATGCCCGCCTTCGCTCCCGCGAGCGACAGCGCCTGGCGGACGACCTGCTGCAAATTCCAGCTCATTGGACGGAATTGGACTTGGCCCTTCTGACTGCGATACCAATCCAGCAATTGCTCGACCAGATGGAACGTGCCGTGCACCTGGTCCTTCAGCTCGCGGAACAGCTCGGCATGCTCCTGTTCGGCGGCGGCCAGCTCCTCGCCGAGCAGCTCGGTCAGGCTGACAAGAAGCGCGATCGGGTCCCGGATATCGTGCGCGACGACGGTAAACAGCTTATCCTTGAAGGCGTTCAGCTCGGCGAGCTGACGGGCATTTTCGCGCAGCCGCTCCTCATTTTCCTTCAGCTCCGTAATATCGTTGAGCATGAGAATTTTGCCGATCGGCTGCGTGTCCGCTTCCACAATCGGAGTTAAGCTGCAGGCGTAATGCCGGGTCCGTTCCCCGTCCGTTCGGCGAAACGGGAACTGAGCCTCTCCCGTACCGGCGCCGACAATGTTTTCCAGCAGTTCCGGGTGAGCCGACAATGCCTTGGCGGCCTCCGCCGGATAGCGGGCAATGTCGGACAACTCGCTTAGTACGGACGCCGCAGCCCGATTAAAGCTCACGATCCGGTCGTCTCCGTCAATCAGCACAACCCCGTCCCGAATCGTATCGAACAGCTTCGCCTGCGCGAGCGGCATGAGCCGCAGCAGGTTAAAGCGATAGATTCCCCATATGTACACGATGCCCGACACGACGAATCCGAACGGCGTCAAGTCGACTTGAACGCCGAACCAGAACATGGCATTCAGCAGCATCGGAGCGGCCCCGCCCAAGGCGAGAATGACGATCTGCTTGCGCATGATGGGAGGAGAACGCCAAAACATCGGAATAAACAGTAACATTCCAAATACCATCACGCCATAATTGTAGAGGCCGTGCACCCTGTACCAGAAGCCCTTGATCGTCGTGTACAGCGGAACCGCTGAATCCGTATTTAAGATGTAACGCTCATATACGAGATGGTGCCAATCGTTGGTCAAGTGAAATCCGAACACAAGCGCCGGAACGACCATTAGCGCTGCCGACAGCTGCCTCCGGCGCTTCGCGGCGGTTCCCGTAAACTGGATGACGAGAATCAGCCACAGCGTAGAAACGAAAGGAATGCCCAAATATTCGATCTGCAGCGACAGCTTAAACTCGTCCAGAGTTCGGCTGAGCACCTCCAGCCCATAGCCCAGCGCATAGAAAGCCGCCGTCAGCATCATGAATAGAACCGTTCTGGCTGCGGGCAGATAGCGCTTCCGGTAGGAGAGCCATGAGATGAACATCATAATCGCCGCGGCGGCGAACAGGAGGATCGACATCCACTGCTTAATATCCACGAAGACGGCTCCCTTGCTTGCGATGATTGGCGGCCGGGTCGAAACTCCTCGGTCCGGTTCGGGAATCAAATCCCTTCGCTATCATCATAACATCCGAAGACCGCAGTCCGAATCGTTTTTTCGACATAAGGCGAGCCAGGGCGTATATGCAACCTCCGAGGATAGCAGATACACGCCCTAGCCGTTGCGAATCTCCTCGAAGAAGTAGCCGTATTCCCCCAGCTCATCCCGCGTAATTGTGCGATTCGTCTTGTCCAGCTCGTACTGGTACGCCTGAAAAACGTGCTTCATGCCGACCGCCTCTCCGACTCCGCTCGCCAGGAAAGCCGCGGTGAGGGCGACGTTCTTGATGCTTCCGCCCGACATCTGCAGCTTGCGGCCCAGGAAGCCGCAGTCGAGATCGGAAGAGAGCGGCGTCTCCCGCGGGAAGATGCTTCTCCAGATCGTCTCCCGCTGCTTCTCGTCCGGGAACGGGAAGCGGATCACGTAATTGATGCGTCGCAAAAAGGCTTCGTCCATGTTCTGCAAATAGTTGGTCGCCAGGATCGAAATGCCCCGGTACTCCTCCATCTTCTGCAGCAAAAATGCGACTTCCGTGTTGGCGTTCTTGTCGTGGGAATCCTTGACCTCGGAACGCTTGCCGAACAGCGCGTCAGCCTCGTCGAAAAATAAAATCGCATAGCTCGATTGGGCTTCGTCGAAAATGTCGCGCAAATTTTTCTCGGTTTCCCCGATGTATTTGCTGATGATCTGAGACAGGTCGATCTTATAAATCTCCATATCCAGCTCATTGGCCGCGATCTCCGCCGCCATCGTCTTGCCCGTGCCCGGAGGTCCGGAGAACAGCAGGCTGACCCCTGTGCCGTAGGAGAGCTTGCGCTGAAATCCCCATGAGCCGTACACCGTATGCTTGTAGCGGATATGGTTGCACGCATGCTGCAGCTTGCGGGTCTGGGGCTCGGGAAGCACGAGGTCGTCCCAGCGATGCTTCGGCGACAGCCGCTTCGACTTCGCGCCCAGGTTATGGCTCAGCTGCTTGTAGCAGGCTTGAATCAGGTCGCTCCAGCCGACGAGCTCCCGTCCCCCGCCGGCCGCTCTCCACTGGGCCGAAGCGCGAGCCGCTGCCAGCGCGCTCTCGATCTGTCCGGGATGGAAGACGAAGCGCGACGACAGCGCCCCCCAATCGATGCCGTCCTCCAGCTCGTAAGCGAGCGCAAGGGTTCGCCACGCCTCAATCCGCTCCTCCTCCGACAATCCCGGAACTTCCAGCTCCAGTCCGATGACGCCGCGGCGATCGAGCGGACGGCAGGGCTCCTCCGACAGCAGGAAAACGGTGCCCGGAAGTCGGGCCAGCCGTTCCAGCAGCGCGGTCTTGCGGCGTCTGTCCGCTGCTTCTCCGTCGGACGCGGCCCGGAAGCCGTAAAACACGGGAATCGCCTGCTGGATGGCCGCCTCGCGAAACACCGCGTCCAGGGCGTCCGGCCCGCTCTCGTCCGCCTCCGGCAGCTTGGTCATATCCACGTACAGCAGCGCTTCCTTAAAGTGAGCCCCGACATGGGCGACTTGAGTCTTGCCCCCCGCTCCTTCCGCTCCCCATAGAGAGACGACCAACGAGGCTCCGTCCTCGGCGATTCGACGGGTCAGCCAGCTGCGCAGCTTCGTTTGAATGTCGAAATGGCCCAGCAGCGGCGGCGGCTCCTCGGAGGGCGACACGATCTCCATATAACGCCCCAGCTCTTCCGGCATGGAGATGGAATCGAGCGCAAATCTGACCATGCGTTCGTCCAGGCGACAGAATCTGTTGATGGTCGTACCGCCCTTGCGCGCGCCGGCCGCTTCCCGCAGGAAATAGCGGTTCAATACGCCGTCGTCCCGCATGATCCGGACCGCCAGCCTGCGTTCGTCCGCATCGCTCGCCGCGAGCGACGCGGCCAGATCCCGGCTCGGATACGTCGCGCCGCGTTCGCCTTGCAGCAGCGCGAACGCCGATTCGTACTTCCGATCCACCTCCGCCGCCAGGCAGACGACGACGATTCTCTGCTCCAGCGCAGTCAGCCCGAACAGACGAGCCAAATACGGAAGCGGCAGAAACGCGCCGTCGCGTTCGCCGAGGCTTACAGCAAGCTCTGCCCTGCCGCGTGCGTCTTCCCATTGAAGCAACAGCTTCTGCTCGTCTGCATCCTCTCGCCCTGCGGCCGGCGACCCGTCTCCCCGATCTCGAGCATCCGCTCCCTGTCCGAATGCCTCCGCCGCAGAAACGAGCTCCTTATCCAGCCTCTCCCGTCGATGCAGCATGAGCGCGATGCCCGCGTCCAGCCACTCCAGCCATCCCCTGACGCAATCCGTTCCGTCCCGAAAAGGCGTCACGCCCCCAGCTTCGACATCTGCCGCATCCACTTCCGATCCCGTCTCCATTCCCGTTCCCGCGACAGCCTGCTCCATTTTGCCCCTCCAGCCGAACGATAGAATAGTAGAAACCGAACGTTACGACCGGCCGAAAAACCGCTTCATGCGGGACATCATCCCGCCTTCCTCCGATTTCGGCTTGGCCGCCTCCGCCCGCTCCTTCTCCACTTCCTTGGCTCGTTGCTTGTAGTATTTGTGATGCGCCGTTTCTCCGCGCGCATGGGCGGTCAGCCGCTTGACCTGCTCGTCGCTGTCGACGGCCGGCGCTCCCGCATCCGCTTTGCCCTTGCCCGCCGCGACGAGCGCATGCCGTTGCTTCTCCAGGCCGATGAATTCGTCGATATTCTCGTACGCCGAGAATTCTTTCTTGCCCATATCTCTGCGAGCTTCCTGACGCGCCCGCGCCTGGTTCACCTGCTTGCGCGAGCCGGAAGTGGCGAGATCGCTGGCCACCCCGGCCGCCGCGCTCACCGCCCCGGTCGCGACTCCCGCTCCGGGTACGAGGTCTCCGACGATTCCCGTCACGGTGCCGATTCCCGCCTTCACCCGGTCGGCCGTGATTTTCGTGCCGACCGCTTGCGCTTGAACAGACGTGCTCGTCTTGATCGCCTCATTGCCTGTCGTCGCCGCTATGCCCTTGAGCAAATCGCGTTCCTTTACGTCGTATTTCTCGGCCATCTTCTGCTTAAGTCCCTTGCCTAACAGAGGAATCATGCCGACGGCGGTCTGCCCCGGGTTATCCACGATATCGTTAACCGCGTTTTTGGCTTTCTGTTTCACATCGAACTTGCCCGGCATCAGCCGATTCTCGATCTTGTTCGTTCGTACGTCCTCTTCGAGATTTTCGTCCCGGGCGCGGTTGCCGCTCCGATCGCGGCTTTGGGACAAGTCCCACTTCCCGTGACGTTTGTTGCGGATATGTTGGGGAATATCGTACCACTTCGGATTGTTGGCCGCGTCGGTCATCTTCTGCACGCGTTCGTGAAACGCCGGGTCGATTCCTCCGGCCTCCTCCGATTCGCTCCCGGACGATTCGGACTCTCCACCGGACTTCGGCGCTTCGGCTTCGGGTGCGACCGGCGCTTCCGACGGAGCTTCCACGGCCGGCACGGGCGCCTGCACCGGCGCTTCCTCAACTTCCTCTTCCGCCTCGGGCGCCTCTTCAGGGCTCGGGGTCTGCTCTCGCGCTCGCCCTCCCGCTCCCATACCCGGGAACACCTGAACCGCCCCCTGGGCTTTCAGCCGCTCCAGGATGGCGGACTTGTCCGACTCTTGGCTCTCCTCCTCCCCCTGCTCCTGCAAATCCTCGTCGACCCGGGACGACGATCTGCTCCGGGCGGAGCTTTCTTCCCCTTTGCGCGCTTCGACTGTTTTCGGCATTGGTCCGTTCCTCTCGACATGATTTACGTGGATTATACCAGACGCCAATAAAAGAATAATGAAAGAATGCAAGCAAAAACCGCCTTCGGAGTCCTCAGGACGACGAAGGCGGTTTGTCGGAGACGATTCAGATAAGGATGGCGGATTTTATGCTTTCTGAAACGTCGAGGCCGCTCCCGGCTGCTCTCATCAGCAGCGGCGGGACTCCTCGCACTTCAGCGTTAATATTCGGTTCATGGCAATGTTTGCTTGCGCAGTTGCGTCGGCGTGCACCCCTTGTACCGCTTGAACAGCTCGTCCAAGTATTGAGAGGTGCCGAACCCGGTCCGCTCGGCAATAAGAGCGATCGGCAGACCGGTCGTACGGATCAGCGTCTCCGCTTGGCCGATCCGGTACAGATGGATGAACTCCGTGAACGTTCGGCCGACCGCATGCTTGAACATGCGGCAGAAATAATAGGGGCTCATTCCGGCGACCCGCGCCGTTTCTCCGACGGTTAACCGCTCTCTGTAATTGGACTCGATGTACGTGATCGCTTCCTTGAGCCGTTCCATATTGCGCTCCGCCGTCTCGCTTCTTCGCTCGGTTCGCGCGGAGAATTCCCCGTAGCTCCGGGCCAGTTCCAACAGCAAAATATGCAAATACGACTTCATGGCGATCTCGTACCCTTCCGCTTTCCGCGTGAATTCGTTGATAATGGCGCGAATCGCAAGCGCGCAGGCTTCGTACGGCGCATCCTCTCCGCTGCGGAGCCGCGCAGGCAAGCGAAGATTGCCGGTCAGCAAAGAACGGGACGCGACATTCATGAAATCCGAGCTTGCCAATCTGTCGCGATCCAGCAAGATCGTGTAATAACCCGGAGGTTCATCGACCACGTATCCGCTGTGGATGACCCCCTCCTCGATCAGGAAAATATCGCCCGGCACTCCGATGAACGGCTTGCCGCCGATATGCAGTTCGACTTCCCCGCGCGTCACCATAATCATTTCAAGGCAGCTTTCGTGCCAGTGTGAGGAGAATATCGTATGCCCATTGTTGAATTCAGGCTCGAATACATTGTACGGATAAGCGTCGCCAAGCATCATCAAGTATACGTTCGATCCTTTGTCAGACATGGCCCAGCCCCCCTATTTTCGCAAGATCGTGTAAAAAGAACGCAAGGTCGCCCCTATTCCGAACTTCGCGATTCGGATATGCTCATAAGCAATAAGAGAAAGGATGGGAGCCATGAGCCAGCAACGACTGCAAGTTTCGTTATTAGAAGGAGAAGTATGGTGGGGAGGCGATATTACGGACGGAGGCGCGATGCCTTACGGTCCGAAGACGTTCGCCAAAGACTTGATCGCCGGCATTGGCGGCAATCAGGCGGTTCCTCTGCTCGTTTCGAGCAAAGGCCGGTTCGTCTGGTCCGAGTATCCGATCCGGTTTCAGTTCAAGGATAACATCTTGACGGCGGAATGCGAAGAGGGAGAGCTGGTGCTGGAGGAGCGCGGGAGCGATCTCCGCAGTGCGTTCCGGGCCGCTTCCGGCGCTTATTTTCCGCCCGCGGACTCGCTGCCCGACGCCCGGTTCTTCACGGTTCCGCAATACAATCTATGGATTGAAATGCAATACGAACCGACCCAGGCGCGAACGCTCCAATACGCGAAGGACGTGTTGGCGAACGGCCTGCCCCCGGGCATTCTGATGATCGACGACAATTGGATGGAGGATTACGGAGTATGGAAATTCCGCAGCGACCGGTTTCCCGATCCGAAGGCGATGACGGACGAGCTGCATCGGCTCGGTTTTCAGGTCATGCTGTGGACATGTCCGTTCGTCAGTCCGGATAACGCCGCGAATTTCCGCTGGTTGGAAAGCCGTGATTATCTCCTCCGCGACGAGAACGGCGAGATCGCGATCCGCAGATGGTGGAACGGGTACAGCGCCGTTCTGGATATGACGAACGCTTCTGCCGCGGATTGGTATCACGCGCAGCTGCAGGGGCTTATGGAGGAGTACGGAATCGACGGCTTCAAGTTCGACGCCGGAGACCCCGAATATTATCGCGCTTCCGATCGCAGCGCGGCGCCGCAGCACCCGAACGGACATTGCGAAGCTTGGGCGAACGTCGGGCTCCGGTACTCGTTCAACGAATACAGAGCCTGCTGGAAAAAAGCCGGACAGCCGCTCGTGCAGCGGCTCCGGGACAGACAGCACAGCTGGGACGACAACGGGCTGGCCTCGCTCATTCCCAACGGGCTGGCGCAAGGGCTCGCCGGCTATGCTTACATTTGCCCCGACATGATCGGAGGCGGGCTGATCGGGGACGTGGAGAACAATCCCGATTTTCGCATCGATCAGGAGCTGTTCGTGCGATACGCCCAATGCTCCGCCTTGTTCCCGATGATGCAGTTCTCCACGGCGCCTTGGCGCGTCCTGGATCGCGAGCATCTGGATTGCTGCATCGCCGCGGCCAAGCTCCATGCGGAGTTGGGCGACACCTTCCTTGAGCTCGCACGGCACGCGGCGCATACCGGAGAGCCGATCATGCGCCATATGGCGTACGTATTTCCGGGAGAAGGCTTGGAGGATGCGAACGATCAATTCATGCTGGGCGATCGCCTGCTCGTTGCCCCGGTCGTCAAGAAAGGCGAGCGACGGCGCTTGATCCGTTTTCCGCGGGGCCAGTGGCTGGGCGACGACGGCTCGACGATCGTCGGGCCTTGCCTGACGGAAGTGGATGCTCCTCTGTCCCGATTGCCTCGGTATGAGTTGGTGGGTTCTTTACTGGATTAGTTTTTCGATTTGCGACTATCGATTTTTCAAGACCAGACAGCAAGCGATACGCGAATGGGAAACGTCCCTCTCGCCGCGGGACCGATTGTTGACCAGAACACAAGCCATTCAACGCTGGGAAAAGTTTTATAGAAGAAAATAGGCTCGAGCGTCGGCCAGGGAAGCCCGGCGCTTGAGCTTTCTATTGTTACCGGCCTTGGAGCGCGCCAAGGCCACTTTGGGACCTTGAGGACCTCCGCCAACTTCGGCAGCTCTCCTTAGGGACGCCCGCACAAAAA
>Ga0065721_10004149_pt1 | contig 73785 bp, 74 predicted proteins | sample Mesricmetagenome_FD_59108 | JGI IMG/M metagenome (GOLD analysis project Ga0065721, IMG submission 59108) | Mesophilic microbial community from rice straw/compost enrichment Sample: eDNA_1 v2 (version 2) | ecosystem: Engineered > Solid waste > Grass > Composting > Bioreactor | place: USA: Davis...
GTCGGTCTTCGACGGCGCCCGCGTCTTCGAGGGCGTTGCGCCCGATCTCGACCGGCATTGCGAGCGCGTGAACCGCTCCGCCACGACCATCGGCCTCAAGCCCACCATGGATCCCAAGGTCATCCAGGAGCTCGTGCACGAGGGCGCCAAGAAGTTCTCGCCCGGCACCGCGCTCTACGTGAAGCCCATGTATTGGGGCGAGGCCGAGGGCATGGCCACCATCGCGCCGGATCCGGAATCGACCCAGTTCTGCCTCTCGGTGTTCGAGGCGCCGATGCCCGTGCCGGGCGGCCTTTCGGTGATGAAGTCGAGCTTCCGCCGTCCGACCCTCGAATCGATGCCGACCGATTCCAAGGCCGGCTGCCTCTATCCCAACAATGCCCGCGTGATTCGCGAGGCGCGCGAGAAGGGCTTCGACAACGCGCTCGTGTGCGACGCCCTCGGCAACGTGGCCGAGACCGGCACCTCCAACGTCTTCATGGCCAAGGACGGCGTGGTCTATACGCCCGCCCCGAACGGCACCTTCCTGAACGGCATTACCCGCCAGCGGGTGATCCGGCTCCTGCGGGACGACGGCGTCGAGGTGGTGGAAGGCACCCTGCGCTACGAGGATTTCGCTAACGCGGACGAGGTCTTCATCTCGGGCAACTACTCCAAGGTCATGCCGGTCCTGCGCATCGACAGCCGCGACCTCCAGCCCGGCACCTTCTTCCGTAAGGCCCGCGAACTCTACTGGGCTTTCGCCCACGACAAGGGCGTCAGCCGGGCCGCCTGATCGCTTCCTGCGTGCCTGCTTCGGCGGGCACGATCTCTTCCGGGGCCGGCCGCAACCTCCCGGCCGGCCCCGGAAAAAATACCGTCCTTGCTTTGCATTCGGCACGATCGGGCCCATCTCATAGGCGTCCACAGCAAAGGTCGGGACCCTCGTGTCAGTGCTTACCAACATCGCCTCCCGGGCCGGATCGGCGGCGCAGTCGCTTTGGGAGGCCTCGGGCCAGCTCGTCCAGCCCTCGCTTCGCCTGGGTGTCACGGGGCTCGCCCGGTCCGGCAAGACCGTCTTCACGACGGCGCTCGTTCATCACCTGACCCGCGGCACCAACCTGCCGGCCTTCCGGGCCTCCGCCGAGGGGCGGATCCGGCGGGCGCATCTGGCCCACCAGCCGGACGACGCGATTCCGCGCTTTCCCTTCGAGGAGCATATGGCGGCGCTGACCATGGAGCGTCGCTGGCCGCAATCGACGAGCCGCATCAGCGAGCTGCGCGTCGATATCGAATACGAGCGCAAATCCGGCTGGCGCACGGGCCCGGCCTCGCTGGCCCTCGACATCGTGGATTACCCGGGCGAGTGGCTGCTCGATCTGGCGCTGCTCGAGGCCGATTATGCGGAATGGTCACGCCAGACCGTCGAGGCGAGCCGTCGTCGCGACAGGAGCGCCCTCGCGGCGCCCTGGCACACGGTTCTGGCCGGGCTCGACCCTGCTGGTGCGCCGGACGAGCTTTTGGCCGCCAAGGCGAGCGAGGCCTTCAAGGCCTATCTCTCGGCCCTGCGCTCCAGCGAGGAGGCGGTCGCGACCACACCGCCCGGGCGCTTCCTCATGCCGGGGGATCTTGCGGGCTCGCCCGCGCTCACCTTCGCGCCGCTCGACCTTCCGCCCGCGCAAGGCCCCGCGCCGGGGAGCTTCGCGGCCCTCATGGAGCGCCGCTTCGAGGCCTACAAGACCCATGTGGTGAAGCCCTTCTTCCGCGACCATTTCCAGCGCATCGACCGCCAGATCGTCCTTGTCGACGTGCTCGCGGCCATCGATGCCGGGCCGGTCGCGCTGGCCGAGCTGGAGGAGGCTCTCGATCAGGTGCTGATGGCCTTCCGGATCGGTCGCAACACCTTCCTGTCGCGCCTGTTCTCGCCCCGGGCCGACCGGGTGCTCTTCGCGGCCACCAAGGCGGACCATATCCACCACACGGACCACGACCGGCTCGACGCAATCCTGCGCCTGCTCGTCAACCGCGCGGCTCGGCGCACGGAGGCGGCGGGCGCGCGGGTCGGCACGGTCGCGCTCGCCTCCGTCCGGGCCACCCGTGAGACCACGATCCGCGAGGGCCGCGAGACCCTGCGGGCGGTCGCCGGGGTGCCGGAGGCCGGGGAGCGGGTCGGCGACGAGATCTTTGACGGCGAGACGGAGGCGGCGATCTTCCCGGGCGAGTTGCCCGAGACGGCCGAGGAAGTCTTCCAGGGGGCGGTGCCGCCCGGCTCCTTGCGCTTCCCCCGGTTCAGGCCCCCGAAGCTGCCTGTCGATGCAGCCGGACGGATGGCCAAGATGCCCCATATCCGCCTCGACCGCGCCCTTGAATTCCTGCTCGGAGACCGCTTCGCATGAGCCGCCCCCCGCGCGCCTTCCGCCTCGACGATCCGAACCTCGCCAACGGCTCCGTCACTGTGACGGACGAGCCCTTCGACGCCATCGAGGCCGCCGACGGGACCTTCGTGCCCATGGCCGAGAAGCGCCGGGCGCCCTGGCTCGGCATCCTGCTCTCGGCTCTGTCGGGCCTGCTCGTGCTGGCGCTCGGTCTCGGGGTCGAGAAGCTGATCGTCGATCTCTACGCGGTGGCGCCCTGGCTCGGCTGGGTCGCGCTCGTGCTCGCAATCCTGGCGACGCTGGCCTTCCTGGCCCTCATCGGCCGGGAGGTGAGGGGGATCTGGCGGGAGCAGAAGATCGAGCGTCTGCGGGAAGCGGCCGCCGATGCGCTCGCCGTGAAGGACCACAAGGCCGCCAAGGCAGTGGTGTCGGAGCTCCTGAACCTCTACGGCTCGCGGGCTGGCGCCGTCCAGGGCAGCGCCCGGCTCATGAACGTGATGGAGGAGATCATCGACGCGGACGACCGCCTCGCCATGGCCGAGCGGGAGCTTCTTGCGCCTCTCGATGCCCAGGCGAAGCGCGCCATCGCGGGAGCGGCCAAGCAGGTTTCCCTGGTGACGGCCGTGAGCCCCCGGGCCATCGTGGACGTGGCCTTCGTGATCTTCGCGGCCGTCCGGCTTCTGCGGACATTGGCCCGGATCTATGGGGGCCGGCCTGGCCTCTTCGGCTTCCTGCGCCTCGCCAAGGCGGCCTTCAACCATCTTGCCGTCACGGGCGGCATGGCGGTGGGCGACAGCGTCCTCCAGCAGGTCCTCGGGCTCGGCCTTGCGGCCCGCATCTCGGCCAAGCTGGGCGAGGGGGTGCTGAACGGCCTCATGACGGCCCGGTTCGGCCTCGCGGCCCTGTCGGTCTGCCGGCCGCTGCCCTTCATCCGCGAGGAGGCCCCGAAGATCGGCGACGTGGCCGGCGAGCTGATCAGCCGCACGGAGGCGGCTGCCACCTGAGGCATCGGACGTCAGGTCTTCGGGTGCTGCAGGAAGAACCGCATCATCTCCCCACTGGCATCGGGACCGCGCGGCTCGGTGTAGGAACCCGCCGGGTTTCCGCCGGACCAGGCATGGCCCATCCCGTGCAGGACCCATTGTTCGAGCATGGGGTGTCCGGTTTTGTCCGACTGGATGGTGCGCGTATACGCGATGCCGCCCGGCGATACGCCGCGATGCATCTTCATGTTCAGATCCGCCGTCGCCTTCGACTGGGCGATCACCTGGTCGCCATTGAGAGGATTGACGGTCGTGTCGCGGTCGCCATGGAACACGATCGTCGGAACGGGGGCCGCGGATCCTCCATGTCGATCCGATCTCCTCGCCGTTGCGGATCCGCCCTGCCGCATCGCCTCGAAGGCTGAGGGCATGTCGCGGGCCGCGCCGCAGGCCAGCCCGGAATGAACCCCGATGGCGGCATAAAGGTCCGGGTAGGTCGCTCCCATGATGGCAGCAAAGGCCCCTCCGGCCGAAAGGCCGGCCACATAGACGCGGTCCGGGTCGACCGCAAAATCGCGCATGATCTCGCGCGTCATGCCGGCGATGAGCGAGGGTTCGCCCCGATCCCGCTTCTGGTCGCCTGCCTTGAACCAGTTCCAGCACTTGGAGGCGTTGGCCGAGGGAGACTGCGCCGGGTAGGCGACGAGGACCGTGTGCTCCTCGGCAAGGTCGTTCATGCGGGTGCCGACGGCGAAGTCGTCAGGGGATTGGGTGCAGCCGTGGAGCATCACGACGAGCGGGACCGGCTCGCCCCTGTAGTCGCTCGGGACGTAGAGCTTGTAGGTCCGGTTGCCGGCTCCGCTGGCGTAGATACGCTCCTCGAAGCGGGCACCCTCCGGGATCAGCTGGTCCCAGCCTGCGGGGCGGCGTCGGGCCTCGTTCAAGCCGCCACCCTGGCCCAGAGTGTCGAGGAGTGTGTGGACCCCCTTCGGGAACGGGGACCCGCCCGCCGTCGAGAGCCCGCCGGCGGGCAGGGTTCCGAGCGCCTTCTGGAGGACGCCCATGGCTTCGTCGAGGCGCCCCTCGCGGGTGAGACGGGTCGCCTCCATCATGTCGATCTTCGAAAGCACGGCCATAAGCTTTGGTCCTTGTTGTTGGGGAGTACCCGAAAAGCGGGAAGCTGCCGTCCATCGACGGGCGGCGGCGAGAAGGCTGTGGAAGGGAAGGTCAGCGGATGCGGTCGCCCAGAGCCGCCTTCACGGCCGGGCTCGCCTGCAGGGCGCCGAGGACGTGAATGGACGCGATGGTGTCCCGGGCGAGCTCCGGCGGGACGTCGTTGGCGATCACCGCCAGTCCGAGGACCTGGATATGCAGTGTCTCGCCGGCCGCCCGGACCTGCTCGAGGTCCTGGCGCGTATAATGATGCAGGCCAAGATCGAGCCGGTGCCGGGCCACCGATTGCCGGACGGCGTCGCCGTGACGGTCGAGCTGGTTGCGGATGGCGGTCCGGATGAAGTCTGTGCGGTTGGAGTAGAAACCTTCCTGCACCAGAAGATCGATATGCCCGAGGTCCACATAGCCGAGGTTGATCGTGATCTTCTCGGTGTCCGGGACACGCGGTCTGAGATCCTGCGCTCTCGTCATCGGCATCATCCATATACCATCCAGGTGGATGGTATATGGATGATGCAAGGAGAATTGCAAGGGTGCCGACTACCCTGTCTAAGGCGTGGGCCGAGCGGTCGCGTCCTTATGTCTTCACCACCCGGACAGGAATGCCGGGCGAAGAGAAGGCTCGCGCCGCATTCACCCGCCGCTCCGGAGGGAGCGTCAGCGCGCCACCCTCTGGAGCGTTGACGGCGGCGGCGTATTCCCGCACAAGGACCCGCCTTCTGGCGCGGAAGGGAGCGTGGCGCGCCGTCTGACCCGTTCCGATTGCGATGCTCTTCAATTCGTTCGTCTTTCTTTTTGCCTTTCTGCCCATTGCGCTTCTGGTGCATTGGCTCGTGGAGCGCTTCAGGCCCGAATGGCGCCTGCCGGTGCTGCTCCTCCTCTCGCTCGTCTTCTACGGCTACTGGGACTGGCGCTTCGCGCCGCTCCTGATCATCTCGATCCTGGTCAACTGGCTGATCGCCCGGGCCTTCATCCGCTCCGGACGCGACATCCTGATCCCGCTCGCCATCGGCGCGAACCTGGTGGTCCTGGCGATCTTCAAGTATTTCAACTTCTTCGCCGACCTGGCCGACATGATCCCGGGCGTCGCGGCGCCCCATTACGACATCGCGCTGCCGCTGGGCATCTCGTTCTTCACCTTCCACCACATCATGTACCTGACGGATCTGAAGGCCGGCAAAGCGCCGCGCTTCGATCTCGTCCGCTACGGCCTCTACATCGCGTTCTTCCCGCAGGTGCTGGCTGGTCCCCTGGTGCGCTGGAGCGAGATCATGCACCAGTTCGAGGAGCGCCCCTATGCGCGCTCCGACGCGGCGGAGCGCTTCGCCCGCGGCCTGATGCTCCTCGTGATCGGCCTCGCCAAGAAGGTCTTCCTGGGCGACCAACTCGCCGAATACGCCAACCCGATCTACCAGAACGCCATGGCCGGCCACGCCATCGGCATGGGTGAGGCCTGGCAGGCGGCTCTGGGCTTCACGTTCCAGGTCTATTTCGACTTCTCGGGCTATACCGACATGGCCCTCGGCCTCGGGCTCCTGTTCGGCATCGTGCTGCCGCAGAACTTCGACTCGCCCTACCGGGCCGTTTCGCTTCAGGATTTCTGGCGGCGCTGGCACATGACCCTGTCGCGCTTCCTGCGGGACTATCTCTACATCGCCATGGGCGGCAGCCGCCGGGGCCTGGTCATCCAGATCGGCGCGCTCACGGCCACCATGACGCTCGGCGGCCTCTGGCACGGCGCGGGCCTGACCTACGTGGCCTGGGGCTTCATGCACGGGGTCGGCCTGGCGGCCAACACCCTGTGGCGGAAGGCCGGCTTCACCATGCCGAAGCTCCTCGGCTGGTTCTGCATGTTCAGCTTCTTCGTGCTGACCATCATCGTGTTCCGGGCCCAGAGCTTCGATGCCGCCTGGCGCATCTATCAGGGAATGCTCGGCCTCGGGGCCGAGGGAGGGGGCATGAAGTGGCGGGCCATCGCGGTCGGCGCCGCCTTCGCGTTCATCGGGCCGACCGCCTGGACCCTGGTCCACAAGCTTCCGCCCCGGCGCTGGATCGCGCTCGCCTTCGCGCTCCTCTTCGTGATCGTCTTGTTCAAGATCGGCGACGACGTGAACTATGAATTCATCTACTTCCAGTTCTGAGGCCAGCGCGGCCACCGAAGCCACCGAGGCGTCCTGGCGGCGCTTCTCGGTCTTCCTCGTCGGCCTGACGGTCGTGGCCGTCCTCGGCATCATCGCGGCCGCCTATGCGATCGACCCCTATGATACGGGGCGCTCGCTGCTCTTTTCCCGGGAGGGCGTGCGGCCCCAGGGGCCCCGCACGGCCAATGCGAGCCGGGGGCGCGATCCCTCCTTCGACGCGGCGATCTTCGGTAATTCCCAGATCCAGCTCCTGTCTCCGGACCGGCTGAACAAGCGCACCGGCTTCAACTTCCTGCAGCTCGCCGTCCCGGCCACCGGGCCGAAGGAGCATTTCACCCTCATCGACTGGTTCCTCAAGCACCGGAAGGGCCCCGTGAAGGCCCTGGTGGTCGATTCCGACGAGACCTGGTGCACCTCCGACCCGGAGATGCCCAATTTCCGGCCGTTCCCGTTCTGGCTCTATGCGGCGAACCCGCTGGAATACGCCAAGGGCCTGATGCGCTATGACATCCTCGAGGAGCTGCCGCGCCGCCTCGGCTACGTGTTCGGCAAGAATCCCGAGCGGGCCCGCCCCGACGGCTATTGGGACTACGAGCCCAACTACCTGAACCTCGGCTATGACACCCGCCCCGAGGTCCGCGCCCGGCTGGAGAAGCCCTATTACGCCAGCGAGCCCACCTTTGAGCGCGATCCCAAGGAAGGGCAGCGCCGGTTCCCGGTCGCCGACAGGCTGAAGGCGCTCGCCGAATCCCTGCCGGCCGAGACCGCGCTCATCGTCGTCCATCCTGCCCGCTACAAGAACTACCTCCCGCCCGAGCGGACGGAGGAGGGCTACCTCGACCGGGCCTGCAAGGCGGCCATGAAGGAGGCCCTGGCCGGCCACCCGAAGAGCGCCGTGGTGGATTGGCGAATCGACCGGCCCGAGAACCGCAATCCCGATTATTTCTTCGACCTGAGCCATTACCGGCAGCCCATCGCCATGGCGATCGAGAACGATATTGCCAAGGCTCTGGAGCGCCTGCGCTAGGGCATCCGGCCGAAAAGCGGATTGGCACTTTCGGGATCGAACCGGTGCTTTTCCCTGGAACGAGAGCATGATGGGCCTGCGGGTTCGTGCGACATGCTAAGCCTGCGGTCTTCCGTCGCCCCGGCTTCAGAGAGGCTTTCGTCGCTCTTCCGGAGGAGGGGCGCTTCCTTTGGGCTGCGGCGTCTTAGACAAATCGATGACGCTCTTGCGCGTTGTCCCGGGGCTCGCTTGGCGATATAGGGGCGCCACAGTTCATCGGGGATAAACGGCCCACAATGACGAGCACCGTAATCGATGAGGGTTATCGACCGACTGAGGACGAGCCCTTCATGAATGAACGCCAGCGGGAATATTTCAGACGTAAGCTCATTCGGTGGAAGGGCGAGATCCTGAAGGAGGCCCAGGAAACCCTGGCCGCCTTGCAAAGCGAGAACGAGAACCATCCCGATCTCGCGGATCGCGCCTCCTCCGAGACGGACCGGGCCATCGAGCTCCGGGCGCGGGACCGGCAGCGCAAGCTGATCGCCAAGATCGACGCCGCCCTCGCGCGGATCGACGACGGCACCTACGGGTACTGCGAGGAAACGGGCGATCCCATTTCGCTCAAGCGCCTCGAGGCCCGTCCGATCGCGACCCTGTCGCTCGAGGCGCAGGAGCGCCACGAGCGCAACGAGCGGGTCTACCGGGACGATTGATCCTCCACGAAAAAGGGCTCCGGAAACGGAGCCCTTCTTGTTTGGAGTCTTCGTCGCCGGGCTTGCGTCAGCCCTTGTTGCCGGGATCCCGCGAGCGTCCCAGGAGCCGGGCGAACTCGGCCTCGATCTCCTCGACCGAGAAGGGATCGGTCACCTTCGGGGCCGAGGCCGGAGCCGACTGCGGCTGGGCCGGAGCGGCGGAGGCCGGAGACGCGGTGGGCGCAGGAACCGGGGAGGCCGGCGGGGCCGGAGGCTGCGGCTGAGCCGCGGCAGGGCGCTGGGGCTCAGGGGCCGGGCGAGGCGGTTCGCGGTGTTCCGGCTCTGGCGCGGGCGGCTCTTGCCGTTCGTCCCTGGCGGCCGGAACCAGAAGCTCGTCCTCATCCAGTTCGTCGCCCGTTTCGGAAACCTCGTCCATCGGCCCGCCGATCGGCTCCTCGACAAGCACAGGCTGAGGCGGCGCGACCGGCTGGGCCGGACGCTTCAGGGCTTCCTCGAGCTGTTTGGCCATGTCCGACAGGATGGCCGCGTCGGGCGTCTTCGCCTCGACCGGCACCGCCTGGGGCGGGAGCACTACTTCGGGCGCGGGCACCGGAGCGGGCGTTACCGGAGGCGGCACCGGGGTCGGGCGCGACTGGAAGGGCGGCGGAGTGACGGGGCGCGGCTCAGGCCGGACCAGCGGCGGTTCGGACCGCACGGGCGGAGCCGGGGGCTCGGGCGTCGCAGGCGCACGCAGGAAGCTCGCCGGCGGCGGGGTCTGGGGCCGCAGGGGCTCCACAGCCGCTGAGGCCGTGACGGTCACCTGATCGGGCTTGAGCACGGGCTCCGGCCGGGCCGGCGCGGGGGCCGTGACGGACGCGACCGGCGACAGCTCCTGATCCACGTCGGATTCCTCGGAGGGACGTCGGATGAAGGCGCCGAGCTGGGCGGCGAGCTGCGTCTCGATGGAGGGACGCCCCGACGGCTCCACCTGCGGGCGCGGCGCCTGGTCAAAGGAGGGCTCGAAGCGCTCCGGCGCCCCAGCCTCGGGAGACGGGATGCGGGCGCCGGCGACACGGACGATGTTGGTCTCGATCACCACGTCGTTGAGGCCGCCGATGAGCAGCAGGTGTTCCACGTTGTCCCGGCGCAGCAGGACGAGCTGGCGCTGCCGGTCGAGATCGTAGATGTCGACCACGCCGAGGCGCGGCTGGCGGCTGCGGCCCCGGTCATGGCCCGGGATCATGAGGCGTCCGCCCGTCAATTTGCGAAGAACCAAGCCGAAGAGGGCAACCAACACGAGGATGATCGCGAAAGCGATGACGTATTGGGCCGCTCGTGACGCTTCGATACCTAAAAGAGATTGCACGATGAACTCTCAAGCGTTGGGGAGACCTTGCCAGGCCCTGTTCTCGATGCCGTTTGTATCACATCGGACACCAAAGCGAGCCGCAAGGTTAACAGATGGTTAACGGCCATGGTGGCGCCCTGGAAGTCTTTCAATATGTTGATTTGATGTCCTGTCCACATGTCCTGCGTCCTCATGAACAAGGATTGCGGGCGCTTCGCTCTTGCGGCAGGTCGGCATCCATGGGATGCCATGTAACAGTGCAACTCACGAAGGGGCGAATCCATGCCGCTTTTCCGGGGAAGCATCGGCATTCCCCTCATGGCCGTCCTCTTGGCGGCCGGAGGGTGCGCCGGTCCTGAGGATTCCGCTGCCGAGAAGAAGGCGACCTGGACCGGCCAGCTGGGATCGCGGCTGAAATCCGGGATGCAGGCGCTCCAGGACGCCGCTCCGGACCTGCCGCGCGTCTCGCGGATCGTTTACGGCTCTGAGCGCTGCCTCGTGACGGAGGAGGGCGAGACCGATTGCGGAAAGGCCGCCCTGAACATCTGCAAGGCGCAGGGATACGAGGCCGGCCGGGCCATCGACACCGCGAGCGTCAATGCCTGCCGCCCCCGCTCCATCGAGCAGATCCAGACCGGCGACGGCCCCTCCTGCCGGACGAAATACCAGGTGACCGCCGCCCTGTGCTGGTAGGGCCGGGCAGGCCGGCCGCGGGCGAAGGCGGCCTCGGGATATTCGAAACCCTTGCCAAGACCTTCATTCTAAACACAAATGCGCTTCTGGACGCAGGCGCCCTTGCGGCCGGGAGCCTGCGGGCGGCCCCCGACGCTTGATCCCGCCAGCGCCTCGGAGCATCGACGATGTTCTGATCTGGAGAGGAAGCATCGGGCAATCCCAAAGGGCAAATCCACTTTTGGGTCCGATGCTTTAGAGGTCGGTCAAGAAATTCCGGTTAGCGTGGGCGCATGACGGCGTGTCCGCATCACCGGATGCCGAAGCCGCACGCGCCGTTCCTCGGAGAGATTGAAAGCCCATGGCTCACCAAGGCGAGATGCCCAAGAGCGCAACGATCGACCGGTCCGACCGGCACGGCCATATCGGGCTGGTCCTTCTTCTGGCCGCCGTCCTGGTGGGCGCGATTCTCGGCCTGCGCTTCCTGGAGGCCGGCCAGGCGCAGCTCCTGATTCTCAGTCTTCTGGCCTTCTTCGCGATGGCGGGCGTGTTCTTCCTGTTCGCGGCCGCCATCGGGGTGATCCGTTTCGCGGGCCGGACGGTACGCAACGACGTCACGAAGCTGATCGTCGACACGGCCGCCGAGGGCGTGATCGCCGTCGAGGACGACGGGCGCGTGGTCTATGCCAACGAGACCTATCTGGCCATGGCGGGCGCCCCCGTGGCGGGAGACGTGCGGCCCGTGGAGCGCCTCTTCACGGGCGCGCCCGAGGTGTCCGAGGCCATCTACCGCCTCGCCCAGGCGGCCCGCGAGCACCGGTCCGGCGCGGAGGAGATCCGCCTGTCGCCCTCCCTCGGCGGGGGGCAGGAATTCGGCTGGTATCGCGTGCGCGTGCGGCCTCTGCCGCGTCCGGGCGGCCGCGATGCCGCCCTCTGGTCCATCGCGGACGTGACCCATGAGCGCGAGCGCCAGGAGAACGTCTTCCAGGAACTGCAGCACGCCATCGACTATCTCGATCATGCGCCTGCGGGCTTCCTGTCCATCGATCCGAACGGACGGATCGTCTATCTCAACGCGACGCTTGCCTCCTGGCTCGATTACGACCTCGCCCAGGTCGGCTCCGGGGGCTTGAGCCTCTCGGACATCGTGCCGCGCAACGTGGTGGCGATGATGACCTCCTTCTCGGGCGATCCGGGCAGCGTCCGCACCGAGACCTTCGATCTCGACCTGCGGCGGCGCAATGGCCAGTTCCTGCCCGTGCGGCTCTATCACCGCATCGCCTTCGGGCAGAACGGCCGCATGGGCGCCTCCCGCACCCTGGTCCTCAACCGCTCTCCGGGCCTCGACGTGGACGAGGGCCAGCGGGCCGCAGAGGTGCGGTTCGCCCGCTTCTTCAACAACACGCCCATCGCCATCGCGACCGTGAATAGGGCCGGGCGGATCTTGCAGGCGAATGCCCCCTTCACGCGACTGTTCGGAACCCTGCCGCGCACCGGCGAAAACGGCGAGGGGCTCTCGATCGCCGAGGCCTTTCGGGCCGGAGAGGGCGCCCAGGTGGAGGCGGCCCTGAAGGCCGCCGCCGAGGACCGCAGCGACATCCAGCCCCTCGAGCTTCATACGGCGGGCAGCAACGGCAGCTCGGTCCGGGTATGGGTCACGTCGGTAGGCCTCCCGGGCGAGGACGGCGAGAGCGCCATCCTCTATGCTCTCGACACCACGGATTTCCGCAAAGTCGAGGAGCAACTCGCCCAGTCGCAGAAGATGAACGCGGTGGGTCAGCTCGCCGGCGGCGTGGCGCACGATTTCAACAACGTACTCCAGGCGATCATCGGCTACAGCGATCTCCTGCTCGGCAACCACCGGCCGACCGATCCGTCCTTCCAGGACATCATGCAGATCAAGCAGAACGCGAACCGGGCCGCGAGCCTGGTGCGCCAGCTGCTCGCCTTCTCGCGCCGGCAGACTCTGCGACCGGAGGTGCTCAACCTCAACGACCGGCTCTACGACCTGTCCATGCTCCTCAAACGCCTGCTGGGTGAGCGGGTGGAGCTCGACCTCAGCCACGGCCGCGACCTGTGGTTCGTGAAGGCCGACCTGAACCAGTTCGAGCAGGTCGTCATGAACCTCGCGGTGAACGCCCGCGACGCCATGCCGGACGGCGGCAAGCTGTCGATCCGTACGGCGAACATCACCGAGGCGGAGGCCGCGCGCCTCCATGTCAGCGGCATGCCGCCCGCCGAGTACGTGATGGTCGAGGTGGCCGATACGGGCACCGGCATGGCGTCCGACATCCTGGAAAAGATCTTCGAGCCGTTCTTCACCACCAAGGAGGTCGGCAAGGGCACAGGGCTCGGCTTGTCCACGGTCTTCGGCATCGTCAAGCAGTCGAACGGCTTCATCGACGTGGATTCGAAGATCGGCGGAGGCACGATCTTCCGCATCTACCTGCCGCGCCACATCCCCGAGCCCCAGGAGCAGCCGGAAGCCGCGAAGGAAGACACGGTCAAGAAGCCCGCGGCCGACATGACCGGGCAGGGCACCATCCTGCTGGTCGAGGACGAGGACCCGGTCCGCGCAGTGAATGCCCGCGCGCTCTCGGCCCGCGGCTACACGGTGCTGGAGGCCGCCTCCGGCATCGAGGCCCTTCAGGTCATGGAGGAGCGGGGCGAGCCCGTGGACCTCGTGGTCTCCGACGTGGTGATGCCCGAGATGGACGGGCCCACCCTGCTCGGCGAATTGCGCCGGCTCTACCCGGACCTCAAGGTGATCTTCGTGTCGGGCTATGCGGAGGACGCCTTCCGCAAGAACCTGCCCGAGGGCGAGGAGTTCAACTTCCTGCCCAAGCCCTTCAGCCTGCGCCAGCTAGTCGAGACCGTGAAGCAGGTGATGGGGCGCTGAACACGGAAAGCCACGCCCGGAAACCGGGCGTGGCCTCTCTCGACAGGCTCCGTCAGGCCGGCAGGCGCCGGTCGTATTCCGCCTTCAGGCGGCTCCAGCCATCCCAGAAGGGCTCAGGCTCCCGATCCCTCATGCGGGCCTCCAGAACATTCAGGTGCAGATGCCAGCCGGCGCTGACGCCCAGGAGGGTCGCGCGGTCGGGGAGGCGATGGTGGGTCAGGGTGAGCAGCACCTGGGTGCCCATCGGCTCGAGCGCGATGGAAACGTCGCCGCTGTTCCTCCAGGTGAAAGAGATTTTCCGGGGCGGGTCGAGCTCGGTGATCCGGTTCTGCATCCGGTTCTCCTCGCCGATGCCGTCCGGTCGCTGGCCGGGCGGATCGGTGAGTTCGTCGTTGCGCCAGACGAATTCAAAGGGCGCACCCACGGTCATCTCCATCTCGCCTGCCGCCAGCCACCGGCGGCGCAGGTCGCTTTGGGTGAGATAGGCCCAGACCCGCTCGATGGGGCCGGGCAGAAGGCGCTGGATCGTCAGCGTGGCAGGCTCGGTCAGCACGCCATAGGCGTCCAGGGTCGCGAGATCGGTCATGAATCGTCTCCTTTGGGGGCGGGGGATTTGCCGGCATCCTCCTCGCGGAGGAGCCGTTCGAGCACGTCCAGACGCTCGGTCCAGAAGCGTTCATAGGCGCTCAGCCACGCATGGGCGCTGGCGAGCGGGCCGGGGTCGAGCCGGCACAGATGGGTGCGGCCGCGAACCTCGCGTCGGATCAGCCCGGCATTCTCCAGCACCTTGATGTGCTTCGATGCGGCCGCGAGCGAGATCGCGAAGGGCTCGGCAAGCTGACCGACCGTCCGCTCGCCGCCCGCGAGATCGCGAAGCATCCGACGGCGGGTTCCATCGCCGAGGGCGTGGAAGACGGTATCCAGCTGGGGTGTCTGTAATTCAACCATGTGGTTAAATATACAGATGCCTGTTCGATAGTCAACCAGTTGGTTTAATGAAATGTGCTCCGGCACCAGCCGGGTGGGTCAGGTCAACTCGCGATGATATGCGGAACGAAACGCGAAAGGTTCATCGTAATGGGGCTGCTATCCTCGCGAATGCCGATTCCGCAGGCTTTGTCGCCGACGACCCAGCTTCCGATGACCGCGTATCCGTTTGCGCTTTGAAAGAGATCGGTCGCCGCTTGGCGAACCCAGCGTCCGTCTCCGTAGGGACCGTCTACGGCTTCGACATCCGTCCCGTCGCGGCGCAGGGTGATGTTTGCACCCTCTCGAGAAAAGAGCGGTTTGCGGGCATAGTCCCGAAACCCTTGGCTGCGAGGATCCTCTTCGAAATAGGCCTCGACCAGATTGGGGTGGCCCGGGTACCTTTCCCAGAGCAGAGGCAGAATTGCTTTCGTGGAGAGCATGGCCTTCCAGGCCGGCTCGATCATCCGGGTCCCCGATGACGGGATCAGGGGACCGTAGTCATCTTCGAAGAACCACTCCCATGGGTAGAGGTTCGACAGGACGTCAACGACGTGATCGTGGGGGTCTGTGAATCGGCCCTGGGCATCGTGTCCAATCTCGGCGATGTCGACGAAAGCCACCGCGTGCCCGGCTTGGCTGGCACAGTCCATCATGTAGGACAGCGTTCCCGCATCCTCGACGTCGGAGCCGTAACCGGAGAAATGCAGAATGGAGCGCTTGGGCAGGCGGTCGTAAGCGGCAATCAACTCCTCCTGGATCGAGTTGAATTGATCGCAGTCCGGAGGAACGATCCCAAGCTTCCTGGCATCCTGCATCCACTGCCACTGGAAGAATGCGGCCTCATAGAGCCCTGTCGGAGTATCGGCGTTGTACTCAAGGAGCTTTGCAGGACCCTGTCCCGTATAGGCCAGGTCGAACCGCCCGAAGATCGTAGGATCGCGCCGACGCCATGTCTCGGCGACATAATCCTGAAAGGCCTCCGGCACGCCTAGCAGATCGAGGAGACGCCCGTCGCGTGATGCATCGTCTGCGAGGTCAAGGCACATGGCATGAAGCTCGTTGGTTGGAGCTTCCAGGTCACGCTCGATCTCGTCGATAGTGAGGGCGAAGCATGCGCTCTCGTCCCAATAGATCTGCCCGTACATGTGAGTGAAGTGAAAGCCGTAGGCTTTCGCCTTGATTTCCCAGTCCGCACGCGGCTGTACCGTGAGCCTGCGCATCAGCCACCGCCGAAGAACGCATGACCGCCGAAGCCGTGGCGCGAGATCGTTGTCGTTTTCACGTTGGGCTGGTGCGATGGGAGCATGGAGGTTTTCAGCTCGGTCGAGGTCCAGTAGCCATCGGGGGACTTTCGGGAGCGATAGAGAGGCATGCCGAAGCCGCTTCCATGATAGGAGCCGCCGCTGCCGCTTGCAGAACCTTGGTTCTCCTCGTTCTCCCTTTGCCTCTGGCCGATCATGTAGCCCGCCATCATGGGCATGATGACGTTCCCAAGGGTGCCGTCGCCCGGCTTCGGGACGCTTACACACCGGTCGATGTCGAGCTTCGCCCGGCATTCCTCCTCCGAAGCGAAGGTGGGGGCGGTCTTCATATGCTCCGACAGCGCCGTCTCGTAAGCTTGGCGGCAGAGGGATTCGGCATTCCCCGCCTGAATGCAATCCGAAACCGAGGAAAAGGTTTGTTGCGTTTCCGAGCAGAGCGTGAGGGTCGCTGCGGCGCCGGTCATGAGGGTCAGTTTCAGGGCGGTGGAGCTTTTCATGGGCGGTCTTCGGGTTGACTGGTCCTGCGGGCGTGGCGGCGTCAGGGGGTCATGCTCGCCGCGTTGATCAGGCCGAACACCAAGGAGACTCCGCCGAGGAGAGCGCCGGCGGAGATGTCATTCGCCGTGATGCGCTTGGAGACATCGGGGACGAGAAGGCGGGTCGCCCCATAGGCAAGAACCTGAACGGCTGCGGCTATCAAGGCCCAAACGACGAAGTCCCCAAGACTGGCGCTCCAGCGCATGGCGGCGCTCAGGGGAATGACATAGCCGACCAGGGCACCCAGGAAGGCCGGTACGGCTGCGGTGCTTCCCTCCCGGAGGAGGCGATACTCCCGATGTGGGGTCACGAGCGCATAAAGAGTGCCGAAGGCGCCGATCATGATGAACGCCGTGGCAAAGTAGGCTGCGAAGGCGGGCAACCCGGATAGAGAAGAAAGGAGCACGAAGTGGCCTCCGGATAACGTCGAGGATCGAGGAGCCAGCACCAAGCCCAGGTGCGGATATTAAGATATAACATTATATTTTGAGGCTGTGGTAGGGCCGCCAACCCTAGGCGCCAGAAAACTTTGGTCGCTGGCGGCGCTCGTCGAAGCGCCTGTGAATAAAGTTTCCCGTGAACAAAAAACGAACTTGCTTCTGAGAACAAAAAGGGTACATATATGACCTCAACATCGCGTTGAGATTCAGCCTCCCTCCGTGCCATAAGGATGCTTGGTCATGTCGCAGTCTTCTCTGAGACTGGTGGAAAGTTCATCAATGGATAAAGACAAGTCGAAAGCTCTCGACGCGGCGCTCTCCCAGATCGAACGCGCCTTTGGTAAGGGCTCGATCATGCGGCTGGGCAAGGGCCAGCAGCCGGTGGAGATCGAGACCATCTCGACCGGGTCGCTCGGTCTGGACATCGCGCTCGGGGTCGGCGGCCTGCCGCGCGGGCGCATCATCGAGATCTACGGGCCGGAATCGTCGGGCAAGACGACGCTCGCCCTGCACACCATCGCCGAGGCCCAGAAGAAGGGCGGCGTCTGCGCCTTCGTGGATGCCGAGCATGCGCTGGATCCGGTCTATGCCCGCAAGCTCGGGGTCAACCTGGACGATCTGCTGATCTCGCAGCCCGACACGGGCGAGCAGGCCCTCGAGATCGCCGACACGCTCGTGCGCTCCGGCGCCGTGGACGTGCTGGTCATCGACTCGGTGGCGGCGCTCACCCCGAAGGCCGAGCTCGACGGCGAGATGGGCGAGGTCCAGCCGGGCCTCCAGGCCCGCCTGATGAGCCAAGCCCTGCGCAAGCTCACCGGTTCGATTTCGCGCTCGAACACGATGGTGATCTTCATCAACCAGATCCGCATGAAGATCGGCGTCATGTACGGCTCGCCTGAGACGACGACGGGCGGCAACGCGCTCAAGTTCTACGCCTCCGTGCGCCTCGACATCCGCCGCGTCTCGACCCTCAAGGACCGGGACGATCCGATCGGCAACTCGGTGCGCGTCAAGGTCGTCAAGAACAAGGTCGCGCCGCCCTTCAAGCAGGTCGAGTTCGACATCATGTTCGGCGAGGGCGTATCCAAGGTGGGCGAACTCATCGACCTCGGCGTCAAGGCCGGCATCGTCGAGAAGTCCGGCGCCTGGTTCTCCTACGACAGCCAGCGCCTCGGCCAGGGCCGCGAGAACTCGAAGCAGTTCCTGCGCGACAACCCGGAGATCGCCGGCAAGATCGAGGCACTCATCCGCCAGAATGCCGGCCTTCTGGCCGACCGTATCCTGGAGCAGGCGACGCCGACGGCCGAAGACCTGGACGAGGGCGCTGCGTAACGCATGATCCGGACAAGTGGACACCGGGTGTCCGACAAAGGTCATGCACAATAAAGATTTGCTCTCCTTCAAGGGCAAATGGCAGGCCGTCGCGAGAGATCGCGGCGGCCTTTCTTATGCCGATCGGTAGATTTGAGATAACATTTCAATTTCGGAGCCATCTGTGTAGAAGCATCGTGCGAGCATACGGGGACGCGCGATGGTCTCAAGCAATAGGACGGACGACGGAAACGACCGGGATTTCCTGCAGCGGATCGAGGGTGTCCGATGGCGCATGACGCTGCCGCGGCCGAGCTACGAGATTTACCGACGAAGTCTCCAACTCGCCCTGGTGCCATTCCGCCGTGTGGCCAGACGCTGGTTTCTCAAGCGCTTCGCGGTCGGGCTGTTGCTCGTCATCATGCTGGAAGTCGCAGCGCAGCTCTATTGGGATCCTTATGTCATTCTTTTCTATGGAAGCCAGCGGTTCGGCAGCTTCTATCGCGGGGGTGGTGATACTTTGGCGCTGTTCCTCCTTCTCGGCTGGCTCATCGCCTTGGCACTGGCAGCTTTCATCACCCAGGTAAGGACCTCGCGCGCGCTTCGGGCCCTCTATGAGGCCGGCGTTCAGGGGGATTGGCGGCAGGAGTTGAGCTTCGGCGAGCAGGGGCTGCTGCTTGATGCTCATGATGCCCGAACGCTCTTTCGCTGGGAGGCTTTGCACAGTCTCACGTGCGAGAAGGATCATTGGTTCCTGGCTTTCAGCACGCCTATTATTACCCTTGCCATTCCGGCGGCCTGCATTGCGGTGCTTCCCGACAGCGAGGCGTTTCTCGGCTTCCTCCGTGGAAAGGCCGGCCGAGGAGCCTCGGGGCCGGCCCCGGATGCCTGACTTCCCCAAAGGCGGCTTTCTCTGCTGCCGTGCAAAACGCCGCCTCGACAGCGCCCCGGGCTGCGTCTAAAACCGGCCACCCTGTTTGTTTTTCGGGCCTTGCCCCTACCGAGCTTTGAATTCCATGAGCGGCGTCAACGAAATCCGGTCGACCTTCCTCGATTACTTCGCCAAGAACGGCCACGAGGTCGTGGCCTCGAGCCCGCTCGTTCCCCGCAACGACCCGACGCTGATGTTCACCAATGCCGGCATGGTGCAGTTCAAGAACGTCTTCACGGGCGTCGAGAAGCGGCCCTACAGCCGCGCCACCACGTCCCAGAAATGCGTGCGCGCGGGCGGCAAGCACAACGATCTCGACAATGTGGGCTACACGGCGCGCCACCACACCTTCTTCGAGATGCTGGGCAATTTCTCGTTCGGAGATTATTTCAAGGAGCGGGCCATCGAGCTCGCCTGGAACCTGATCACCCGGGAATTCGACCTGCCCAAGGACAAGCTCCTCGTCACCGTCTATCACACGGACGACGAGGCCGCGGATCTGTGGAAGAAGATCGCGGGCTTTTCGGATTCCAAGATCATCCGCATCCCGACCTCGGACAATTTCTGGCAGATGGGCGATACCGGCCCCTGCGGCCCCTGCTCGGAGATCTTCATCGACCAGGGCGAGAGCCTCTGGGGTGGCCCGCCCGGCAGCCCGGAGGAGGACGGTGACCGGTTCCTGGAATTCTGGAACCTCGTCTTCATGCAATACGAGCAGATCGAGCCCGGCAACCGGATCGGCCTGCCCAAGCCCTCCATCGATACCGGCATGGGGCTGGAGCGCATCTCGGCGATCCTCCAGGGCGTTCATTCCAACTACGACACGGACCTGTTCCGCGCCCTCATCGAGGCCGTGGCCCATGCGACCGGCGTGGCGCCGGAGGGCGAGCGCAAGGCCTCGCACCGGGTGATCGCCGATCACCTGCGCGCCTCCTCGTTCCTGGTGGCGGACGGCGTGCTGCCGTCCAATGAAGGCCGCGGCTACGTGCTTCGCCGCATCATGCGCCGCGCCATGCGCCATGCGCAGCTCCTCGGCGCGCGCGATCCGCTCATGTACCGGCTCGTGCCGACCCTGGTGCGCGAGATGGGGCAGGCCTATCCGGAGCTGGTGCGCGCCGAGGCGCTCATCACCGAGACCCTGAAGCTCGAAGAGACCCGCTTCCGCAAGACCCTGGAGCGCGGCCTCTCGATCCTCGACGCGGAATCCCGCGACCTCGCCAAGGGCCAGAACCTCTCGGGCGAGACGGCCTTCACGCTCTACGACACCTACGGCTTCCCGCTCGACCTGACGCAGGATGCGCTCAAGCCGCGCGGCATCGGGGTCGACACGGATGCCTTCAACGCCGCCATGGAGCGCCAGCGCGAGAAGGCGCGCGCCGCCTGGTCCGGCTCGGGCGAGGCCGCGACCGAGACCGTCTGGTTCGGCATCAAGGAGCGCGTCGGCGCCACCGAATTCCTCGGCTACGACACCGAGACCGCGGAGGGCCTCGTCCTCGCGCTGCTGAAGGATGGCCAGGAGGTGACGGAGCTCAAGGCCGGCGAGACCGGCCTCGCGGTGCTCAACCAGACGCCGTTCTACGGCGAATCCGGTGGTCAGGTCGGCGATACGGGCATCATGCGGGGCGAGGGCGCGCGGGTGCGCGTCACCGGCACCGAGAAGAAGCTCGGCGACCTCTTCGTGCACCACGTCCTCGTCGAGCACGGGGCGCTGAAGCCGAGCCAGTCCGTGGAGCTGATCGTCGATCACGAGCGGCGCTCGGCCATCCGGGCCAACCATTCGGCCACCCATCTCCTGCACGAGGCCCTGCGGCAGGTGCTCGGCGACCATGTGGCCCAGAAGGGCTCGCTCGTCGCCCCCGACCGCCTGCGCTTCGACTTCAGCCATCCCAAGCCCATCGGCGACGCGGAGCTGGCGGAGGTCGAGACCATCGCGAACCGGGTGCTACTGCAGAACGAGCCGGTCGTCACCAAGCTCATGGGCGTCGAGGAGGCCATCGAATCCGGCGCCCGCGCGCTCTTCGGTGAGAAATACGGCGACGAGGTGCGCGTGGTCTCCATGGGGACAGGCGAGGGCAACCGGGCCTTCTCGGTGGAGCTGTGCGGCGGCACCCATGTGAACCGCACCGGCGATATCGGCTTCGTCACCATCGTGTCCGAGGGCGCGGTGGCGGCGGGCGTGCGCCGTGTCGAGGCCATGACCGGCAATGCGGCGCGCCGCCATCTGGAGGGCGAGAGCCGCAGGCTCCGGGAGATCGCGGGCCTGCTCAAGACCCCGGTGGACGAGGCGGCTGACCGCCTTGCGGCGCTCCTGGAGGACAAGCGCAAGCTCGAGCGCGAATTGACCGAGGCCCGGCGCAAGCTCGCCATGGGCGGCGGCAGCGCCGAGAGCGAGCCCGTGCGCGATGTCGGCGGCATCAAGCTCATGGCCCGGGCCGTGTCCGGCGTCGAGATGAAGGATCTCAAGAGCCTCGCGGACGAGGGCAAGAAGCGCCTCGGCTCCGGCGTTGTCGCCATCGTGGGCGTCGCCGAGGACGGCAAGGCCGGCATCGTCGTGGGCGTCACCGAGGACCTGACCGCCAAGGTCGATGCGGTCAGCCTCGTGCGCGCAGGCGCCGAGAAGCTGGGCGGCAAGGGCGGCGGTGGGCGGCGCGACATGGCGCAGGCCGGCGGTCCCGACGGAGCCCAGGCCGAGGCCGCGCTCGCGGCCGTCGAGGCAGCCTTGTCCAGCGCCGCATAAGGGGTCCCGGCAGGACTCTGCGGAGCGCCGCGCAAGCTTGACTTGACGGAAGTGACGTTATCACCGAAGCATCGCGGTGCATTCGGATACGTTACAATGAAAATTCTTCTGTCGGCAGCGATCGCTCTTCTGTCGTTCGTCTTTCCCCTGACGAAAGGGAATGCGCAGGGTGGGGGTGCTTCGCCCACCGTCATGGTCATCGACGCCTCGAACAGCATGTGGGGGCGAATCGACGGCAAGCCGAAGATGGAGATCGCCCGGGATGCGATCTCGGCTCTCGTCGGAACCCTGCCGAAGGGCGCGCGGCTCGGCATCGTGGCCTATGGGCATCGCCGCGCGGGCGATTGCGGCGACATCGAAACCATCCTGCCGGTCGGCGCCGTGGACGAGACGAAGGTGCAGGCGCTCGCGAGCAGGCTGACGCCCCGGGGCAAGACGCCGGTCACGGCCGCCCTGAAGGAGGCGGCGGGCCTGCTCGCGACCGGCAAACCGGGCAATGTCATCATCGTCACGGATGGGGTCGAGACCTGCAAGGGCGATCCCTGCGCGCTGGCCGAGGAACTCAAGCGCCGGAATGCCGGCTTCGTCGCGCATGTGATCGGCTTCGACGTTTCGGCCGTGGAGCGCCCGAAACTGTCCTGCATCGCGGAACGCACGGGCGGCACGTTCCTGGCCGCATCGAATGCCGGCGAGCTCGGGCAGGCCCTGATGGCTACCGCCCAGGCGAAACCGAAGGCGGCCGTGGTCACCCGCGCCATCCCGCTCGAAGCCACGGACGGTGGGCGGCCCGTATCCGACGCGACCTTCACGATCATCCGCGACGGCGAGGCGGGAGCAATTGCCGAGGGAATCTCCGGTTCCGTGTCGCTGCCGCCGGGCCGCTACCGGGTCTCGGCCGCGACGGCTACGAAATCGGGGCAGGTCGAGGTGGAGGCCACGAAGACCGCGCCGGCCAGGATCGTCGTGGCGCTCTCGGCGAACCTGCCGAAGGCCAGCCTGCAGCCGGCCTCGACCAGCGTGCCGGCCACCGGGACGCTCGACGTGCAATGGACCGGGCCGGACGGCAAGGACGATTACATCGTCTTCGCCCATGCCAATGGCGACACCCTCGAGACCCGGCACTACAGCTATACGCGCGACGGCAATCCGCTCAAGGTGCGGGTGCCGGGCGAGGCGGGGGAGTACGAGCTTCACTACGTCTCGGACGCGACCGGCGCGATCCTGGCTCGCGCGAAGGTGACGGTCACGCCCGTGACGGCGACCCTCGACGCGCCGGCGCAGGGGACGGCCGGCGCCGAAATCGCCGTGACCTTCAAGGGCCCCAACGCGCCCGAGGACTGGGTCGGCCTCGCCAAGCCCGGAACCGATGCGAGCGCTTATCTCTCCGGGGCCTGGATCTATGCCGACAACGGTTCGCCCGCGAAGCTGGTGCTGCCGGCCGAGCCGGGGAAGTATGAAATCCGCTATGTGTCCGGCCTCGATCCCAAGATCCTGGCAGCGAAAACCGTGGAGGTGACTCCCGCCAGCGCGGCCCTGACGGCTCCCGCGCAGGTGATGGCCGGCACGACGATCCAGGTCGGCTTCCGCGGGTCGGGCAGCGGCGACACCTTCATCGGCATCGTGAAGAAAGGTGCGCCGGAAGCCGATTGGATCACCGGATCCTACGAGCACCCGCAGGGAGATCAGGTGGCCTTGCGCGTGCCGGGCGCTCCGGGCGACTACGAGGTGCGCTTCGTGCTGGAGGCGAACGGCGACTACAAGGTTCTGGCCGCGAGCCCGCTGAACGTGGAGCCCGCCGTCGCGACACTGAATGCTCCGGATCGCGTCAAAAGCCACGCGCGCGTGCAGATCGGCTTCACGGGTCCCAAGGGCAGCGGCGATTACATCGCCATCGAGCGTCCCGATGCGCCGTCCGATGCGTCGGATCTCTACGACAGCGTGACGCCCGATGAGTCGACAGTCACCGTGCAGGCGCCGGATCAGGCGGGCAATTACGAGATCCGTTATGTCATGGTCGCGCCGGGCGATGACGGCTATCGGGTGATCGCGCGCAGGCCGCTGAAGGTCGAGTGACGGATTGCCGTGACCGTGCTGGCGGAGCCTCGGTTTCGTCGGCGCGTCCATCCCCGTCGTGCCATGGTCAGAGTGTCGTCTCTGCGGTGGCGATCCCGCCACAGGAAACGGGCGGCCGAAACGGGTCGCGGCCCGAGCCGGAATGTCGGAACCGATCCGTGAGCACGATGCTCCAGGAAAGGACGACATCCATGACGACACTCATGAACAAGACCGCCATCGTGACGGGCGCCAGCTCGGGGATCGGCTACGCGACCGCGAAGCTCTTCGCCCGCGAGGGCGCCCGGGTGGTTGTGACGGCGCGCCGGGCCGATGCGCTGGAGCGGCTGGTGCGCGAGATCGGGGAGGCGGGCGGCACGGCGCTTGCGGTCGCGGGCGACGTGCGCGAGGAGGCCTTCGCCCGAAGGCTCGTCGAGACCGCGACCGGGCGCTTCGGCGGGCTCGACATTGCGTTCAACAATGCGGGCACCAACGGCGAGATGGGGCCGACGCCGGGCTTGAGCCTCGACGGCTGGAACGAGGCGCTCGCCGTCAACCTCACGGCCGCGTTCCTGGGCGCCAAATACCAGATCCCGGCCATGATGGAGCGGGGAGGCGGGTCGCTGATCTTCACGTCCACCTTCGTGGGGCACACGGCCGCGTTTCCGGGCGCTGCCTCCTATGCGGCGAGCAAGTCGGGGCTGATCGGGCTGACGCAGGCGCTCGCCGTGGAGTTCGGGTCCCAGGGCATCCGCGTGAACGCGCTCCTGCCCGGCGGCACCGATACGCCGATGGCCGAGGCCTGGATGCCGACATCCGATGCGCGGGCCTTCGTGGAGGGCCTCCACGCCCTCAAGCGCCTGGCGCGCCCGGACGAGATCGCCCGCGCGGCGCTCTTCCTCGCATCCGACGCGTCGAGCTTCTCGACCGGCGCGGCGCTCCTCGCCGATGGCGGCGTGTCCGTCAACCGGACCTGAGGCCTGACGTCAGCCGGGCGGGCGCGTTCAGTCGTGGTCGGGGTGCTGCCGGGAGGCCATCCGGGCGAGATCCTCGGGCGACGCCCCGTCCTGCGTCCGCTCGCCCGGAAGGACATGGAGGTTCTCGAAGGCGGGCAGGCGGCTTTCGATGCCGTACTGGATTTCGGGCCGGATTCCCTCCGGCGCATCGAGGCTGCCGATCGAGACGGAAATGCGCCCGCTCTGGCGGTAGCGGAAGGTGAGCGGGGTGCCGCAATCGCGGCAGAAACCCCGCTCGGCCGCCTCGGAACTGCGGAACACACCCGGCTCGCCTCGCGTCCAGACGAGGTCCGTCATCGGAACGCCCGTGAAGGCACCGAAATAATTGCCGAAGGCCTTCTGGCACATGCGGCAATGGCAGATGCTGGCGCCGGTCGGCTCGGAGCGCAGCGCATAACGCACCGCGCCGCACTGGCAGCCGCCGGTCATGGCGGTAGGGTCCTGCCCGTCAGACATGAATCTCTCCCGATCAGGAAATGGAGTCGTTCGCGGAGGTCCCGCTCACGAATGGGACGCGGATGGGCCGAGCCTGGCCTCGAGCTCTTCCACCGTGACGCCGGTTTTTTCGGCCAGGGCCCGCACGGTTGCGTCGTGATCCCAGGGCCGCTCCCCGTGGCGGGCTTCGTCGAAGAGGCGCTGGTATTCGCGCACGGCGTAATCCAGGGAGCTGTCGGGCATGGCGTCGTCCTTGCTCATGAAGCGTCCTTTCGGTCCTTTCACGGATATCTGGCGCGCAGCGCCGGAGCGGCAAGGAGGCCGGAAGCGCCCTCCGAAGCGAGCAGCCCGGAGGACGGCGCAGCAAAAAGCCCGGCGCGGGGCCGGGCTTTTCGGATGTTGTCGGAACGTGTCCCTCACGTTGGACTTGCCGCGAGGAGGGAAGGCGCCGGCCTTACGCGGCCATCGCCTTCTTGAGGTTCTCGTCGATCTTGTCGAGGAAGCCGGTGGTGGAGAGCCACTTCTGCTCGGCGCCGACCAGGAGCGCGAGGTCCTTGGTCATGTAGCCGGCCTCGACCGTGTCGACGCAGACCTTCTCGAGGGTGTTGGCGAACTTGGCGAGCTCCGCATTGTCGTCGAGCTTCGCGCGGTGCGCGAGGCCGCGGGTCCAGGCGAAGATCGACGCGATGGAGTTCGTCGAGGTCTCCTTGCCCTTCTGGTGCTCGCGGTAGTGGCGGGTCACGGTGCCGTGGGCGGCTTCCGCCTCGACGGTCTTGCCGTCCGGCGTCATCAGCACGGAGGTCATGAGGCCAAGCGAGCCGAAGCCCTGCGCGACCGTGTCGGACTGCACGTCGCCGTCGTAGTTCTTACAGGCCCAGACATAGCCGCCCGACCACTTGAGGGCCGAGGCCACCATGTCGTCGATGAGGCGGTGTTCGTAGGTGATGCCTGCCGCGTCGAACTTCTGCTTGAACTCGTTCTCGTAGACTTCCTGAAAGATGTCCTTGAAGCGGCCATCATAGGCCTTGAGGATCGTGTTTTTCGTGGAGAGATAGACCGGATACTTGCGGTTCAGGCCGTAATTCATCGACGCGCGGGCGAAGTCGCGGATCGACTCGTCGAGGTTGTACATCGCCATGGCGACGCCGGCATCCGGGAACTTGAACACTTCCTTCTCGATGACCGTGCCGTCCTCGCCCTCGAACTTGATCGTCAGGCGGCCCTTGCCGGGCACCTTGAAGTCGGTGGCCTTGTACTGATCGCCGAAGGCATGACGGCCAACGATGATCGGCTGCGTCCAGCCGGGCACGAGGCGCGGAACGTTCTTGCAGATGATGGGCTCGCGGAAGATCACGCCGCCCAGGATGTTGCGGATCGTGCCGTTGGGCGACTTCCACATCTCCTTGAGGTTGAACTCCTTCACGCGGGCCTCGTCCGGCGTGATGGTGGCGCACTTCACGCCGACGCCGTACTTCTTGATGGCTTCCGCGGCCTCGACCGTGACCTTGTCGTTCGTGGCGTCGCGATGCTCGACGCCGAGGTCGTAGTACTTGAGGTCGATGTCGAGATAGGGGTGGATCAGCTTGTCCTTGATGAAGTGCCAAATGATGCGGGTCATCTCGTCGCCGTCGAGTTCGACGACCGGGTTGGCCACCTTGATCTTCGCCATGATCTCACCTTGCGCTTGAAGCTTTCGGGCGCCCGCCGGAGAGCGGGCATCGTGGCGCGGGCTATAGCGCGACTGGGGCCGGGAAGGAAGGGTCGACTTTCGCCGGAGGCTCAGCGCCTCGCCGCGCGATGTCCCTTGCGCCCGGCCTCCACGCAGGGCGTGGCGCTGAACAGGGAGTTGGCCGTGGCGGCCTTGCTGCGCAGGATCTCGTCCGTCTTCGGATCGGCGATCAGCCGGGCGGTCGCCTTCAGGAAGGCCTTGTCGCAGGCGCAGGCGCCGCGTCCGGCCCGCTCGTAGCAGAGATCATGCGCCCGGCAGGCGGCATCCAGCGCATCCACGGGCGCGGCCCGGTTCTCGTCGCCCGCGCCGCACCAATGCCCGTGGAAGAGCGGGGCGGCGGGTGGCGCAGCCCCGGTGGCGGGTGCTGCTACGGCCGCGCCCGCAACCGTCAGCAGAAGGCCGAGAACGGCCAGGAGGCAGGGCAGGCGGACCATGGACCGGGACACTCCATCAAGCTGGGCCATGGGGCGGCCCGCGAGGCGGATGGGAAAATAGCCAAGCCGCGCGAAGGTTCCGGGCCGCGCCCTCACGATGATCCTTGGGACATGCCTCCTGGCCTGTGTGGTGCCGCACCGCTTTTGAAGCGTGGCTGTCATGAATTTATGCACAGTCTCGTCGGTGACTTAACGTAATATCGCTTGACTCTTGACACGATATTCCATTTGTACCCGCGGGCGATCTGCCGATCTTCAATCAGGGGAGCTGACAATGCGTCTTGCGATCATCATCGGGATGGGGGCGACGGCCCTTCTTCTGGCCGGGTGCCAGACGTCCGAACAATCTATGGCCAACGCCCAGAGCGTGTGCATCGAATCGGGCCTCAAGCCCGGCACCCGCGCCTATGAGCGCTGCACCAACGCCAATTTCCGCAACAACGTGGCCCAGTCCAACCAGGCCGCGAGCCAGGTTGCGGTCGGCACGGCGGTCGGCGTCATCGGCGGCGCCGCCATCGGCGCGGCCGCGGCCCGTCCGCATTACTATTGCGGCTGGGGCTGCTGGTAAGCGGCATCCGCGCTTAGAGCGTTTTCAGGAAAAGTGCGAAGCGGTTTTCCGTCCGAAAACGCGGCTTGGCAAAGACTTGAGAGCGGGTTGCGATTCCATCGAAATGCAAGCCGCTCCAGCACCGGGCTTGCCGCGACGGCTGGCCCGATCCAGCCTCCTCCAGGAGAGATCCTCGGGGAGGCTTTTTCTTTGAGGGGGCAGAAGCCCGCCGGCGCACTGTCATTTGGCCAGCGTGTTCTTGTAGATGCGGCCGTCCTTCATGATGACGAGGAAGTTCTTGGCCGGATCCGCCACGATGTCGAGATTCTCCAGGGGATTTCCCTCGACCAGCAACAGGTCGGCCAGCGCGCCTTCTTCGACGATTCCGAGCTTGCCCGGATAGGGATTGATGAAACCCGACAGGGCCATCAGCTCGCCGTTATTCGCGGTCGCCATCCTGAGGGCCTCCCCGGGCGTCATCCAGCGGGCCAGCATGGCAAGAGCCGCTCCCTGCCGGCTGGCGGCGTTGGCGTCGCCGAGGATGTCGGTCCCGAAGGCGGTCTTGACGTTGTATTTCCTCGCGAGCCTGTAGGCGTTGTCGGTCCCTTCGAAGACCTGCAGGGCCCGCGCCCGCGATGTGACCGGCATGGCCTCGGACATGTGCATGTCGTAGGACAAGGGCTGCAGGCTCCACCAGATGCCCTTCTCGGCCATCATCCTGACCGTCTCGTCATCGGCGAGCTGCCCGTGGTCGATGACCTTCACGCCGGCGCGGATGGCCCGCTGGATCGAGCGCGGATGGTAGGCATGGACGGTCACATAGGTGCCCCAGTCCTCGGCGGCCTCGACGGCGGCCCGCATCTCGGCTTCCGTATACTGGGTCGACTCGATGGGATTGTGAGGCGGCGAACTGACTCCTCCGCCCGCCATGAGCTTGATCTGGCTCGCGCCCTTCCTCAGCTGCTCCCGCGTCCGCAGCCGGACCTCGTCGGGGCTGTCCGCGATGGCCGAGATGCCCTGTTTCTCCGTATAGCTCAGCGGCCCGCCGGGCTGCCGCGGCAGCTCGAAGAGGAACCGGAAATCGCCATGGCCGGAGGTCTGGGAGATGAAGGCGCCGGACGGATAGATCCGTGGGCCGGCCATGATACCCTCATCGATGGCGCGCTTGAGCCCGAAGACCGGCCCGCCGAGGTCGCGGATGGTCGTGAAGCCCCTCATCAGGGTGGCTTCGGCCTGCCGCGCCGCCAGCAGGTGGAGATAGGAAGGCTCCGAGAACATCAGGAGCGGTTGCGGCGCCGCCGCCATGAAGGCGTGCCAATGCGCGTCGATGAGGCCGGGCATCAGGACGCGCCCGTCCCCGGCGATCACCCGGACATGGGCATCCGCCGCGAGCGCGATCGGGTCCGCCGAAATCCGCTCGATGGTATGGCCCCTGACCAGCACGTTGGAGGGGGCCGACAGAATGGGGTTCCGGCCATCGAAGATGCGGACATTCTCGAAGAGGGTTCCGGGCTGGCTGACCGCCTGCGTGACGGCAGGCGCGCTCGGGAGTGCGAAGTCGTCCGCCATGCTCGTGCGGCTGATGCCGAGCGATCCTGCTCCCAAGGCCAGTAATGAAAACAGTACATGTTTCAGTGTTCGATTGACGCAGACACCCGTTCTTCCACAGCTCATGGCTGGATACCTTTCGGGTTGAGGGTCGCGGGCCCATGATATGCTTTTCATCCACCAAGCAAAGCATATCTTTGACAGTGGAAGACATGGTTCTATTGCGTTGCTGCTCCGGCTCTCACCCGCGACCTGCCCGGCCGCAGGAAACAGGTGCGCTTGACTTCGCCCTGCCGGGTCGTGTCATGCCTTCGCGGATCGCCCGCCTGTCGAGAGTGTCTCCATGAACCATCCCGTCATCATCCTGGTGGAGCCGCAGCTCGCCGAGAACATCGGCATGGTCGCGCGCGCCATGGCGAATTTCGGCCTCTCCGAATTGCGCCTCGTCTCGCCGCGCAACGGCTGGCCCAAGAAGGGGGCCCATTCGGCGGCTTCGGGCGCGACGCATATCCTGGAGGGCGCAAAGCTCTACGACACGGCCCGGGAGGCGATCGCCGACCTCAACTTCGTCCTCGCGACCACGGCCCGCGAGCGCGGGCAGATGAAGCGGGTCTTCGGGCCGGAGCCCGCCATGGCGGAGGCGCACAGGCGCATCCAGGAAGGGCAGGGGGTCGGGATCCTGTTCGGCCGGGAGCGCACCGGGCTGGAGAACGACGAGATCTCGCTGGCGGACGCCATCGTGACCTTTCCGGTCGATCCGCAATTCTCCTCCCTCAACCTGGCCCAGGCGGTGCTCCTCATGGCCTATGAATGGCAGCGGCAGGCCACAGGCGGCGCGCTGCCATTTGCGGGCGACACAGTGAGCCTGCCGGCGCCGCGGGAGATGCTGGTCTCGTTCTTCGACTATATCGAGGGCGCGCTCGATGCGCTGGATTACTTCCCCGAGGACAAACGGCCGATCATGGTTCGGAACATGCGCGACATCTTCCATCGCCTCGCGCTGACCGAGCAGGACGTGCGTACCCTGCGCGGAGCGATTCGTGCCCTTGCGGAAAGACGCGACGAGAGAAAGCGTTAAAGATCTTCTGCTTAAATGCGGGGTGCGAGATCTTTCGCGCGTGGATCAGACCAGAGACGCATGATGCGCCGCCCGCTTTCCGCCCTTCTCCTCCTCGGCTCCTGCCTGATCGCCCCGGCGTCGTTCGCGGCCTCTCCTCCCAAGCAGCCGGAGCAGGGGCCGGGCGGCGCGGATTACAAGATCGCCGACGTCATCAAGACCGGGACCGGCACCGTCAGCTCGGGAAGTTTCGTCTTCTACGGCAACGAGACGCCCGCGGAGCCCCGTCCGGTGGTGGTGTTCTTCCATTCCTGGGGGGCCGTGAATCCGGGCCTCTATGGCGGCTTCATCGATCACCTGGCCCGCAAGGGCTATCTCGTCATCTTCCCGCGCTTCCAGGAGGTGAACCGCTCCCGCCCGGCAAACGCCACCGATCTGGCCGAGGCCCTGATCCGCGACGGGCTGGCTCATCTGGCCAGCGATCAGAAGGCCCGCCCTGATTTGAACCGCGTCGCCTTCATCGGACATTCGGCCGGTGTGCCGATTGCGTTCAATGTGGCGGCGGGTGTTGCGGAATCGGATGTTCCGGCCCCGAAGCTGATCTTCGGCCTCATGCCGGGCGGCATCGCGTCCAACGAGAAGGAGCGGGGCATCATGCTGCGCGATCTCTCGAGCGTGGATCCCTCGACCCTCATCATCGCCATGAGCGGTGACCGCGATCATCTGCCGAGCGACCGCGCCGCTCGGCGCATCTTCGAGGCCGCGAAGGGCGTGCCGGCCAGCCGCAAGCTCTTCATGCGCGCCAGTTCCGACGATCACGGCTACCCGGCCCTGACCGCGACCCTGGCCTCGCCCGGCTCGCCGAAGTCCGAATACGACGCGTCGTCCATCAAGCTCCCACCGGATCCGCCCCGCGATCCGAAGCAGAAGAACACCTGGAAGTGGAGCGCCGACATGTCCCTGTCGGGCCCCCAGACGATCCTGACCGCGCAACTCGGGAACAACCCGACCGATGCGCTCGATTATCTGGCCTTCTGGAAGACCTTCGACATGGCGGCCGAGGCGGCCTTTGCGGGCCGCGATGCCTCCTCTCTGGCCCGCGATCCGAAATTCGTCGACATGACTACTTGGTCCGACGGCTGGCCCGTGCGCCGCCTCTCGGCCCAGATGCCGAAGGGGCAGGGCGAGGACGAGAAGCCCGAGAGGGGCCCGCGCCGCAAGCTCAACCTCGCGCCGACGGAGACGCGCCAGAGCCTGTCCGACTTCCTGGGCGGCCGCTCCTGAGCCGGGGCCGGGCGAACGGAGGCTTCCATGCGTGTCGATCTTCTGGCTGGAACCGCCTATAACCCCGCCATCATGCCGGCTCCGGTGCCGACCATCCTGGTCTTCGATTCCGGCCTTGGGGGCCTCACGGTCTTTTCCGAGGTCCTGAAGGCGCGCCCGGATGCGCGCTTCGTCTATGCGGCGGACGATGCCGCCTTCCCGTATGGCCGCCTGTCCGAGGAGGCGCTGGTCACGCGCGTGCTGAGCGTGATGGAGCGGCTTGCCGCGCTTCACCGCCCCGATCTCGCGGTGATCGCCTGCAACACCGCCTCGACCCTGGTGCTGCCCCATCTGCGCCGGCGCTTCCCGTTTCCCATCGTTGGCACCGTGCCGGCCATCAAGCCGGCGGCCGAGATCACGCGCAGCGGTCTCGTCACGGTTCTGGCGACGCCCGGCACGGTGGCGCGGGACTATACCCGCGGCCTCGTGGCGGCCTATGCGTCCGGCCGCCGGGTCACCCTCGTCGGCTCCACGAAGCTCGCCACCTATGCGGAGGCCGAGCTGGAGGGTCGCCCGGTTCCGGACGCTGACCTCGTGGCGGAACTTGCTCCCTGCTTCGTGGAGGAGAATGGCCGCCGCACGGACGTGGTGGCGCTCGCCTGCACCCATTACCCGTTGCTGCTGCCGCGCCTGAAGGCCCTCGCGCCCTGGCCCGTCGCCTGGATCGATCCCGCCCCGGCCATCGCCCGCCGGGTGGTGCACCTCCTCGGCGGCCCGGTGCCGGGCCATGAGGAGGGGGACGAAGAGGCGCTCGCGGTCTTCACCGCAGGGCGGGGCCTCAATGCGGCGCTCCGGGCGGCCCTACAGACGAAGGGCCTGCCGGCCGTCACGGTCGAGGACTGGCCGCTGAGTTAGGGAAGGGCGCTCCGTCTGCCGTTCTCCGGCCGGGAGAGATGGAGGTTCTGCGCAGCCTTCCGACGCAGAGCCGGAACGGGATGTGCCAGCGGATCGTCGCAGATGTCCGGTCGAGACCTGCCTCGCGCAGGATGTGCTCCCAATCGGCGCGCCTAAAGCTTCGGGCGATGGAGATCGGGCCGTCGTGCCGCACGAAGCGGTGCCATCCGGCCAGCCGGGCCAGGAGGGGGAACCCATAGAGCGCTAACGCGTGCCGGTGCAGGTCGGCGATGAACCAGCCGCGCATGGCCACGCGCTCCATCCACCGGACGAGCATCACAAGGTCGGCGTCGGAGAAATGGTGCGCGGTCTGGGAGCAGAGCACGTAATCGACGGGGCGGTCCGGTACGAAGCGAAGGACGTCGCCCGTGCGGTAATTGATGGCGTCGCCCGCGGGCGTCGCGTCCCGCGCAATGGCTTCGCTGGCCGGGTCGATGTCGATGCCGACGAGGTTGAGCACCCGCCCGCGGGCCATGCCCCACCGCCGGATCCGCCGGAGCAGGTCGCCGTGGCCATAGCCGATATCGAGAATGGTGAGCGGGACTTCCGGCGGCACTGCGCGCGTTGCGCGGTCGAGCCAGGCCAGGATGGGCCGGTGCGCCAGCGTGGCCGTGTTGACGCGTGCGAGATCGGCCAGATAGGCCCGGTACTCCTCGAAGGGCACATCCCGGCCGTCCATGATCTCCGCGGCCTCGCTGCGGCGGGACAGCCCCGGGCCCACGGGCCGCTAGCCGAGAAGGCTGAAGCGGAAGGTCTCCGCCACCAGCCCCGGCCCGAAGGCCATCCCGAGGCCGAGCGCGTTGGAGACGCGGGACTGCATCATCCGCTGCAGCACGAACATCAGGGTCGCGGAGGACATGTTTCCGAAATCCCGCAGCACGTCGCGCGACCAGCGCAGGGCGTCCGGACCGAGGCTCAGGCCCTGCTCGACCGCATCGAGGATGGTCCGTCCTCCGGCATGGACGGCCCACAGGTCGAAATCGTCCTTGCTCTGGCCGCGCAGGATGCCGTCATGGTCGTTGCGCAGGGCCTCCTGGCGCAGCGCCCGTGCGATCCGGACCGGGACCTCTCCGGACAGCGCCATCTCGAAGCCCGTATCGCCGATGCGCCAGGTGATGAGATCCTGCGAATCCGGGATCGTCACCGAGCGGAAATCCTTCAGCTCGATCCCCTCGGGCGTCGCCGAGACCAGGCTCGCGGCACAGCCGTCACCGAACAGCAGGGCGCTCAGGAGAACCTCCATGTCGGAGGAATCCTGGAGATGCAGGGTGCAGAGCTCGAGATTGACCATCAGCACCTTGGCGGAGGCGTCCGAGCGCACGATGTGGCGGGCGATCCTGAGGGCGTTGACGGCGGCCGCGCAGCCCATGAAGCCGATCGCCGTCCGCTCGACCGAGGGGTTCAGCCCGAGGCGGTCGATGAGCTGCTGGTCGAGGCCCGGGGCCATGAACCCCGTGCAGCTGGCGACCACCACATGCGTGATCGCGTCCTTGCGGTCCCCGAGGGCAAGCGCCTCGACGGCCTCCAGAGCGAGCTCGACCGCATGGGTCTCGAAGCGGGCCATGCGTGCCGCCGTTCCGGCGAAGCGGCCGGACCGGTAGAGACCCTCCCGGTCGACGCTCTCGTCCGGGCTCGGACCGGGCTCCAGGGTGGAATAGCGGTGATCGATCCCGGCCCGCTGGACCATCCGCCGGAACAGGATCTGGCTTCGCCGGTCGGGCAGGCGCTGGTCGACGAAGGCGATGAATGTGTCGTGCACGTCGTGGCGGGGGACCGCGGTGCCGATGCCGTTGATGTAAGCATCCGTCATGGTGGATTGTCCGGAACACCGTCGAGGGGCCAAGACTATCATGGCGCCCGGCCGATCCCTCCGCCGAAACGCCGCGGGGCCATCACATCAGTGTGACTCTGGGGCGATGGGCTTCTCTCGGGTGTTCGCCGGAAGTGCCAACGTGCTCTCCTCCCCTTGTGGGGAGGAGCTGGAGGTGGGGGTGTCGGCGCCAACACCTCAGAACGTAGCGCTCACACCCCCACCCTGACCCTCCCCACAAGGGGGAGGGGATCGTGTCGCGCCACCCCCCCGTCATTCCGGGGCGCCGCAGGCGAGCCCGGAACCTATAAACACTGACAGCGCAGGATAAAGAGAACGGCTGCCGCTGCGCTTTCTCCGGCATCGTCAGCGGTTATGGGTTCCGGGCCCGCGCCAAAGGCGCGTCCCGGAATGACAGACGAGGGCCACGCCCCGGCGCCTTCCTTGACTTGGGCACCATTTTCCACTAGGGCATCCCGGTTCGCGCGGTCCGGCAACGGCCGCGCAAACTTTTTACGCTCCCGTGGCCCGGCTTCGGCCGGCCTGTCGTCCCGTCCCCGCGACGGCCCATCGGGCCCGACCGGAAGACCGGAAGAGGAGGGCGCGTTCCTCGAAACATTCGACCATCCAAGAGGAATCGCGATGTCGAAGCGCATTCAGGCCAAGCACAAGCTTGACCGCCGCATGGGTCAGAACATCTGGGGCCGCCCGAAGAGCCCCGTCAACCGCCGCGAATACGGCCCCGGCCAGCACGGCCAGCGCCGCAAGGGCAAGCTCTCCGACTTCGGCACGCAGCTGCGCGCCAAGCAGAAGCTGAAGGGCTACTACGCCAACATCACCGAGAAGCAGTTCCGCCGGTACTACGCCGAGGCGATCCGCCAGCGGGGCGACTCGGGCGAGAACCTGATCGGCCTGCTCGAGCGCCGTCTCGACGCGGTGGTCTACCGCTCGAAGTTCGTCGCGACCCCGTTCGCCGCGCGCCAGTTCGTCAATCACGGCCACGTGAAGGTGAACGGCCGCCGGGTGAACATCCCGAGCTATCTCGTGAAGCCGGGCGACGTGATCGAGGTGAAGGAGAAGTCCAAGCAGCTCGAGATCGTGGTCGTGGCGAGCCAGCTCGCCGAGCGCGACGTCCCGGACTACATCGAGGTCGATCATTCCAAGATGACGGCCCGCATGACCCGCATCCCGACCCTGTCCGAGGTGCCGTATCCGGTCCAGATGGAACCGAACCTCGTGATCGAGTTCTATTCGCGCTAATTGCCGCGAACAGTTGCATTCAGGAAAAGGCCGCCTCCGGGCGGCCTTTTTCATTTTGGGGCACCGCTCACCGTCATTCCGGGCCCGGCCATAGGCCATCCCGGAATGACGATGGGAGTGGTGCTCCGTAGCCTGGCGATTCCGGCAGGCAGAGATTGCATCCGGGCCGAAGCCTGCCTTAGGGTGCGCCGGCCACTTCACTACCGTTTCCCGGACCCATGCGCTTCTTCAATTCCGATGGCATCAACATCGCCTATGTCGACATCGCTCCCGAAGGCGGGGAGGGCGAGCCGATCCTCCTGATCCACGGCTTCGCGTCCAACCACACCGTCAACTGGGTGAACACGCTCTGGGTGAAGACGCTCAGCCGCGCGGGCTACCGGGTGATCGCCCTCGACAACCGGGGCCATGGCCAGAGCGAGAAGCTCTACCGGCCGCAGGATTACGATTCCTACGCGATGGCCGCGGATGCGCGCCGGCTTCTCGACCATCTCGGCATCGAGCGGGCCGACGTGATGGGCTATTCCATGGGGGCGCGGATCACCGCCCATCTGGCCCTGTCGGCGCCGGAGCGGATGCGCTCGGCGATCCTCGGGGGCTTAGGCATCCACCTCGTCGAGGGCGTCGGCCTGCCGCTCGGCATCGCGGACGCCATGGAGGCGCCGTCCCTCGACGATCTCACGGACCCGATGCAGCGCATGTTCCGGGCCTTCGCGGAGCAGACGAAGAGCGATCTGAAGGCGCTCGCGGCCTGCATCCGCGGCTCGCGCCAGGTTCTCACGCGGAAGGAAGTCGCGTCGATCACGCTGCCCACCCTCGTGGCCGTGGGCACCAAGGACGACGTGGCGGGCTCGGGGCCGGAACTCGCGGCGCTGATTCCGAACGCCGTGTCCCTCGACATCCCGGGGCGGGACCACAACCTGGCGGTCGGCGACCGTGTCCACAAGCAGGGTGTCCTGGACTTCCTGGCGCAGCGGCCGTGAGCGGCTGCCCGCAGACCTTTGACTTCGCGCTGGTCATGGCATTTCCTCGGAGGACAGAGGAGGCCGGATGACCCGACTCGACAGTGCCATTCGGCGGCTCACGGCCCAGCGCGATCTCCTCGACTGGGCGAGCCGCATCGTTGCCCCGGCAGGCTTCGTGCTGGAGCTCGGCCTCGGCAACGGCCGGACCTACGACCATCTGAGGGACCGCCTTCCCGGCCGGGAGATCTACGTCTTCGAGCGCCAGCCCGCGGCGCATCCGAGCTGCATGCCGCCGGACGGATTCCTGCTGGTCGGCGACATGTTCGAGACTCTGCCGGCCTTCATCACCACCAAGGGCGCGCATCGCTGTGCTCTCGTCCATGCGGATATCGGCACGGGCGACGAGGCCCTGAACCGGGAGGTGGCCCTGCGGCTGTCGCCGCTCCTCGACCGGCTCCTCCAGCCGGGCGGGCTGCTCCTGGCGGACCGTGCCTTCGCGCTGCCCGGTTGCGCGGATATCACGGCCGAGACCGGCATTCCCGAGGGGCGGTACTACGTCTATCGCCGCACGGACGACGCGGGCTCTCCTAGCGCCCGGTGAAGACCGGCGCGCGCTTCTCCAGGAAGGCCCGGCGTCCCTCGACCGCATCCGCGCTGTCGAAGCAGGCATCCGCCAGGGCGATGGGATCCGTTCCGGGATGTGCGATACCGAGGGCCTCGTCGATGGCCGCCTTCGCGGCCCGGATAGTGAGCGGCGCGTTTCCGGCGATCTCCTGCGCCAAGGCCATGGCTGCGCCTTCCAGCTCCCCGTCCGGAACGACCCGCTGCACGACACCGAGGCGCTCCGCCTCCGCGGCGCCGATTCGGCGCGCCGTATAGAACAGGTCGCGGGCGGCAGGCCCGCCTACCGCAGCCGTTACCAGGCGCATGGCCCCGGGCGGGTAGCCGACGCCGAGCTTCGCGGCCGGTATGCCGAACACAGCCGTATCGGAGGCGACGCGCAGGTCGCAGGCGAGCGCGAGGCCGAACCCGCCGCCGAGGCAGAAGCCCCGGATCATGGCGATGACCGGCTTCGCGCAATGGGCGATGGCCCGGAAGGCCGCCTCGTTGGCGGCCTCGTAGAGCCGCCCACCCGCCGCATCGGCGCGGACCGTCTCGAACTCGGAAATATCCGCCCCGGACGCGAAGGCGCCGGCGCCTTGGCCCCGCAGCACGATCACGCGGACCCGCTCGTCCTCCTCCATCATCGCGATGATCCGCGGCAGGGCCTTCCACATTTCCAGGTCGATGGCATTGCGCTTCGCCGGGTTGTGGATCGCGATGGTCGCGACGGCGCCTTCGAGCGAGAGGGCGAAGTTCGGGGAGGGTGATGAAAATTGAACGGGCATGTCGGATTCGGATCTAGGGGAATGGAGCGGTTGCGCCTATCTATGCTACTCGACCGAACCTTGCGAACCGTCTCCGGCAGGGAGCCCATCATGACACAGCCACGGATGAAACCGGCAGCCCAGAACCGCGTCGCCGGAACCGTCGACCCCTTGTGGGACCGCCTGCGCGCCGAGGCCGAGGCCATCGTCCGCGACGAGCCGGCCATGGGCGGCTTGGCTCTCGCGACGGTGCTGCAGCAGCCGAGCCTGGAGGCCGCTGTCATCCACCGGGTCGCGACGCGGCTCGGCCATGCGGCGCTCGGGGCCGACATCGTGGAGCAGACCTTCCTCGAGGCCATCGGGCAGGAGCCCCGGATCGGCGAGGCGATCCGGGCCGATATCCGTGCTGTGCTCGACCGCGACCCCGCCACGACCCGGGTGATCGAGCCGGTCCTCTACTTCAAAGGCTTCCACGCCATCCAGGCCCATCGCCTGGCCCATTGGCTCTGGCATCGCGGCCGGCAGGATTTCGCGCTCTATCTCCAGAGCCGCTCGTCCGAGGTCTTCCAGACCGACATCCACCCGGCCGCCCGCATCGGCCGGGGAATCTTCCTCGATCATGCGACGGGGCTCGTGGTGGGCTCCACGGCGGTCGTCGAGGACAACGTCTCCATGCTCCAGAACGTGACCCTGGGCGGAACCGGCAAGGAGCGGGGCGACCGCCATCCCAAGATCCGGCACGGGGTCCTGATCGGCGCGGGCGCCAAGATCCTGGGCAATATCGAGGTGGGGCACTGCGCCCGCGTGGCGGCGGGCTCCGTGGTGCTCAAGCCCGTTCCGCACAATGCCACGGTGGCGGGCGTCCCGGCCAAGGTGATCGGCAGCGCGGGCTGCGCCGAGCCGGCCCGCTCCATGGATCATCTCCTGAGCGAGGCGGACGGGATCTGAGGCGCTTTTCCTTCGGGGCGGACCCATCGCGGCTTGCCCGCGTTGGGCCGGCATGGCAAGTGCTGCATCCATGCAAATCAAGAAAGGACTAGCGGTGGACAAAACGGAGATGGCGAAGGTCGAGCGGTATCTGCGACAGACTTTCGCGAACCACTCGATCCGCGTGGTCGGTCGCCCCAAGAAGACCGATTCGGCTGAAGTTTATATCGGCGAGGAGTTCGTCGGCGTTCTCTTCGTCGACGACGAGGACGGAGACCGCTCCTTCAACTTCACCATGGCGATCCTCGACACGGATCTCGAGGACTGATCGCCGCGCCGGCTCTCGCGCATCCCCCGGAAGACCCATGCCGATCTACAGCCTCGACGACCGGATCCCGGACCTGCCCGAACCGGGCCGCTTCTGGATTGCTCCCGATGCCCACGTGATCGGCCGGGTGCGCCTCGGCCCCGATGTGGGCATCTGGTTCGGCGCGGTCCTGCGCGGGGACAACGAGCTCATCGCTATTGGCGAGGCCACCAACATCCAGGAAGGGGCCATGCTGCATACCGACCCCGGGGCGCCTCTGACCGTCGGGGCCGGGTGCACCATCGGGCACCACGCCATCCTCCACGGCTGCACCATCGGGGAGAATTCGCTGATCGGAATGGGCGCGACGATCCTCAACAGGGCGCGGATCGGCGCGAACTGCATCGTGGGCGCCAACGCGCTCGTGACGGAAGGCAAGGAATTCCCGGATAACGCCCTGATCGTGGGCGCGCCCGCGCGGGCCGTCCGGGCGCTCGACGAGGCATCAATCGAGCGCCTGCGGGCCTCCGCGCGCGGTTACGTGGCCAATTGGAAGAGATTTGCCGCAGGCCTGAAGCGGATCGACTGATCCGCTCGGCCGGTTTCAGGCTTCAGCGGTTCGCCGTCGTGGTGGGGGAGCTGATCGTCGGCGACGTGATGCCGCCGAGGGAGACCCAGCCCGTTCCGGCCTGGCTTTCCCGCTTGATGTAGACGTAGCCGGTCCGGTCCCAGGGAAGAACCGTCGAGGTCTTGTTGTCGAGAACGTAATCGCCCTGATTCGTGCGGACCAGAAGGACCGCATGACCCTCGCCGAGCTCGTCGATCACCACCGTCATGCGCATGGCGCGGCGGGGCAGGCCGTTCTCAGCCAGGATGCGGCGCTTGAGGAGCTGGAAGTCCTCGCAATCGCCCTTGCCGTCGTCGGGAAAGCCCCAGACGTCGACCACGCCCCAATGATCCGCGTCCGTGACGGCCTTGACGGAGGCGTTCACGCGCTGGTTCACGGAGGTGATCAGCTTCCAGACCTGGGGGGTGAGCTCGATGGTCTGCGGCTCGGCCGTATTGACGGCGCATTCGGACGCATAGGTCTCGCAGAACCTCACCCAGCCCATGATCGGCTTGGCACCGCCCATGTCGGCGATGGAATGGCCTGCCGGCGGCAGCGACGCAAGGGTCTGCGCCTCGGCGAAGCAGGCCGGGGCGAGGAGCGAAAGGCCGAGAAACGCTGTACGGACGGTTTTGGAGGAAAACAACGACTTCGTCGCCTGACCGAATAAATTCTTGAAATAATCCTGCTGCATGCCCCACCAGCCGGTTAATGTTCTTTTAACCAAACTGACACGGTGGGATTCGCGGCTCAAGCGAAAAGTAAAAGGTGAGTTAACGCGTCGCGGCCGGATCGGTTCCGTTATGGTTAACGAAAAGTTTCCATTCTTTGTCGGGGGGAAGCTCGGCCGCTGGCCTTGCCAGAACCGGATCTTACATGCAGGTGCCGCTAGGGCATCGGACGCAAAAGTGGGAACCGGTTTTGCGTGGAAAGAGGCTCACAAACAAAACCTAGAGCCTCGGGCGTGAGGTCGATATCACGTCCGAGGCTTTGGGATAACCTCTCCCTTCGTCGCCTATCCCAAAAAGGGGGTTCCGCCGGCTCCGGTCCCTCGGCCGTCGTTGGCGCGGGCGCCTCTCCGTGCAAAGCTTGCTCCATGGTTTCGAATCCGTCCCGTCGGCCCCGTGAGCCGATCCTCAACCTGCCCGCCGCCGTCGCCTGGAGCATCGGCGTCCTCGTGGGCATTCATCTCCTGCGCACATTCCTGTCCGAGGAGACGGATTTCCGGATCCTCCTGGATTATGCGGTGATCCCGGCCCGCTGGTCGGTGGCCTATGGGGGCGTGGAGGTCCGGGAGGTCCTGGATGCCCTGCGGCGGGCCACCCCGGCCGGGGAGGCCTCGCCCCTCGTGGCCCTGGGGCAATACATCCTGCAGGATGACGAGGGCCGGCCCTGGACAGCGCTGACCTATGCGCTGCTGCACGGCTCCTGGAGCCACGTCCTCATCAACGGGATCTGGCTCGCGGCCTTCGGCACGCCCATCGCGCGGCGCTGCGGCACAGGTCGCTTCCTCGCCCTCTCGGCCCTCTCGGCGATCGGCGGGGCGGTGCTCTACGTCTTCATGAACCCCCTCCAGGTCCTGCCGATGATCGGGGCCTCGGCGGCCGTGTCCGGCATGATGGCGGCCGCCTCGTGGTTCATGTTCGCTCCGGCGGATTGGCCCCCGGACGGGAGGCCGACCATGCCGCACGAACGGCCCCGCGAGCGCCTTCTCGACATCGTCCGCAACCGTCAGGTCCTGATCTTCCTGGGTGTCTGGTTCGCGGCCAACTACGTCTTCGGTTTCGTCCAGCCCCTCGGCGTGACCGATGCCAGCATCGCCTGGGAGGCCCATATCGGCGGCTTCCTGGTCGGATTGGCGCTTTTCCCCGTCCTCGATCCGTTCCCGGCCCGTCAGTCGCGCTTCACCGCTTGAAAAGGGCGGCGTTTCGCCGGATCATCGGCTCCTGACGGTAGGTCAGATCTGCTCCGGCGGGGCGGGGACCCACCGTCGGTCTAGCGGCCGCGACGGCGCGGGCCTCGCAGCCGCGCAACGGAGGCGAGCATGTCCGTCCATCGAATCCTTCTGGCCAAGGGCCGCGACGTCGTGACCATCGAGCCCCACAGGACCCTGGGCGAGGCAGCCCGTCTGCTGGCCGAGCGCAAGATCGGCGCCCTGCTGGCGGTCGACGGGGCCCGGCCCGTCTCGGGCATCATCTCCGAGCGGGACATCGTCTGGGCCGTCGCGGTCCACGGGCCGCAGGCGCTCGACGAGCCGATCTCCCGCTTCATGACCGCGAAGGTCGTTACCTGCACGACCCGGACCGCCGTGAACGACCTGATGGAGATCATGACCGAGGGCAAGTTCCGCCACATCCCGGTGGTGGAGGACGGCGCCCTGGTCGGGATCGTGTCCATCGGGGACGTGGTGAAGGACCGGCTGGCCGAGATCGAGGCCGAGGCCCAGGCCATCAAGGACTACATCGCCACCGCCTGACCGGCCCGGTCAGACGGGCTGGGACGAATCCTGGATCAGCTCGAGAATGTCCGGCAGGGCCCGCTCGGTCGCCTGGCGGCCGAGCGCGATGCACTCCTCCGCCCGGTGGAATTCGAAGAGGCCCATCTTGGCGAGCTTGGGCGCAATCATGATGTCCGGCGGATCGCCCGCGAGGCGGGAGCGGGCGATCCGGTCCTGGGTGATGTTGAAGGCGTCCACCATGACGGTCGCGATGCCCGGCGCATTGGGCTTGCGCGGCTTGCCGGGGCGGGAGGCCGGGAAGATGCCCCAGCGCCGGGGCTCCACGATCGCTTCCTCGATCTCGCGCTCGTCGTTGCCCTCGTCCGTGTTGTAGGACTGGATCACCGTGCCGCGGATGCGGATCTCGCCGTTCAGGTTGACGCAGATCACCAAGTCGGCCCCGAGGGCCCGGGCGGCCGTGATCGGGATCGGGTTGACCAGGGCGCCGTCCATGAGCCAGCGACCGCCGACGAGGACTGGGTCGAACACGCCCGGCAGGGCATAGGAAGCCCGCATGGCCTGGACGAGGGGGCCGCGGGTCAGCCAGATCTCGTGGCCGCTCGCCAGCTCGGTCGCGATGGTGCAGAAGCGGATCGGCAGCTCCTCCACCTTCAGGTCCGTCAGATCCTGGTCGAGGAGACGCTGGAGACGGGTGCCGGCGATCAGGCCGGACCCGCTGATGTGGAAATCGAGCAGGCCCATGACCCGGCGCTTGCTCAGGGACAGGGCGAAGGTTTCGAGCTGGTCGAGCTTGCCGGCTGCGTAGCAGCCGCCGACCACGGCGCCGATGGAGCATCCGGCAATCACGTCCGGCACCACGCCGGCCTCGTTCAGGGCGCGCAGGACGCCGATATGGGACCATCCGCGCGCCGCGCCGCCGCCGAGCGCCAGACCGATCCTGATGCGGGAACGGGGATCCCGCTCCACCGGGGCGTGCATGTCCGCAATGGCGCCGCCGCCCCCCGACCCGGCACTGCGCCGGGCGATGTTGTCCCACAACATGGCCGAACTCCAGACCTGCCCTTGTTTTATGACCCCGATCCCGTGAAGGTCTTATGAACAACGCGCGACAAGCTTATCGGGTCGCATCGGGCGCGAGGAAAGTCCGGGGAGGGGCCAGGACCGGCCGCGCCACCAGCACGACCAAGAGGGCGCACAGGACCAGGAGGCCGAACATGGCGCGCAGGCCCAGGAGGTCCGCCCCGAAGCCGATGAGCGGCGGGCCGAGGAGCAGCCCCGCATAACCCAGCGTCGCCACCATGGCGACGCCCATGCTCGGGGGAATGCCGGGCGTCTCGCCCGCCGTGCTGAAGAGCACCGGCACCACGTTGGCGAGGCCGAACCCGACCAGGGCGAAGCCCGCCGAGACGACGGCCGGCTGTGGCACGGCGAGCGCGAGGACGAGACCCAGGGCGGCCAGAAGCCCGCCGGCCATGAGGGTGCGAACCCGTCCGAGAGCGCGGACCGCGAAATCGCCCATGAACCGGCAGGCCGTCATGGCGAGCGAGAAGGCCGCGAACCCGCTCACGGCCCGTTCCAGGCTCGCGCCCGCGACGGTCTGGAGATAGATCGCCGACCAGTCCACCATGGCGCCCTCCACGAGGAAGCACAGGAGCGTCAGCCCTGCGAGGGCCAGCACGCCCCGGCGGGGCAGGGCGAGGCCGTGGCTGGCGCCGATCCGCTTCGTCTCGTTCATGAGCCCGAAGGACGCGGCCAGGAACAGCAGGCCCACGCCGCCGCAGGAAACGAGGAGGGTGGGAACGATGTCGTAGCCCGCGGCGATCAGGGCGCCGGAGGCGGCCGCCCCCAGGAGCCCGCCGAGGCTGAAGAAGGCGTGGAACGAGGACATGATCGCCCGGCTCCAGGCGCGCTCCACCAGGGTCGCGTTGGTGTTCATGGAGACGTCCATGGTGCCGTTGCAGGCCCCGGCCAGGAAGGAGGCCGCCACCAGGGTCGCGAGGCTGGGTGCGAAGCCGGGCAGGACGAGGGTCCCGGCGAACGCGAAGGCCGAGGCGGCCGCCACCCGTCCGCTGCCGAGCGCGGCCGTCATCCAGCCGATGAGAGGCATGAGGAGCACCGCCCCGAGACCGAAGGCGAGCAGGGCCATGCTCAGCTCGCCGTCCGACAGCCCGAGCGCGGACTTGAAGCGCGGAAGCTGCGCGGCCCAGGTGCCGATCAGGAAGCCGTTGCCGAAGAACAGGCTGCTGGTGGCGGCCCGCGCCGCCTTGAGATCATGTCGCATCGCCCTCAGGCTTCTAGACCGGATCGGCCCGCCTTGCACCCCCGCACGGATGCAGGGCAGCCCCCGGTTTCTGCCTGGGCCGCACCTCCTATCGCGGGGTCACGATGGGGACGGGATGGTCGATCGCGATCCCGTCCGGAGAGATCCGGCAGATATAGGCATAGGATTCAACGCCTGCCGCAAGGGCATGGCGGAAGGCCCTGTCGTAGGCGGGATCGATGTCGCGGGCGACGTCGAACCGGGAGGCCCGCATCTGGATGACGTAGACCAGGGCCGCGCGGGCCCCGGCCGCGACCATGTCGGCGAGCTCGTAGAGATGCTTGGCGCTACGGGCGGCCACGCAATCGGGGAATTCGGCGAAATCCGCCTCCCGCATCAGGTGGCAGTTCTTGACCTCCAGGTAGCAGGGCGGCGCGCCGTCCTTCTCGAGCAGGAAGTCGATCCGGCTGTTGCGTCCGTATTTCACCTCCGGCCGCACCCGGTCGTAGCCCGTAAAGGGCGCGAGCCTGTTCTCGCGCAGGGCCTCGGCCACCAGGAGGTTGGGCCGGGAGGTGTTGATGCCCACGAGCTGGGGCGGGCCGCCGCCGGCCGCCACCTCCACGAATTCCCAGTTATAGGCGAGCTTGCGCTTCGGGTTCGACGCACGGGACAGAAGGACCCGCGCGCCCGGCTCCTTGAGGCCCAGCATGGCGCCCGGATTGGCGCAATGGGCCGTGACCTGTTCGCCGGTGTCGAGCATCACGTCGGCCAGGAAGCGCTTGTAGCGCTCGATGAGGCGGCCCTCGAGCAGAGGTTCGGAGAAAATCATGGGGATCGGGCGGGGGATCTGGGGCGGAGAGTCTCCCTAGCAGGGGAGAAGCCCCGCCATCAACCGCGGCTTTGCTTGAGAAATGCCGCATCCGGCGCTAAAGGCCCTCAAAAGGACCCTTGCCCATGGCCGTTTCCGTCACTGCCGCGCTCCTCATCATCGGCGATGAGATCCTCACAGGCCGTACCAAAGACAAGAACATCGGCTACATCGCCGAATACCTGACCGGGATCGGCATCGACCTGCGCGAGGTGAGGATCGTTCCGGACGTGGAGGCCGAGATCGTCGCGGCCGTGAACGCCCTGCGGCAGCGCTACACCTACCTGTTCACCACGGGCGGCATCGGCCCGACCCACGACGACATCACGGCCGACAGCGTCGCGAAGGCCTTCGGGGTCGGCATCGGCCACGATCCCCGCGCGGTCGCCAAGCTGCAGGAGCGCTACCAAGCCGGCGAGCTGAACGAGGCGCGCATGCGCATGGCCCGCATCCCCGAGGGGGCCGACCTCATCGAGAACCCCATCTCCAAGGCGCCCGGCTTCCGGATCGGCAATGTCTTCGTCATGGCGGGCGTGCCGGCCATCATGCAGGTGATGCTCGATTCCATCGCGCCCACCCTCGAGACCGGCGCGAAGATGATCTCTCGCCTAATCGAGGCGGAAGGGATCCCGGAAGGCCACTACGCCGAGGGGCTTGCGGCCATCGCGGCCGCCGACGAGCGTGTCTCCATCGGCTCCTACCCGTCCTTCTCGGCGAGCGGTTTCCGCAACCAGATCGTGGTGCGCGGCAAGGACGCCGCCGCCGTCGAGGCCGCCGCCGAGGCGGTCAACCAATTGCTCGCCCGTCTCAAGGGCGACCGCAATCCCCTCTAGAATCTGCCCCAACCGTCAAGCCTGAGAGCAAACCCGATGTCTCCGACCTCTCCCAAAGCCTTCCCGGTCTCCTGGGACCAGTTCCACCGCGATGCCCGGGCCCTGGCCTGGCGACTGGCCGCGGCCGGTCCCTTCGAGGCTATCGTGTGCATCACGCGCGGCGGCCTCGTGCCGGCCGCCATCGTGGCCCGCGAGCTCGACGTCCGGCTGATCGAAAGCGTCTGCATCGCCAGCTACCACGACTACAAGAACCAGGGCGAGCTGCGGGTGCTCAAGGACATCGCGCCCTCCATCAAGGCGATCGGCGACGGCACCGGCAAGGGCGTCCTCGTGGTGGACGACCTGACCGATACGGGCAAGACCGCTAAGATCGTGCGCGACATGCTGCCGAACGCCCATTTCGCGACCGTCTATGCCAAGCCCGCCGGCCGTCCGATGGTCGAGACCTTCGTGACCGAAGTGAGCCAGGACACCTGGATCTACTTCCCCTGGGACATGGGTCTCGCCTACCAGGCGCCGATCCGCGAAGGCTCGGCCGGCTGAGCCGACGCAGGGAGGGCGCCTTGGCTGCATTCGACATCGCCGCGACGCGGAAGAGCCTGTTCGCGGCTCTCCTCGACGCGCGGGACCGCTTCGGCCGCAACAAGGTCGCGCTGGAGGACCTGGAGCGCCAGCCCGTCACCTTCGGGCGCCTCGTCCTTGCGGCCCTGCTCCTCGGGCGCAAGCTCGCGGCGGCGGTCGAGCCGGGCGGGACGATCGGGATCCTGCTGCCGAACGTGCAGGCCATCGCGGTTACGCTCTTCGGCCTCAATGCCTTCGGGCGTGTTCCGGCCTTCCTCAATTTCACGGCCGGGACCCGAAATCTCGAGGCGGCCTGCGAGATCGGGCGGATCGGGACCATCGTCACGTCCCGCCGCTTCGTCGAGCAGGGCAAGCTCGACGACGTGATCGCGAGCCTCGGCGCGGGGCGCCGGATCCTCTACCTGGAGGACCTGCGCGGCACGATCACCAGCCTCGACAAGATCCGCGCCCTCGTCGAAAGCTGGTTCGCCAGGAGGATCCATGCTCGGGCGGGCGTGAAGCCCGACGATGCGGCCGTGCTGCTATTCACCTCGGGCTCGGAGGGGCGGCCGAAGGGCGTCGTCCTGTCCAACGCCAACCTCGTGGCCAATGCCTATCAGGTGAAGGCCCATGCGGGCGACGTGCTGGGGGACGACGACGTCTTCTTCAACCCGCTGCCGATCTTCCATTCCTTCGGCCTGACGGCGGGGCTCCTGACGCCCGTCCTCAACGGCATGAAATCGGTGCTCTATCCGAGCCCGCTGCATTACCGGCAGGTCCCGAAGCTCGTGGCCGGAACCCGCGCGACGATCATGCTGGCCACCGACACGTTCCTCCAGGGCTATGCCCGCGCGGCCGGAGAGGACGACCTTGCGAGCGTGCGCTACGCCATCGCGGGCGCCGAGCGCGTGAAGGACGAGACGCGCAGGCTCTGGGACCGCCACGGCACCGTGATCCTCGAAGGCTACGGCGCGACGGAATGTTCTCCGGTGATCGCCGTGAGTCTGCCCGGCCGCAGCCGGGAGGGTGCGGTCGGTCCGTTCCTGCCCGGCATCGAGTGGCGCCTCGACCCGGTGGAGGGCGTCCACGAGGGCGGGCGGCTCTTCGTGCGCGGGCCCAACGTCATGAAGGGCTATCTCGACCCGGACAATCCGGGCGGCATCCTGCCGCCGTCCGGCGGCTGGCACGACACGGGCGATATCGTGGCCGTGGGCGATGACGGGCTGGTGAGCATCCTGGGCCGGGCCAAGCGCTTCGCCAAGATCGGTGGCGAGATGGTCTCGCTTGCGGCCGTGGAGGCGCTGGTCCAGGGCCTGTGGCCCGCCTCCTCGCATGTGGTCGTGGCGCTGCCCGATCCCCGCAAGGGCGAGCAGATCGTCCTCGTCACCGACAAGCCGGATGCAGACCGCGACGCGCTTCTCCGCCATGCTCAGGCAGAGGGCTTCCCGGAACTCTGGGTGCCGAAGGCCATCCTGGTCTCGCCGATCCCGGTCCTGGGGTCGGGCAAGACGGATTATGCCGCCGCCGCCGAGATGGCCCGGCGCCTGCAGCCGATGCTTTAGACCTGAAGCGGGGCGGGTATGCGGATCCTTCGGTCACGTTTCGGTGTTGTCCGCTGGGTTCCGGCGGACCTTCCCTTAGTTTCTTCCGCAGGGGTCCCGGATCGGACACATACGATGAAGAAGCTCGCCCTGTCTCTCGTCTTCACGGCGCTCGCGTCGACCGCCTTCGCGCAGCAGCGCCCCTTCACGCCGTCTATGCCGTGCGTGCAGGCCCAGCAGATCGTCGCGGCCCGCGGCGCCGCCGTGCTGAGCACCGGCACCTACACTTATGACCGCTTCGTTCGCGACCGGAGCTTCTGCGAGATCGACGAATATATCGAGCCCGCCTGGGTGCCCGCGCGCGATACGCCCCAATGCCCCGTCGGCTATCGCTGCCGCAGCGGCCCGCCGGATTTCTTCGACGATTGAGCGTGGCCCTCAAGGAAAAGCCCCGATCTCTCGGGGCTTTTCGGTTGGTCTTCGCATGACGGATGAAATCAGCACTCCGTCTTCTTCGTCGTCTTCGTGTCGCCGAACTCGTTGGTCTTCTGCTTCGTCTCGGTGGTGCAGCCGACGCTTCCGGTGGTCGTCACGGAGGTGGACGTGGAGGTGTCGCTCGGCTCGGTCTTGCGCTCGATGGTCGTCTTGCTGCCGAGGAGCCCATCCTCCTTCTTGATCGTCGTGGTGGTGTCCTGGGCGAAGGCAGCCGTGCTGAAGGCGCCCGCCAGCAGGATGAAAGCCAGCTTCTTCATCGTGTGATCTCCGAAAACAATTCGTGCCGAGCGAACGCCAAGGGCTCGGCTGTTGTTCCGTCTCGGAAGCGGGCAGGGGCTCCTCAGGAAAGGTCCTTCGTCATGAAGAAGCGCGGATAGATCGGCGCCGGGCCGTCGAGCTGTCCGAAGACGCGAAAGCCGAGCTTCTCGTAGAAGGGCCGTGCCTGGAAGCTGTAGGTTTCGAGCCAGATATGGCGGCATTGCCGGCGCCGCGCCTCCGCCTCGGCGGCCCGCATCAGGCGCGTACCCGCACCTTGGCCGCGCAGGGCCTCGGGCACGACGATCATGTCGATATGGAACCCGCCCCAGCGCGACTGTGCCCACAGGCCGCCGAACGGCTCCTTCGTCGTGGGGTCGAGGATCAGGATTGCGAAATCGTGGTTGTCCGGAGCTCCGACGGCGCCCGTCGTGAAGCGGCGCAGCTCGCCGAGGAGCGCCTCGTAGGCGCCGGACGGCGGCGTATCGGTCTCGACGAAAACCGGCTCTCCCGGCGCGACGGTATCGGAATGCATGGCGGGGCCCCCTCAGGCGGTCGCGGCGCATTCATTCCCGAGAACGGCCGATCTGTCGAGGTGCGGACCGGAGCCACAAAAGAGAGCCCGCTCTGAATTGGCGGGCTTTGGAGAATGACCTAGGTCTCTGCAGTTTACGGACCTGGCACAAGGGGTGTGCGGGGGGCAAAGATGAGGTCCGCACTTTATGACGTGGGGATAGGGCGGCGCCTCAACAAGGAGGATATTTATCACGTCTTCGTGTGCGGATGCTGAATGGTGCGGACGGCGAAGAAGCGCCAAGCTGCGCCGGACCATCGGTTGCGCTGGGATCTCCACAAAGGCGTCAGAGGGTGGAGCAGTTGTCGTTCGGTCGACGCAAACGGAGTTCTTGCCAAGAAAGCCCGCTTAAAGCTCGCTTTGGTCCACATAGGTTAATGCCGGCCGGGGTGTTCTCAGCAATAGTCAAAAGTCCTCAATGTTATCGCGCTTTGTCCGACCAGAAAAACTCACGGATATCGCAGTAGCACAGCCCCGGAGTATTGCCGATGCCGATTGGTGAGCCGAAGCATCGCATTCTCGTGGTTGAGGATGAGGCGATCATCAGCATGCTGCTGGAAGACATGGTCTTGGATGCCGGTGGCGAGATCGTGGGGCCTGTGGCCAAGTTCGACATCGCTCTGGCGGTCGCCCGCGAGGCTGAGTTTACGGTTGCGGTTCTCGACGTGAACCTTAACGGTACCCTCAGCTATCCCATCGCCGATGTCATCCTCGAACGCGGCATTCCCGTCATCTTCGCGACGGGCTATGGCGTCGACGGACTGCTGGATCGATTCCGGGATTGCCTGACGCTCCAGAAGCCGTTCTCTCAAAAGGACTTTGCAGAAGCCATCGCGGCTTCGTGCGGCTTCTCGATCGCCGGAGAGGAGGGATGAAGGCACTCACTCCCGTGCTTCTGTCCCGGTGAATCAGGAGTGCCGGCCCCCAGCCTGACCGTCGCCCTTCAGACGCCGGGAGATCCATGCTTCGGCATCGTGGAGATCTTCGAAAATCATATTGTGCTTCGTCGCCAGCGGCCCGAACCCCGCCTCGAGGAACCACCGCCCTGTCAGAGCCTCATGCGCCTGGGACAGGCGGACCAGGACGGCAACCAGCCAATCATCGGCAAAGATGAGGCAGCCCTCCTGATCGCCACCTCCTGCCGCGACCCGGACTGGCTGCTCCGTGAAGGATATGCCGTTCCCGTTCTTGCCTGGGGAAGACAGCGTCCGGGTCACGTCACCTCTCCGGGGTCCAGATGAAGATAGGTTGGGTCAAACTCGCCCGCCTTCTTGAGACCTTCCCAATCCTCGATAACCAAAGACCCGTTCTGAAACGTAACGAGGCCGTCTTTCTTCAGATCCTGCAGAACGCGGTTGACATGGACCGTCGATATTCCGGTCGCATCGGCCAGCTCGCTTTGGGTCAGCGGCAGCTGATAGGAATGGTCATTGGTCAGGCCGACAGCCCTGAGGCGCATCTGGAGCTCGCACAGAAGGTGAGAGATGCGCTCATAGGCCGACTTGCGGCCAAGCCCGACCATCCACAGCCGGAAGATGGCGGCATCGATGAGGGTATCACGCCACAAAGTCCCGGCGATGCGCGGATAGCGGTCATTGAGTTCGTGAAGGCTCTTGTGCGGAATGAACGCCACACTGCTCGGGGCGAGCGTGCCGATGCTGTGGTCCATCACCTTGAGATGGAGGCTCTGGAGATCGGGGATATCGCCCGGGGTGTGGAAGGACAGGATCTGTCGCCGGCCATCGTCCAGCATCATGTAGCGGCACACGAAGCCCTCGAGGATCAGGCAACATTCATTGGGCCGATCGCCCTCACGCACGATGTCCTGATCCGCATCGATGGCTTTGAGTCTCATCGGCAAATCGCACAGGGCCTGCTTTTCATCATCCGAGAGGGTGGCGATGCTCTCAAGCTTGCGGATGAACCGATTGACGTGATCGGAAGGGGCCATGGCATTCGCCTCCCGGACTGGCAGGAGTGCATGGGACAGCCGCAACCCACGTCTGATTCCGCTCAGACCGTAGGTTAACGCACACAGGACGCGTTCGATCGGCCCAGATACCCGGAATAGTGCCCTTTCGGCATGTGCGTCGGCCCTTCGGAAGCGGATGTCTCCGCTCCACGGCACGCGTTGATCGGGGAAGTGCTTCCAAGACCCCTCAGGCCGTGTTCCTGAAGCACGCAATGACCTTGGCGGGCCATTTGTCGTGGTGCGGACGGCGGGGGTCGAACCCGCACGGGCATAGCCCGAGGGATTTTAAGTCCCTTGCGTCTACCAGTTTCGCCACGTCCGCATTGGGTTGACGGTTATCGGGCTGCGGGCGGGAGCGCAAGCCCGTCCGGGCGCAGGCTAGCGGTCATCCCCCGTAGCCGTAGAGCCAGCCGTAGCGTTCCACCATGCCTTCGGGACCGAGATGGCGGATGACCCGGTCGCGGCCGAAGGCCACGAGAGCGCCCGCGTGGTAGATCCGTCCGTTGCGCCGGGCATGGTCCTGGACTTGTCGGGCGCGGTCGCGGCGCTGCGCCTCATAAGCCTCGAAGCTCTGCGCGATGTCCGCCTGCGGATCCTGGAGCAGGTTCCCGAGGGCGGCCGCATCCTCGATCGCCAGGGCCGCGCCCTGGGCCAGGAAGGGCAGGACCGGGTGGGCCGCATCCCCGAGGAGCGCGATCCGCCCCCGTGCGAGCCGTCCGGCCGGGTGGTCGAACAGGGACCAGCGCAGCCATTCGGTCGCGGTGCTAAGCAGAGCGCGTAAGACAGGAGCGGCGAAGCCGTAATGGGCCAGAATGGCGTTCCGGTCTCCGGGAGTGGCCCAGCCTTCCACCGGGCTCGCGCTCTTCTCGATGGCCACGATGTTGATCTTGGCCCCGCCCGCGATGGGATAATGGACCACATGGCCCCGGGAGCCGAGCCAGAGGCCGGTCTCGTTGCCGGCCAGCGCGGCCGGCGCCGCGAGGCGGTCGACGGTGGTGCGCCACGCAATGGCGTTGCGGAAGGTCGGCGCGGCCGTGTCGCCGAGGGCCTGACGGATCTTCGACCACACTCCGTCCGCGCCGATGATCCCATCGGCCTCGAGGCCCTCGCGGGTCCCATTGCCGGACGTCATGACGAGGCTCGCCCGGTCCGGTTCGTCGGCGATGCTGTCCACCGTGCGGCCCATGATCATGCGGATCGTCGGAAGTGAGCGCACAGCGTCGAGGAGCACGGTCTGCAGGTCGGCCCGGTGCACCACCCAATAGGGCGCCCCGAAGCGCTCGCGCATGAAGGACCCGAGGGCGATCCGGCCGATCTCGCGGCCCGAGCGGATGCCGCGGATCACCACCCGGTCGGGCTCGCTCGCGACCCGGCGCAGGGCCGGTCCGAGGCCGAGGCCCAGGAGGATGCGGCTCGCATTGGGCGAGAGCTGCAGCCCGGCGCCGACCTCAGCAAAGCCGGTGCGCCGCTCCACGAGGGTGACCGCATGGCCCTGGCGGGCCAGGACGAGCGCCGCCGTCAGGCCGCCGATGCCGGCGCCGACGACCGCGAAGGAGCGGGCGCTCACCGGCCCGGATGCGGGATGTCGGCGGCGATCTCGGGCTCGACCCAGGCGCATTCCGCCGGGCGGGACTCGAAGGTCTTCAGGGAGGGGTCGTACTTGTAGAGGGTCGAGCAATAGGAGCAGACGAGCTCCGAATCCCGGCCCATGTCGCAGAAGATGTGCGGATGGTCGAAGGGCGGCTTCGCGCCGATGCACATGAATTCCTTCGAGCCCACGTGAATCACCGGAACGCCCGGCTCGTTGTGAAAATGAGGAGTGCCTTTGCTCTCAGCCATCGCCGTTGCTCTGAACCTGTCGATTTGGCCGGCACCATAATGGCGGATCGCCCGGGTGACTAGAGCATCGGGCGCAAAAGTGGGAACCGGTTCTGCGTGAAAAGATGCCCAAAAAACAGAAGCTTGAAGGATCCGACGTGAGTTTGGTGTCACGTCCGAGGCTTCAAAGCCGTTTCCGGTCGGGAGCCGCCTCTCCCGATTTCGCGCGGCTGGCCATGAAAAAGGCCGCCCGGAGGCGGCCTTTTCTCGTTAGGGCTGCTTCGGCGGGGCCGGGGGCTGGTCGCCCGCCGGGGCTTGCGCGCCCTGGCCCGGCATGCCGGGGCCGCGATGCATCATGCCCATGCGGCCGTGATCGCCGCGGGGGCCGTGGCCGTGCCAGGCCATGCGGCGGCCCTGACGCCCGTCGCGCATGAGAATCGGCAGGAGGCGCTTCTGCCGGTCGTCGAGGGAGGCCCAGAAGGGCTTCATGGCGGTCGAGAGGCCGTTGAGGGACTCGGCCTGCCGGGAAGCCATCTCGGCCCTGCGCTCGAGGCGCTGCATCATGTCGGGGCGCTCCTTGCGGGGGCCGTTCTGGCGCCGTTCCTCGATCCGCTGGATCCGCGCGGCGGACTGGGCCCGCAGGGCCTGCTCGACCGGACCCCAGAGCTTCTGCTGGTCCGCCGTGAGCTTGAGGCCGGCCTGGATGGACGCGATGCGGGCGTCCGTCAGGGATTCGAAATCCTCGCGGCTCATAGGCGGGCGCGCATTGGGCCCGCCGGAGCCTGCCGGCGGAGGAGCGGGTTGCGCGTACGCCATTGTTCCGGCCAGCGCCAGGGCGGAAGCTGCGGACAGGATGGCAAGGGTCTTCATGCAAATCTCCTCCTCGATGGTGAGGATTTCAGGATCGGGCCACCCTGCTGTCCGACTCATGAAGGCCGCATGAACTTTTCGTCATGTGGCGTTCAGAGCGTCTTGAGGAAGCCCGCGAAACGCATCAGACCCTCGGGCCAGGGGCCGTGGCCGCTGGCGGTGTTGATGTGCCCGGCATCGCCCGCATCCACGATGGCCGAGCCCCACGCATAGGCGATGTCCTCCGCCTTGTCGTAGTCGCAATGGGGATCCGTGCGGCTCGCCACGAGCACGGACGGGAAGGGCAGGGGATCGCGGGGGATCGGCGCGAAGGCGCGGTCGATCTCCGGCAGAAAGTCCGGGCGCTCCACGTCAGGCAGCCCGACCAGGAAGGCGCCCAGCACCTTGTTGGGCGCAAGATGCGGCGCCGCATGCGCGATGGCGAGGACGCCGAGACTGTGGCCCACGAGGACGACCGGCAACTCCGCGGCTGCCACGTCCTCGACGATCTTCGCCACCCAGACGTCCCTGTCGGGAGAGTCCCAGTTTTCCTGCTTGACCCTTCGGGCGGTCGACAGCTGCCGCTCCCAGCGGCTCTGCCAGTGGTCGATCCCGGAATCCTGATAGCCCGGAACGATGAGAATGTCGCAATCGGAGGTTTTCATGATCCGGAGGTAGAGGTCGGCGGGCTGCGGTTCAAGACGGACGTTCAGGCGCTTTGCTTCAGTTCCACCGTCTCGGCCGCCCTGAGAGCGGCCTCGCGCTCGGCGATGTAGTCCCGCGTGAGCGGCACCGTGTCGTTGCGCCGGGCGAGCTGGATCTGGAACACCACCGCATCCTGGAACCGGAAGGCCGATTCCGACATGGCGAGGTAGCATTCCCACATCCGGCAGAAGCGCTCGTCGTAGAGGCGCAGGACCTCCTCCCGGTGGGCCATGAAGCGCTCGCGCCATTTCTGGAGCGTGAACGCGTAATGCAGGCGCAGGACCTCGACGTCCGTCACGATCAGGCCAGCCCGCTCCACGGACGGCATAATCTCCGAGAGGGTCGGCAGGTGCCCGCCCGGGAAGATGTAGCGCGCGATCCACGGATTGGTCGGATAGGGCTGGCCCGTACGGCCGATGGTGTGGAGCAGCATGACGCCATCCTCCTTGAGGAGGCGGCGGCAGGTCTGGAAATAGGTATCGTACGAGGGGGCGCCCACATGCTCGAACATGCCCACCGACACGATGCGGTCGAAGCTCCCTTGCGTCGAGCGGTAATCCTCCAGCTCGAAGCGGACGCGGTCCGGCAGGCCCGCCGTCGCGGCGCGCTTGCGCGAGACCTCGAGCTGCTCCTCCGAGAGGGTCACGCCCTTGACGGAGCCCGCGCCGGCCACCTGGGCCATGTAGAGACCGAGCCCGCCCCAGCCGGAACCGATGTCCAGCACGCTCTGGCCCGGATCGAGGAGGAGCTTGGCGGTGATGTGCCGCCGCTTGGCGAGCTGCGCCTCTTCCAGGGTGGCGTCCGGGTGGTCGAAATAGGCGCAGGAATATTGCTTGTCGCTGTCCAGGAAGAGGCTGTAGAGCCGCCCGTCCAGATCGTAATGGTGAGCGACGTTGCGCTTGGAGCGGGTCGCGTCGTTCTCGCTGCGCAGCTGCATCCAGGTTCGGATCTTACGCAGGCGGTGAAGCGGCAGGTCGTCGAGCTCCCCATGGGTATCCTGGAGGACGAGCTGGAGCAGATCGTAGATCGTGCCGCTTTCGATGACGAGCCGCCCATCCATGAACAGCTCTCCGAGCTTCAATTCGGGGTGAAGGCAGAGGGCGAGCTGGGCGGCCTCGTCCGTGAAGCGGATCGCCACCTTGGGGTCGGTGCCGTCACCGAAGGTGAAGTGGCTGCCTCCGGCGGTGGTCATCGTGAGGGTGCCGTGTTTCACGGCCCGGGTCAGACCCGTCTTGAGAAGTGTCTCCGACAGCATGGACAATCCCCGTCGTGGTTTGTCTCTCGACGGGGATTGTCGCGCATTGGGGAAAGATTTCCACCCCTTCAGCTATGCTTGTGCTGCGCCGAAGACCCGCGTGAAGATCGTATCCACGTGCTTGAAGTGGTAGCCAAGGTCAAAGCAGGCCTCGATTTCCGAGGGTGACAGGTACTTCGTCACGTCCGCATCGTTCTTTAGTAGGGTCAGGAAATCGCCTTCCCCGCGCCAGACCGGCATGGCGTTGCGCTGGACGAGCCGGTAGGCGTCCTCGCGGGACGCCCCCTTCTGGGTCAGGGCCAGGAGCACGCGCTGCGAATGCACGAGGCCGCCGAGACGGTCCAGGTTCTTCTGCATGTTCTCCGGATAGACCACGAGCTTGTCGACGACGCCCGTGAGGCGCGCGAGGGCGAAATCCAGGGTCACGGTGGCGTCCGGCCCGATCATGCGCTCGACGGACGAGTGTGAGATGTCCCGCTCGTGCCACAAGGCCACGTTCTCCATGGCCGGCAGGGCATAGGCGCGGACCATGCGGGCAAGGCCCGTGAGGTTCTCGGTCAGCACCGGGTTGCGCTTGTGCGGCATGGCCGAGGAGCCCTTCTGGCCGGCCGAGAAATACTCCTCGGCTTCCAGCACCTCGCTGCGCTGGAGGTGGCGGATCTCGGTCGCTAGGCGCTCGATCGAGGAGGCGATGACTGCCAGCGTCGCGAAATACATGGCGTGCCGGTCGCGGGGGATGACCTGGGTCGAGACCGGCTCGACGGAGAGCCCCATCTTCTCGGCCACGTATTCCTCGACCCGCGGGTCGATATTGGCGAAGGTGCCGACCGCGCCCGAAATGGCGCAGGTCGCGACCTCGCGTTGGGCCTCGATGAGGCGCAGCTTGCAGCGTTCGAACTCCGCATAAGCCTGGGCGAGCTTGAGGCCGAAGGTGGTCGGCTCCGCGTGGATGCCGTGCGAGCGGCCGATGGTCGGCGTCATCTTATGCTCGAAGGCCCGGCGCTTGAGGGCCGCGAGCAGGGCGTCGATGTCCCGCAGAAGCAGGTCGGAGGCGCGCACCAGCTGGACGTTGAAGGTGGTGTCGAGCACGTCCGAGGAGGTCATGCCCTGGTGGACGAAGCGCGCCTCCGGCCCGACGATCTCGGACAGATGCGTCAGGAACGCGATGACGTCATGCTTCACCTCGCGCTCGATCTCGTCGATCCGCTCGACATCGAAGGTCGCCTTCGCGCCCTTCTCCCAGACGAGCGCGGCGGCCTCCTTCGGCACGACGCCGAGGTCGGCGAGCGCCGTCGTGGCGTGCGCCTCGATCTCGAACCAGATGCGAAACTTGGTTTCGGGCGACCAGATGGCCACCATCTCGGGGCGGCTGTAGCGGGGGATCATGGGCTCACACTTTCCGGCGGGGGAGGTTTCCCCCGCGCGGTAGCATGCCGGGCGTCCGATCTCAACGCGCCTTTGCGGCCGCCTCCCGGATCGCCGTCATATTGGGGCCATAGGCCTCCGGCCCGCCCTTGAAAATGGCCGAACCGGCCACGAGCACGTTGGCGCCGGCCGCCGCTACCAGGGGAGCCGTCTCGGCCGTAACGCCGCCGTCGATCTCGATGTCGATGGGGCGCTCCCCGACCAGGGCCTTGACCCTCCGCACCTTGTCGCAGACCGAGCCAATGAAGGCCTGGCCGCCGAATCCGGGGTTGACGGTCATGAGCAGGACGAGGTCCACCATGTCGAGCACGGGCTCGATGGAGCTCGAGGGGGTGCCGGGGTTGAGCACGATTCCGGCCTTCTTGCCCAGCGAGCGGATCGTCTGGAGGCTGCGGTGCAGGTGCGGGCCCGCCTCGGCATGGATGCTGATGACGTCCGCCCCGGCCTTGGCGAAGGCCTCGAGATAGGGATCGACGGGGGCAATCATCAGGTGGACGTCGAAGGTCTTGGTCGTGTGCGGGCGCAGGGCCTTCACGATGTCCGGGCCAAGGGTGATGTTCGGGACGAAGTGGCCGTCCATCACGTCGATGTGGATCCAGTCGGCGCCGGCCGCGTCGACGGCGCGGACCTCTTCGCCGAGCTTGGAAAAGTCGGAGGCCAGGATGGAAGGGGCGATCAGGAGGGGGCGTGTCATGCCGCGCCGGTAGCACGAGCCTTTCCGCACGGCAACGGGCTTGCAGGGAAAGCGGCGCGCCAGCGTCCTGAGAGAGCTGGGGAGAGGTCCATTTGCCACAGGAAAGGCGTGGACGGCCCTCAAGGATCGGGAGTAAAGAAGCGGTCGCGGGAAGGCTTGGCCTTCCGCGCCTGAGAGCACTGGAACGGGGCAGGGTCTTCATGCGTAAGGATGTTGTGGTTCTGGGGGCCGGCATTGTCGGCGTGTCGATCGCCTTGCACCTGCAGAAGCGGGGCCGCTCCGTGCTCCTGGTGGACAGGCGGCAGCCGGGCCTGGAGACCTCCTTCGGCAATGCGGGCCTGATCCAGCGCGAGGGCGTCTATCCTTACGGCTTCCCGCACGATTTCGGCGCCCTGCTGCGCTATGCGCTCAACAACACCATCGATGCCCATTACCACTTGGCGGCGCTGCCGAAGATCGCGCCCTTCCTGTTCCAATACTGGATGCATTCGCGCCCGGCCCAGCACAAGGCCATTGCGCGGCTTTACGCTCCGCTGATCGAGCACAGCGTGACGGAACACATGGCCCTTGCCGAAGAGGCGGGTTCGGTCGAACTCATCCGCCCGACCGGCTGGATGAAGGTCTTCCGCTCTGACCGGGCCATGGAGATTCAGGTGCGCGACGCCGAGCAGGTGAAGCGCGATTTCGGCGTCAATTTCGATGCCCTCGACGGCGGAACCGTGGCCGAGCGCGAGCCGCATCTCAAGGTGCCGCTGAAGGGCGGCATCCACTGGACCGATCCGGCCGCGATCTACGATCCGCATGCCCTCGTGATGTCCTACGTGGAGCTGTTCGAGCGCCTGGGCGGCGAGGCTGCCGAGGGCGATGCCCGCACGCTGGAGCAGGCCGGCGGCGGATGGCGCCTCAAGACCGAGAAGGGCCCGGTCGAAGCCGGCGCCGTCGTGGTGGCGCTGGGCCCCTGGGCCGATGTGGTGACGCGCCGCTTCGGCTACCGCTTCCCGCTGGCCGTGAAGCGCGGCTACCACATGCATTACCGGCCGGAAGGCAATGCGGTCCTCAACCGCCCGACCCTGGATTTCGAGCGCGGCTACTTCCTGGCCCCCATGGCCCGGGGCATCCGCCTCACCACGGGAGCCGAGTTCGCCGACCGCGACGCTCCGAAGACCCCCGTGCAGCTCGCCCGGGCGGAGCCCATCGCCAAGGCTCTCTTCCCGCTCGGGGAGCGGGTCGATCCGGAGCCCTGGATGGGCATGCGCCCCTGCACGCCCGACATGATGCCGATCATCGGCCGCGCGCCGCGTCACCAGGGCCTGTGGTTCGGCTTCGGCCATGCACATCACGGCATGACGCTCGGCCCCATCACGGGCCGCCTCCTGGCTGAGATGATCACCGGCGAGACGCCCGTGATCGATCCCAAGCCTTACCGGCCGGAGCGGTTCTGAGCGAACAGATCCTTCCATGCCGGCAGGGCGTCCTCGAAGGGCAGGGCGGTGGCTTCGTAGACGCCGCGCGCAATGGCGCGGGCGAGGCAGTCGGCGGCCGCGACCGTGATGTAGGTGAAGTCCGTCGCCTCGTCGGCAAGCGGCTTTACGCCGGTGGCGGCCGTGAAGATCGTGTCACCGTCGAAGAGCCCGTTCGAGAAGCGCAGGGCTCGGGCGAGGCCCGCATGGGTCGAGAGGGCGAGCCTTTTGGCCTGGGCCTTGGTGAGGACCGCGTCGGTCGCCACGAGCGCGATGGTGGTGGCGGGCTGCGGACCGCCCTTCCAGAACGGTCTGCGATGCTCGGGCTCGACCTTTCCGGGCAGGCCGTGGCCGCCGAATTCCTCGCCTTCCTCCAGGGCGCCGGCCCAGAAATGGGGGCCGTCCCCGATCACCGCCGACGCGATGCTGTTCACGACCACCAGGGCTCCGACCGTGTGGCCCGAAGCCGTGACGGTGCTGGCCGAGCCGAGGCCGCCCTTCAGATTCACCGTGGTGGCGCCGTAGCCACCGCCCGCCGTGCCGAGGGCGAAGTCGGCCCCGGCATTCCCGGCCGCCTCGTAGGCGAGTTCCCGGTAGGGCGAGTAGCGGCCCCAATCCTTGTTGCCGCCGTTGAGCAGGTCGAAGACCGCCGCCTGGGACACCAGGGGAACCCGCGTGTTGCCGATCTGGAAGCCGATCTCCCGCTCGCGCAGGAAAGCCTGGACGCCGCCCGCCGCATCGAGCCCGAGGGCGGAGCCGCCCGAGAGCACGATGCCGTGGATGCCGGGCACCATTTTGTCGGGCTCGAGGAGGTCCGTCTCCCGGGTGCCGGGCGCGCCGCCGAGCACCGCGCAGGACGCGATGGTCGGCGCATCGAAGAGAGCCACGGTCACGCCGGACGCGACGGTTTCGTCCTGGGCGTTGCCGACCCGCAGGCCGGGAACGTCGGTGATCAGATTGCGTAAGGTCATCATGGCGGGAGGCAAGCGCAAAACAGTCACGTTCACAAGCCGGCGATTGCGCCCCGTGTCGCCTTTCCTGTGAACGGCCGAGGGGCTAGAAGACCCTCCATCATGCTCAGCGTCTCGTTCCCGGCCGCGGCCCTCGGCGGCCTCATCAGCTTCCTCAGTCCCTGCGTCCTGCCGCTGGTGCCGCCCTATCTGTCCTTCCTGGCCGGCACCACCTTCGACCAGTTGAACGAGGGCGATGGCGCCGTGCGCCGCCGGGCCATGCTGGCTGCGCTCCTCTTCGTGGCGGGCTTCTCGACCGTCTTTGTGCTCCTGGGGGCGACCGCCTCGGCCCTGGGCCAGGCGGTGCGGCAATATCTCGATGTTCTGAGCACCCTCGCTGGGATCGCGATCATCGCCATGGGCCTGCATTTCCTGGGGCTCTTCAGAATCGGGCTGTTCTACCGGGAGGCGCGGTTCTCGGTGAACCGGCCCATGGGCCTGTGGGGCGCCTACGTGATGGGCCTCGCCTTCGCGTTCGGCTGGACGCCCTGCATCGGCCCGGTGCTCGCCGCCATCCTGGCGGTGGCCGGATCGGAGGCGAGCGTATCCCGCGGCGCCCTGCTGCTCGCGGCCTATTCGGCGGGCCTGGGCATTCCGTTCCTGCTCGCCGCCTTCGCGATGAAACCCTTCGTGGCCTTCATGAAGCGCATGCGCTCGCATTTCTCGGTCGTCGAGAAGGTGATGGGCGTCCTCATGGTCCTGACCGGCATCGCGTTCCTCACCGGCTGGATCGCCAACGCGTCCTTCTGGCTCCTGGAGACCTTCCCGATTCTGGGGCGGCTGGGTTAGGCCGGCCTGCGCCATTGCGCCGCTGGCCGTAACCTTGCGGGATCCGGCACGATCGTCTAACGATACATCATATCGTTAACGTGGGGGCGCTTGCCTCCCTCCCGTCCGGAGACGCCGCATGGCCAATACCTATATCGTGACGCCCCTGACCTCCCTTGAGACGACGGCCGACAATACCCCGGCTCTGACGATGGAAAAGGATGATCTGCTCTTCGTCGACGAGGGCGCCTCCGTCAAAGCGACGGGGACGGGGTCCTTCGGCGTCTATGTCCAGAGCGCCGCGGCTGCCGACGCTCCGACGGGCCTTACGATCAACGGGGAAGTCTACAGCAAGCTGTTTGGTGCAATTGCGGTCAGCGGCCCTTCGCACGTCGCTATCGGGGCAGGCGGGAATGTGCACTCGGGCGGGAACCCGGCAATGTCTCAAAGAGCGAACGTCATCAGCCTCATCGGCCCGTCAGTCGTCGAGAATGCGGGCCTTATCTCGAGCTCCGGCGGGGGTGCAGGGATCACATTCTACGGCGACCGATCAACCGATAGTCTCGTGCTCACGAATACGGGAACTATCGAAAATTTGGCCTCCGTCCAGCATCCCGATTTTCAGTTATGGGCCGTTTTCGCTTCCTCCGGGGATGACGTGATCACCAACAGCGGAACGATCAAAGGCGCAATCCACCTCTGGAAAGGGAACGACACCTACCACGGGGAGCAGGGGAGCGTCCTCTTCGGAAAGATCTTCCTGGGAGAAGGGCAGGATTCCGCCTATGGCGGTGCCGGCTCGGAGATCTTCTTCGGTGGCCTGGGAGACGATCTGCTTGACGGTGGTGGCGGCATCGACACCGCCGCTTTCGACCATGCTGCGACGATCGATCTTCGCATTACCACCGCGCAGGACACCGGCGAGGGCCTGGACACCCTCGTCAACATTGAGAACCTGAAAGGGTCCGGCGGAAAGGACACCTTCATCGGCAATGACGACGCTAATCGGCTTGATGGAGCCGGTGGCGACGACACGCTGACCGGCAACGGCGGCAATGACCTGCTCCTGCTCGCGACTGGCAAGAACGTCGTCGACGGCGGCACAGGCATCGATACGCTCTCGTATGAAGATGTACCTTACGGCGTGATCGTCGACCTCAGCCTGTCGGGCCCGCAGACGGTCGGGCCGAACCACATCGATACGATTCTGAACATCGAGAATATCATCGGCGGAGAAGCCGGCGATCTGCTCAAGGGCGACGCGGGCGACAATGTCCTGACCGGCGGACAAGGGGAGGACACCCTCGACGGCCGCGGCGGCGTCAACACGGCGGTGTTCTCGGGCAATGCCGCCGACTACGCGGTTCAGGATCTGGGAGGGCACTCGTTCAAGGTGCAGGACAACACTTCCGGCCGCGACGGGAGCGATACACTCAACAGCATCCGCTTTGCCCAGTTCACCGACAAGACGGTCATGCTCTACAACACGGCGCCGGATAACATCCGGCTGTCGGCTTCCTCGGTGGCGGAAAACACCCCGACCGGCACGGCGGTCGCCACCCTCTCGGCCACGGATGCGGACGGCGATGCGGTGAGCTTCGCGCTCAGCGATCCGACCGGCACCTTCGTGCTCGACGGCACGATGGTGCGGCTGGCCAAGCCGCTCGATTACGAGACCGAGACCGGCTACTCGATCATGCTCGATGCCAAGGACGCCTATGGTGCGGCAAGCTTCCGCAAGGTGACGATCGCGGTGGGCGACATCCCCGACACGCCCGTTCCGCCTCCCGGCGGAGGCGGCGGCAGCCCCACGCCCACCGGCCCGGTGGCGCTGACCCTGATCGGCACCTCGCGGGCCGAGCGGCTCACCGGCGGCGAGGGGGACGACACGCTCTCCGGTCTGGCCCGCAACGACGTGCTCAAGGGCTTGGCCGGAAACGACCGCCTCGACGGCGGCACCGGCACGGATGTGCTCACCGGCGGGTCAGGCAAAGACGTGTTCGTGTTCTCGACCAAGTTCAGCACCAAGACCAACCGCGACAAGATCACGGATTTTAACGTCAAGGACGATACGCTCTGGCTGGAGAACAGCCTGTTCAAGGCCAACAAGAGCCTTTACGCCACGATCAGGAAGGGCAGCGAGGCCAAGCCGCTGAAGCTGGCGAGCAAGTTCTTCCGGCTCGACAAGGCCAAGGACAGCAATGACTTCTTCATCTATGACCGCAAGAAGGGCGTGCTGTCGTATGATGACGATGGATCGGGCAGCCACAAGGCGGTCGAGATCGCCACGCTGAAAAAGGGCCTCAAGCTGAGCTACCACGACTTCATGGTCATCTGAGCGGGACCCACCACTCCCTCTCCCAAGGGAGAGGTGGAAGGCGCGCGTGGCCCACGCCCTTCGGACGTAATGGCCCGCGGGAGCGGCCACAGGGACGCCTTACTCTGCCGCCATGGCCTTCTGTCTTCCTCCCGCCTCGCAAGCGGCCGGACAAGAGGAAAGCGCCGGGCCTCCCTGCGTGAAGGGGGCATGAGGGGCGCGGCGGGGCTATGCTTGCAGAACGCCGGGCCTTCGGCGGGAGCGCTTCCGAGAGAGCGCTTTTCCGGCCCCGGTGCTTGACGAAGCAGCTTTTCATGACGTCCAACTCGTTTTTTAGGGAAGTTTATTCGATGCCGCGTCTTTGCCCTGCCCTCCTGGGCCTTCTTGCCGGAACCGGATGGATCATGGCCGCATCGGTCCCGGCTCTCGCCCAGAGCGAGGCTGCGCCGGACGCGGCAGGCTCCAGGCCGCTCCGGCTCACCGTGCGTCCTTCCGGCTACGATGCCGATGCGGAGAATCAGGCCCGCCAGGAGCGCCTGCTCCGGCGCATGGAACAGGCGGATTATTCGGTCCGTTCGATCTGCGTGAATTGCGGCGACGGCTGGAAGCACCAGACCTACGCGCCCTTCAACCCGCTCCAGTCTCTCCGCACGCCCCATCCGACGGACGAGTGAGCGGCACATTCCACCGGCGAACGGCCATGCATGGCCGTCAACCCTGCATGGCCCGCACCGTCTTGAAGGCACAGGCGTAATCCGTATAGTCCCGGGCGGCGGGGACGACCCCGCTTTTCCCCCACATCCCGGTAGGGACGACCCTGCCATCGACGGAGGTCCTGTCATGGCATGGATCTATCTCTTCATCGCCGGTCTCTTCGAAATCGGCTGGGCCATCGGCCTGAAATACACCGAGGGCTTCACGCGCCTCACGCCCTCGCTCCTGACGGTCGCGAGCATGATCGCCAGCGTGGCGCTGCTCGGCCTTGCGCTGAAGGCCCTGCCCGTGGGCACGGGCTACGCGGTCTGGACCGGGATCGGCACGGTCGGGACCGCGCTGCTCGGGATCTATCTCCTCGGAGAGCCCGCCACCGTCGCCCGCCTCGTCTGCATCGGCCTGATCGTCGCCGGCATCCTGGGCCTCAAGCTGGCGGCCTGAGCCGAAGCAGATGCGCTGCGGCCCCGCCCATGCGGGGCCGCTCTCCCCAAGCGGAGCCGAGGAACCGGCCGTCCCATTGCGCTGTTGGAGACACGACACGCCATTGGGACGAGATCATGTCATTGCAGAGTGCGGACCGAACGCCATCGTCGCTGACCACCACGAGCCTGATGATCCTGCTGGGATGGACCGTGGTGCGCCTCGTCACCCTTGGCGGCAGGCCCCAACAGGCTACCGCCCGCGTGCCTGCGGGCGGCAGGCAGACGGGTGGCGCAACCACGCCCGGCCGGAAATCCTCCGGTTTCGGCGCCAGGACTGAAGGTGCCGCATCACCCCATGAGGAAGGGCGCGGACGCCAGGCGGACACGCCGACCGAGATCCCGGCCCAAGGCTGGAAGGACATTCTCTGGCGTGTCTACGAACGGATCCAGCACGACCGCGTCATGCTGGTTGCGGCCGGCGTCACCTTCTATGCGCTTCTCGCCATCTTCCCGGCCATCACGGCCCTCGTGTCGATCTACGGCCTGTTCGCGGATCCGGGAACGATCCAGAGCCACCTGAGCACGCTTACGGGCGTCCTGCCCGGCGGCGCGCTCGACATCATCGGCGAGCAGGTGACGCGCATCGCCAGCAAGGGCTCGGGAACGCTGGGATTGAGCTTCCTCATCGGCCTCGTGGTCGCCCTGTGGAGCGCCAATGCGGGCATGAAGTCGATCTTCGACGCCCTGAACATCGTCTACGAGGAGGAGGAGAAGCGCTCCTTCGTCATGCTGAACGTGGTCTCGCTCGGCTTCACGCTCGGCGCCATCGTGTTCCTGCTGGCCGCCCTGGGCGTGGTCGTGGTGGTGCCCATCGTGCTCGGTTATCTCGGCCTCGAGACGTGGAGCGAAACCCTGGTGTCCGTGCTGCGCTGGCCGGCGCTCCTCATCGGCATCGTTCTCGCCCTTGCGCTGGTCTACCGCTACGGGCCGAGCCGGGACAACGCGAAATGGCGCTGGATCACGCCCGGCAGCCTCGTGGCCTCCGTCCTGTGGCTCGCGGGCTCGATGCTGTTCTCATGGTACGTGGCGAATTTCGGCAGCTACAACGAGACATACGGGTCGCTCGGCGCCGTCATCGGCTTCATGACCTGGATCTGGATCTCCACGATCATCGTGCTGCTCGGAACGGAGATCAACGCCGAGATGGAGCACCAGACCGCCAAGGATACCACCGAGGGAGCGCACCAGCCCCTCGGTACCCGCGGCGCCACCATGGCGGACACGCTCGGCGAGGCGAAGGCCTGAACCCTCGCCGCGCACTGCGCGATCAGAACACGCATTCCCGGAAAGCGGGCTCCACCGAGCCGTTCCAGGCGCCGTGATAGCGCTCGAGCAGGCGCTCAGCAGGCGTGAGGCCCGTCTCGACGATCTCCTGCGCATAGGCGAGATGGCGGGTTTCATCCTGCCCGGCCGCATCCTTGAAGGCCCGGCGCCGGAGGCCCGCCTCCGAGAGCGCCAGCGCCTCGCGGGCGATCTCGCGCACGCTGCGGCCGGCGATCTCGGCCTTGAGCGCAAGCCTCGGCACGTCGGCGCGCAGGCGGTTGCGCTCGGCCGCGCTCCAGGCCTTCACGAGGTCCCAGGCCCCGTCGAGGGCGGCGGAATCGTAGAGCAGTCCCGTCCAGAAGGCCGACAGGGCCACGATGTGCTCGCGCGGCCCCACATCGGCGCCACGCATTTCGAGGTAGCGCTTGAGGCGCACTTCCGGGAACAGGGTGGAGACATGGTTCGCCCAGTCTGAGCGCGTGGCGCGCTCGCCCGGCAGGGGCGTGAACTTTCCCTCGAACAGGTCTTTGAACGATGCACCCGCCACGTCGTGATAGGTCGAATCGCGCTTGACGAAATACATCGGCACGCCGAGTGCCCAATCGACATAAGCCTCGTAGCCGAAGCCCTCCTCGAAGGCGAAATCCATCATGCCCGTGCGATCGCGGTCCGTGTCGAGCCAGATGGCGGAGCGGCGGGAAAGGAAACCGTTGGGCTTGCCGTCCGTAAAGGGCGAATTGGCGAAGATCGCCGTGGCGACGGGCTGCAGCGCGAGCGCGACGCGCAGCTTCCGGACCATGTCGCTTTCGGATTCGTAGTCCATGTTCACCTGCACGGTGCAGGTGCGGTACATCATGTCGAGACCGAGCGAGCCGACCTTCGGCATGTAATCGGTCATGATCTTGTAGCGCGCCTTCGGCATGACCGGGGTCTGGGCGCGCGTCCAGAGCGGGCTCATCCCGAGGGTCAGGAAGCCGAGGCCGAGCTCCTGCCCGACGGCCTTCACATGATCGAGGTGAAGCGCGGTCTCGTCCGCCGTCTCGTGCAGCGTCCGCAGGGGAGCGCCCGACAATTCGAACTGCCCGCCCGGCTCCAGGGAGATCGCGCCGCCCTCGGCCTCGTCGAAGAGCCCGATGGGCTGCTCCCGCTCGAGAATCGGCTCCCAGCCGGTGCGGGCCTGCAGGCCCTCCAGGAGCGCACGGATCCCGCGCCCGCCCTCATAGGGGACCGGGGACGCATCGGCCGTGTAGAAGGGGATTTTCTCGTGCTCCGTGCCGAGCCGCCACGAATCACGCGGCTTCTCGCCGTCCGCGATCCACGCGACGAGTTCCGCACGCGTAGTGATTGGGGTCGTATCCGATACGTCCCGCGCCATGAACCACCTCATCAAAAAGCGCGTTCAAGGCGCGCCGACTCAGGTCGCGACTAGATAGGCGTGTTACGGACAAGCTGCAATGCGGCGCTGGAAGAAAGCTCGGACGCAATAAAGTTCTAGTAAGTCGTTCCGGAAAAGGACGCAACACCGTCATTCCGGATTGCCGTCAGGCAAGTCCGGAACCCATAAACGCCAGCCTCTCGGAAGAAGGAGCAACGGCAGCCGCTGCGCTTTTTCCGGTCTCGTCAGCGTTTATGGGTTCCGGGCTCCGCTCCGCGGCTCCGGAATGACAGGGCGCGGCCGTTCCCGAATGACAGTGGCGTCCCGAAGAACTCCGACACTCCCTTTAATGCCGCACCATGGTCTCCCCGGCGGTTTCGGCCGAGAGCCAGTCGATGACGCCGAACAGGGCGTCCCGGTTCGACAGGCCGCGGCCGACCGCCTCCGTGTAGAGGGAAAGCTGCCGATCGGCGCTGGTGCCGCGGGCGATAATCCAGCGGCAGAGGTCCAGCTCGCTGCGGCAGCCCAGGGCATCCGCATCCTCGGCTACGAGCGCGAGGGTCTCGTCGAGCATCTGCCGCACGGGCTTGGCGCTGCGGGTCGCCTCGTCCACGAAGCTGCCGTGGATCCCGTAGCGCTGGGCCCGCCAGCTGTTCTCGTCGTTGATCGCCCGGGAGGCGCCGGTCTGGCCGGCATGGAGCGCCTTGTCGCGGCTCAGGCGCCGCACGAGGCAGCGATAGAGGGCCGCGATGGCGAGCGTGTCGTCGAGGCGCGTGCAGCTGTCGGCGACGCGCAGCTCCAGGGTCGGGTGCTTCAGGGACGGCCGGATGAACCACCAGATATAGCTGGAATTCTCGATGGCCCGCGCCGCCACGAGAGTGTCGATGTAGCGCTGATAGTCCTTCTCGTCCGCGAACAGGTCCGGCAGGCCCGTGCGCGGCAGCTCGCGATAGGCCGCGAGCCGGTAGCCGAGGAGGCCCGTGCGCTGCGACTGCCAGAACGGCGAAGAGGTCGACAGGGCCAGGAGCAGCGGCAGGAAGGGCTGGATCCGGTTCATGATGTCGACCCGGGTCGCGAGATCCGGGATCTCCACATGGACGTGCATGCCGCACACCACTGTGCGGCTGCCGACCATCTGCAGATCGTGCATCACCTTGCCATAGCGGGGCTGCGCATTGGGGCGCACCCGCGCCCAGACAGCCAGCGGATGGGTGCCCGCCGCCATGACGGACAGCCCATGCTCGCGGGCGATCTGCCCGACCGAGGAGCGCAGCGTCGAGAGCTGGGCGCGGGCCTCGGCGAAATCGACGCTGGGTTTCGTGGCGATCTCGATCTGCGGCTCCAGCATTTCATGCTGGATACCTCCGTCGAGATTTTCATGGCAAGATGAGAAGAATTCCTTGACTCTTGCGCGGGCGACATCCCGCTTGGCGGCATCGTTGACGAAGTACTCTTCTTCGATGCCGAACTTGAATTCCCCACCCATACTTGGATTCCTCTTATTTTATTCTTGAGCACCTTTGCACTAGACGCTTACCCGCTGCGACGGCGCCCAACCTCACCTTGATTGAGGCGAGATTGGGGCGAATCGGGCCAGAACTGCCAAGCTGTTGAAGCTAGCGGGAAATCTTCTTTGCGTGTCGTCGGAGGACGGGATCAGGCCCAGTCTCCCAGAACCGACTGGACGACGGCCAGGGCTGCGACGGCGGCTGTATCGGCACGCAGGATTCGCGGCCCCAGCGATACGCGGATACATCTTTCGTGGGCGGCGACAATCGCTCTCTCCTGGTCGATGAAACCCCCTTCAGGGCCCACGACAACGGAGAACTTGGCAGGCTTGTTCCACCCCTCACCTGCGGCTTTCCGCAGCGCCTCGACCGGGTTGGCGATGGGGGCATCCTCGTCGCAGAAAACGACCAGACGATCCTCCTCCAAGCCACTGACAAATTTAGCGAAATCGACCTCCTCCCGAACCTCTGGAAGATCCAGGATGCCGCATTGCTCGGCCGCCTCGACGGCATTACTCCGCATGCGCTCCAGATTCACCCGGGTGGCCTGGGTCCGGCGGGTCAGAATCGGCTGGAGCGCGCCTGCGCCCATCTCGACCGCCTTCTGGACCATGTAGTCGAGGCGCGCATGTTTGAGAGGCGCGAAAGCATAGATCAGGTCGAGGGGGCGGGTCTGCTCCCGGGTCCGGGCGACGCAGACGAGATCCGCGGCCTTGCGCCCCTCCACCGCCACGGCCGCCCTCCACTCCCCGTCCCGCCCGTTGAAGACCAGAACCGCATCCTCGGCCTTCAGGCGCAGCACGTTCAGGAGGTAATTGGCCTGCGCCCGGTCGAGGGGGATCCGCGCGCCCTCGGAGAGCGGCGCCTCGACGAACAGGCGGGGGGCGTTGAAATCGTAATGGGCCATGGCGACTCCATAGGGTGAGAACACGACGCTCTCGCTTGATGAGAAAGCACCGGCTCGATCCCAAAAGTCCACTTTTGGGCCCGATGCTGTAGCAAGTCCGCCTCCCGGACGGGAGGGCGCCAAACGGGCTGTTCCCCCGGAATTTTGGTGCGCCCGGTCACATCCTGCACGGCCGAGACCATTCGCCCCTTGGCCCGGGGAGTTTGAACGTGTTAACGGAACGGCGGCCCGCGATCCGTCGCGGACTTCCAGATCCGGGGAATGTGTCGATGCTGCCTATCCGTTCGCACCTTGCTGCCGCCTTTGCCGTTGCGGGCGTTTTCGTGGCCGGCCCTGCCTTCGCGCAGGCGAGTGGCTGTGGAGATGCGCAGAAATTCCTGACCGAGCGCCAGAGCCTGATCCAGCAGATCAACAAGCTCGGCGGCAACGGCAAGAAGAAGACGATCGACCCCCGCGCCGCCTGCGGGATCTTCACCAAGCTCGTGTCCAACGGCAGCGTGGGCCTCAAGTGGCTCGAGTCGAACAAGGTCTGGTGCCAGGTGCCCGACGAGTTCGCCAAGGGCCTCGAAGAAGACCACAAGCGCGCCGTGGAGATGAAGAGCAAGGCCTGTTCGGCCGCCGCCAAGGTGGCCGAGATGGAGAAGCAGGCCAAGAAACAGCAGCAGCAGGGCGGCGGCCTGCTCGGCGGCGGCGGCCTGACCGGCTCCTATTCCATGCCGAAGGGCGCCCTCTAGCGCCGGCCTGGATCCCGTGCCGGAGCGTCCCGCCGCGTCATCCCTGCCGGATGCCGTCCGCGGCCACTGGGCCGACCGGCTGGCGCCGGCGGCTCTTCGCCCCTATCTGCGCCTCGCCAGGATCGAGCGGCCCATCGGATGGTGGCTGCTCCTCCTGCCTTGCTGGTGGTCGGCGGCACTCGCGGCCGTCGCGGGAGGCCTCCCCTGGCCGAACCCCTTCCATTGCCTGCTCTTCCTGATCGGCGCAGTGGCCATGCGCGGGGCGGGCTGCACCTATAACGACATCGTCGACCAGGATCTCGACACCCGCGTGGAGCGCACGCGCGACCGCCCTCTCCCGTCGGGCCAGGTCGGGCTGAAGGGCGCCCTCGCGTTTCTCGCCCTTCAGGGGCTGGTGGGCCTGGCGGTCCTGCTCCAGCTCAACGGGTTCGCCATCGCGACGGGCTTCGCGTCCCTGGGCATCGTGGCGCTCTACCCGTTCATGAAGCGCTTCTTCTGGATGCCGCAGATCGTCCTCGGCCTCGCCTTCGCGTGGGGCGCGCTCATGGGCTGGGCCGCGGCCTTCGGCTCCTTGAGCCTTCCGGCTTTCCTGCTCTATGCGGGCAGCATCGCCTGGGTGGTCGGCTACGACACGATCTATGCCCTCCAGGACATCGAGGACGACGAGATCGCCGGGATCAAGTCCTCGGCCCGGTTCTTCGGCGAGAGGGTCCGGCTCGGCGTCGGCCTCTGCTACGGCTTGGCGCTCGCCTTCATGGTCCCGGCCTTCGTGCTGGCCGGGGCCGGCCTCGTGGCCTTTGCGGGGCTTAGCCTCTTCGGGCTTCACCTCGCCTGGCAGGTGGCACGGATCGACCGCGCCGACGGCGCGGGCGCCCTGCGCCTGTTCCGGTCCAACCGGGATGCAGGCCTGATCCTGTTCGCGGCCATGACCCTGGAATGCCTCCTGCGGGTCCTCTGAGAGTACCTAGACCCCATATTCCTGCTCGACGGGCTGCGCCGTCACAGACTCCGGCCGGCGCAGGCTCACGAGGCTCAGGGCCAGCGCGCCCACCGCGCAGGCCGCAATGGCGCCGACCATCGGCAGGGCCGTGCCGTCGAACATCAGGCTGACGATCACGATCATCACACCGCCCGCCACCATCTGCAGGGTGCCGCCGAGCGCCGAGGCCAGGCCCGCGATGGGCCCGTGATCCTCGAGCGCCAGCACCATGGTGGCCGGAATGACGAGGCCCAGGAACGCGAAGGACGCGAACAACAGCACGACCAGCACCGTCAGGCTGTCGATGCCAGCCGCCGTGAGAGCGAAGAGCAGGACCGCGAAGAAGGCGTAGCAGGAGGCCGCGGCCGCTACCACGCGCTTCATGCCGAAGCGGGAGCCGAGCGTCGCGGTAAGCTGCGAGGCGCCGATGAAGCCTACTGCGTTGAGCGAGAAGGTGAAGCTGTACTGCGTCGGCGTCAGGCCGAAATGGTCGATATAGATGAAGGACGAACTCGCCAGGAAGGCGAAGAAGCTCGACATGCCGAGCCCGCCCGTGAAGGTGAGCGCCAGGAAGTGCCGGTCCCGGAAGAGCTGCCCGAATCCGCCGAAAACCTCGCCGAGGCTGACCTTGATCCGCTCCTCCGGCGGGCGCGTCTCGGGCAGCGAGAAGGCAAGCAGGACGAGGCTCACGGCCGCGGCCGCCGTGACGGCGACGAAGACGGCGCGCCAGCCGAACGGCACGATGAGGCCGCTGCCGGCCAGAGGCGCCAGGATGGGCGACACGCTGATCACCAGCATCACCAGCGACATCAGCCGCGTGGCCTCGATGCCCGTGTGCAGATCGCGGATGATCGCCCGTGGGATGACCATGACGGAGGCCGCGCCGATGCCTTGCACGAAGCGGAAGACGATCAGCGCCTCGATGCTGCCCGCCAGGATGCAGCCGACGGAGCCGACCGTGAAGAAGGCGAGCCCCACATAGAGCGGAGGCTTGCGCCCAATCATGTCGGAGACCGGCCCGTAGACGATCTGGCAGAGGCCGAAGGCCACGAAGAAGGCCATCAGGGTCATCTGCGTCGCGGCGGTCGAGGCCCCCAGGTCGGACGCGATCGTCGGCAGGGCCGGAATGTACATGTCGATCGCGAAGGGCCCGATGGCCGAAAGAAGGCCGAGGACGAGGGCGGTTCTGGCGTAGCTGGAACGCATGGGGAAGCCTTGGGGGTCTTTCAGATGGCAGGAAAGCGGACGCCTCGGCGTTCCACCAGATTCTCGGAGCCGAAGGAAGTCCGGCCCCGCAGACGAGGCCGGCCCGGTCCTTTAAGCGTTGGCCTGTGACAGCATGGCGACGAGCATCCAGCGATGGCCGAAGGGATCCTCGAGCATGGCGAAGCGCGCGCCGAAGAAGGCGTCATGCGGGTCCAGGACGCTCTTGCCGCCTGCCGATACGGCACGCGCGAAGATCGCGTCCACCTCATCGGGCCTGTCGTAGGAGACCGAGATGGAAACTGGGGACGGCCGGCCCGGGACCGGCGCCGACCCGCCGTCGAACTCCTCGAACTCGTCCGAGAGCATGACGGTGCCGCCGTTGATGGTGAGATGCGCATGCATGACACGCCTGCCGTCCTGGGCCGGCATACGGGCATTCTCCTGCGCGTCGAAGGCCTTCCGGTAGTACGCGATGGCGTCGTCTGCGCCCTTCACGGTGAGATAGGGCGCGATCCTGGGCGCGGTGTCCATGTTTCCTCCTGAGAATGTTGTTGTTGGTGGTGGCGGGATGGGTGGGCGGCACACCGCCCGAAGGAAGCATTCAGGACAGGGCGCGCAGCCCGGCCCGAAGATCGTCCGGTCCGGACGGGACCAGCGTCTCGACCGTGGCCTGCATCTCCCGCCAGACCGGCAGGGCAGCGGCCAGGAGCGCCACGCCCTCGCGGGTGAGCGCGAGGCGGCGGCTGCGCTTGTCCTCCGGGTC
>Ga0065721_10048833_pt1 | contig 73739 bp, 68 predicted proteins | sample Mesricmetagenome_FD_59108 | JGI IMG/M metagenome (GOLD analysis project Ga0065721, IMG submission 59108) | Mesophilic microbial community from rice straw/compost enrichment Sample: eDNA_1 v2 (version 2) | ecosystem: Engineered > Solid waste > Grass > Composting > Bioreactor | place: USA: Davis...
GGCACCGCCATTCACGACTTGCCCGGGACAGGAGCGGCAGGCGGCGTGGCAGGGGCGCTTTTGGCTTTTCTCGGCGGCAAGCTGCAATCCGGGATTCAGATCGTCATGGAAACGACCCGGCTCGCTCTCGCCATGGACGGAGCCGATCTCGTCATCAGCGGAGAAGGCCAGGTCGATTTTCAAACAGCGCAAGGCAAGACACCATGGGGCGTAGCACAGCTCGCGCAGCAATGCGGCATTCCTGTCATCGTGCTGGCAGGCTCTGTCGGGGAAGGCATAGAAGCTTTGTACGAAAAAGGCGTTACCGCTGTCATCGGAATCACCAACAAGCCGATGACGCTGGATGAAGCCATGCAGAATGGCGCTTCCCTGTTGAAACAAGCCGCTGAGCAAGTCATGCGCGTCTACGCCTTGGGCAAAAACGGCTGAAACCGTCCGGCCCGTGGCTGGTTCACACTGTTTGCAACTTCCTTCCATCCTTCAGCAAAAAAGCCCTCCCTCGCCTGCGAAGGATCGGTCCGGAACTGACCTGATTTTCGCAGCATGAGAAAGGGCTTTTTTTCATGAAATGGGATGTGGCCGCTTGCGGTCAACAAACGGTCATGACCGCTTTGTTTACTTCGTCTCCCGGTGCAGCGTATGGCGTTTCAGGCGAGGCGAATATTTTTTCAGCTCCAGCCGCTCTGGATGCGTTCTTTTGTTTTTGGTCGTGATGTAGTTCCGATCTCCTGTTTCCGTACACTGCAAAGTAATGTTTACGCGCATGTGACGCTCCTCCTTTATCCTTTTACATCGACATCTCTACGACGGTGCTGGCTGTAGGCAACGGATCAGGGAGCATGCCCCAGTCCGACTCGTATTCCTCGTCCGTCAAGAGACAGGCATCGAGTTGCTCTGTCACCGCTGTCTGATCCAGCCCAATGCCGATGAACACCACCTCTGTCATCCTGTCGCCGTGATTCGGGTCCCAATTGTGCTGCCAATCCGTCTCTTCTGCAAGCACCGCCTGCTGTTCCTCTGGCGGCAGCGCTGCCGTCCAGTACCCGGCTGTTCCCACTTCAATGGACGGCCCTGCCTGACTGAGCGTCATCGCCAGATCATTTCGCGTTGCCAGCCAGAAAAAACCTTTGGCTCGCACGACCTCTTCCGGCCATTGCGCAAGCCATTCGCCAAATCGTTCCGGGTGAAAAGGTCGGCGCGCGCGGTAGACAAATGAAGAAATCCCGTACTCGTCAGTCTCCGGGGTGTGCTCCTCTTTTTGCAGCTCCGCAATCCAGCCCGCCGATTGGCTGGCAGCTTCGAAATCAAACAAGCCTGTATTCAAAATCTCGTGTGGATCGACCTGACCGCGTACGGAGCGAATCAAGCGCGCCTTTGGCTGCAATTTTCTCAGCACAGCTTCCAACTGCTCCAAATCCTCGGGAGCTACGCGATCGCACTTGTTCAAGATCAGCACGTCGCAAAACTCAATCTGATCCACCAGCAAATCGACCACTTCTCGCGTATCGTCCTCGCCCACAGCCTGATCCCTGTCCAACAAGCTTTCCCCCGAGGAAAAGTCATGCCAGAAACGGTAGGCATCCACCACTGTCACCATCGTGTCCAACCGGGTCAACAGCGACAAATTAATCCCGTTCTCCTCATCAACATATGTGAACGTTTGCGCGACCGGAACAGGCTCGCCGATCCCTGTCGATTCGATCAGTATGTAGTCATACCGTCCTTCGAGCGCCAACCGCTCCACTTCTGTCAGCAAATCTTCCCGCAAAGTGCAGCAAATGCAGCCGTTCGACATCTCCACGACCTTTTCATCTACGCGGGAAATGCCTCCCCCTTGCGCTACCAAAGCTCCATCCATATTCACTTCGCTAAGGTCGTTGACAATGATGGCGACGCGCAATCCGTCCCGGTTGTTCAAAACGTGATTGAGCAATGTCGTCTTCCCTGCTCCCAAGTAGCCGCTCAACACTGTTACCGGGATTCTTGTATCGTTCATCAGTTGCTCTCCTTTGTCTGTTTGTTTAACAAAACGTAATCATTACGATTTATGAATCATACTAAACCAACTGAAGTCGTCATGTCAACACAAAACGAAATAATTACGATTTAACGAACTCACCACGGTCCAAAACACGTCCTCTTTCTGTTCCTTTATTTGGTATAATCGAACTATGTCGCAGTCGAAAGTAGGAGCAAATGTGACTTTATACGGGTTTTACACGGATGAGTCAGGAAACAACGGCTTCAACGATATGAAAAACCAGCCGGTACTCTGCTATGCAGGCGTACTTGTTCCGATCCATCACCAAATCCACTTGCACCGTGAAGTGCAGAAAATAAAAGACAACCTGGAAAAAGATATAAAAGCAGCCATCCACGGGATACCCGCCGAGCAATTTCCGCACATCGATTTCTTCAAAAAGTTCGAGATACACGGAAAAGCGTTTATTGATGGCGAAAATTTTTACTATAATTTGTCAGATGCACAACGCTTCCGGGTCGTTGATGAATTGCTGTCTCTGGTGAAAGCTGCCGAGGTAAAAGTGGTGGCGGCCCTTGTCAACAAGCCGCTTTATCAGGCCAAGGCAAAAGAGACGAATCATAACCGGATGCACCTTCATGCGTATACGGAACTCGTGAAGTGCCTCTCAAACGAGATGAGTCATTCCGATTCTTACGCCTTCATCATCTGTGACGACGGCAAGCCTAGCGAACTCAACCATTTTCGTGACGCCTTGCGAAACCCGGCAAATCGCCGGGTGTACCCGGACCTTCAAATCAAATTGTCGCATGATACAAACGCAAACCTGATCCAGCTTGCCGACATGATCAACTTCATCACTTCCGTTTATTTTCGGGCGATCTACGGCTTTCCTCCGCGCAAACGGCACCAGGAGACCCTCTTCGCTCTTTACACCAGGCACCTGAAATCCAAGATCATCACATGGGAGTATAAATAAAAAGAGGAGAACGCACCCAACGTGCGAACTCCTCTTTTCGGTCGTACACAACGTGCGACCTGTTCCTACCCTATCCACAATCCGGCGCTTTTATGCCCAAAACAAATTAAGACACTCTGTTCATAGATCAAAAACTGAGCTACGCACAGAATGCCTTAATTTCATGTGGATTTAGTCGTACACAACGTGCGAGCAAATCCCTCGATTTCTATTGTATGCCTGGTTCCTTTTTTTGTCAAGGCTCATGAACAAGCAAGGAGAAGAGGATTTGCTCTTCTCCTTGCGCCAGTCGCTTTAGCGCAGTCTTTTCATCGCAACAGCTTCTCCATGCACGCCCATTACCGGCTGGTATACAGTGCGATTGTTCAACTGATCCTGCTCCACAACCGGACGAGGACGGTTCTCTTTCCAGGTGATCTGACTGTACACATTGCCTGCAGCCGTAGGCATGGTAACCAAAATGTCCTTCACCTGATCCTGATTGCCATCCGCGATCGCCAATTTTGGCAGCAATCCTTGATCGCGTTTGCCCACGGGGATGATCGTCTGTTGATGATCTTTTCCTTCCCGCACGACCAGCCGCAAATTTTTCGCTGTCTGGTTCATGGAGAAGCCCATTTTGTCTCCGATCAAAAGAATCTGGTCTTTTACCCCATCGCCCGTTACATCGGCATACTTGGTATCCAGTACATATGTACTGTCGCCCCGCATGCTAAAACCGCTATTAATCGAGACTTCCTGCGATGGCAAGTTGTCTTCGTCCGCTTTTTCCACCGTCAGTGACAGCAGTTGCGGCTTGTTGTCAACGACATTCCACACGCTGGTCGCCACTGCAACATAATCCTCGTTGTTGAATCCCCACATAATCTGTTTGCCCATCCAGCGCAGGTTGCCTTTGGCGTCGCGGAAAGGCACGAGTTCAACCAGCTTTTGCGTAAACCCGTCCATCGTCCTCAACAGCTTTCCGTCCGCTTGATAAATCCCTTTGTCCATATACTTCGTCTTGTTCGCGGACAAATCAATTGTCGTGACCGCTTTTGTGCGCAAGTTGGTCACCTTCGCCTGAAATCCAGCGGTAAACTGAACGGAAAACGGGATATCTTGCCCAGGCTGGAGCAGGACTACCGGAGCATATGCCTGCGTCTGGAAAGTGCTCGCATGAACCGGATCGGCTCCCACTCCTGATGCGATGAGAATCGCGCCGCTACATGCGATCGCTGCCATTGCCTTTTGCCATCGTTTCATAATTGTTCTCCTCCTCTGTAAATGGGCATGCTATTTCTTGCCAGATTATTACACCCGTGTATTTCCTTCCCTCTATACATCTCTAACGAGGGGGACAGGGTAAATGTTGCTAGTAAATAATTCCTAAGTTTTCTTGCTCGTTTTTACCGATTTGCAACAACTTTACAGAAGCGGCAAGCTACAATAGAGTCAAATGTGAAGCAGCTACAGAAAGGAACAATCACAATGAAAAAGGCTTGGCTCTTGTCTGCGGCATTCTGCGCTGCCTTGTTGAGCGGTTGCGGCCTGACAGATACTCCAAATGAATTGATGCGCGCCCCTTCGGCTGACGGCGACCAGAAATCGATCAATCAGGCCGTCATGCAATTTTTGCCTGCCGGTTCTCAACTGGCGGTCCCGCTGCACCCTGCGGAAGCAAGCGCTGTCTCCCTGCAAGACTTGAACGGAGACGGGGCTCCCGAGGTTGTCGCGTTTTACAAGTCAGATAAAACCGACTACGAGATCGGCGTGCTGGTGCTGACCCAAAAGCAGGGAAACTGGCAAAAGCTGACTTCTTTTACCGGGATCGGCAATGAGCTGGACTACGTTTCGTTCAACGACCTGACTGGCGACCATATCCCGGAGATGCTGATAGGACTGGGCGGCGGTGACGGCTTGAACAAAGAACTGTCCGTCTTTTCGATCGCCGATGACAAGACCCGGGAACTGATGAAGCAGTCGTATTCGGTAATGGCGGTTGGCGACCTGAACGGAGATCAACAACCCGAGCTTGCCCTGGTCATGCACGATCACACCAACTTCACCTCCAAAGCAGAGCTGTTCGGCGCAAAAGACGGGAAAATTACCAAACTGACTGAGATCGCGCTCGACGGCTACGTAAACGGATACGAACAGGCGATTATCGGCAAAGCATCGCCTACGCGCAATGCGCTGTTTATCGAATCGGGTGTCGGCGCACATTCCTCTGCCACCGACCTGCTGCTCTGGGAAAATGGCGAGCTGCGCAATCCGCTGGCTAAAGTAGAGGGAGAAATGGATTTGACCTTCAAGGCTTATTCTTTGTACAGTGAGGATATTAACGGGGATGGAATTATTGAGGTCGGCACGATGATTCAGCCGCTTGGGACGGAAGATATGGCGATGGCCGAAATTCCTTGGATTTCCTCCTACTTTCAATGGGATGGAAAAACGGGGCTGAAACACGTGGAGGATCACTACCAGAACTTTGCCCAGGGCATCGATCTGAAAATTCCCGATAAATGGCGGGACAAATACTCACTCGCGACCCTCCCCAGCTCCAATTCGTTCACGATGCGCTTTTTCTACTACGGAGAAAACGGGAAAAATAAAGCCGAGCTTTTGACTCTCCAAAGCGTTCCGCAAACCGAGTGGAGCAAATTCGAGAACGGACTCAAGCAGAAGCAAGTTCCTTACGTCCTGCTGAAAGAAGAGGGCAAGCAAGTTTTGATCGCGATTCTGCCGCAAGCAGCACCTAACCTCGGCAAGTCTGCCATGCAGGAGTACCGTGCCATGCAGCTCACTGCCGACGAAATACGCCAGCTCTACAAGCCTTTATCCATTCCGTGATAAAGGCCAGCGCTGTTTACCCGTCCATCGTCCATGGATAGCTGAAAAAGTCGAAATCAGATCAAGGGGATTTGCCTTATGAAGGTTTTATTGCTGGAAGATGAAAAATCGATCCGCGATTTTGTGCGCATCAATCTGAAACGCGAAGGCTGGGAAGTCATCGAGGCAGCCACCGGAGAAGAAGCATTGGAGATCGCAGACGCCAATACCGATATCGAGATTGCCATTCTCGACGTCATGCTGCCTGGCATCGACGGCTTTGAAGTATGCGGGCATCTGCGCAAAAAATATCCGCGGCTGGGCATCATCATGCTCACCGCCAAAAGTCAGGAGCTGGACAAAGTAATGGGGCTGGAGTTCGGCGCCGACGACTATGTGTCCAAGCCGTTCAGTCCCGCAGAGCTGTTGGCTCGCGTCAAGGCGCTGCACCGCAGGCTCGCTCCTGTTCCCGCAGCTGTTGAAGACAAAAACGTCATTGATATTGCCCCGTTCACCTTGCTGCTCGATGAGCGGAAGCTGACGAAAAAGGACCAGGAAATTGTCCTGACCCCGAAAGAGTTCGCGATTATCAAGCTGTTGGCCGAGAACGCGAACAAAGCAATCAGCCGCGATGAGATTTTGACCAACGTCTGGGGCCAGTTTTTCGTCGGCGACTTGAAGATCGTCGACGTGAACATGCGGAGAATCCGGCAAAAAATTGAGGATGATCCTGCTCACCCGACTTTCCTGGAAACGGTTTGGGGATACGGGTACCTGTGGCGAAAGGATGCTCCTCATGAAAGGAATTAAAAGCAGGCTTGTCCTCTACTTCGGCATGATCCTGCTTTTGATTGTGTTGTTGCTGGAAGGCCTGTTTTATTGGGCTGTCCACACTTACTACTTCGGGACAGCGACCGAAGCATTGGAAACACGCAGCACGACATTCACCAATTTTATCAACAAATACGCTACCGGCTACCGCCTAAAGGATAAAGCTCGTTATATTTTGGAGAACATATCCAGTCAAGAGTATGCCAAAATCGAGGTTCTCGACCTGAATGGCAAAGTCATCCTCAACTCTTACGGGTTCCAGACAGGAGAGCTGATCCAGACTTCCGACGTCACAGATGCCATTCGCGGGCAAAAAGGACTGTTTGTCGGCAGAAGCCCGCAATCCCGCGAGCGGGTAATTGCCATCTCCAATCCGCTTACCTTTGCTTCTGAATACGTCGGCGTGCTGCGCTACACGATCTCCGCCGAGCCTTTATATCAGGCGGTTAATCGCATTGCCCTCTACGGGCTGAGTGTTGGGGCGGGCGTAGTTTTGCTGGCTTTTGCTCTCAGCCTGCTCATGGCAAAACGAATCGTCGACCCGATCGAAGAGCTGACCAACGCCGCGAAGCAAATGGCCGAGGGCAATTTCACCGCCCGCGCCCCCAAACGCTACGATGACGAGGTAGGAACGCTCGCCGATACATTCAACTACATGGCAGCGGAGATCGGCAAAAACGAGAAGCTGAAAAACGACTTTATCTCCTCCGTCTCCCACGAGCTGCGCACGCCGCTCACTTCGATAAAGGGCTGGGGGGAAACGCTCATTTCTGGCGGCTTGGAGGAGCCGGAGGAAACGATGCTCGGCCTTGAAGTCATCTCCAAGGAAACGGATCGGCTCATCGGCCTGGTAGAAGAACTGCTCGACTTTTCCAAGTTTCAGTCCGGCGAGATGAAGCTTTCCCGCGAACGGATGGACTTGCGCGAGATTTTGGACGATATGCATGTGCAATTCGCCATCCGCTCTCAGGAGAAGCAAATCGATTTTCAACTCGACCTGCCCGCTTCTCCGCTGATCGTCATGGGCGATCCAAACAGGTTGAAGCAAGTGTTTGTCAATCTGCTGGACAACGCCTTCAAATTCACGCCAAAAGGCGGCACGATATGCGTAGCGGCAACGGCCTCGGAAGACAGGCTGACGGTCACCGTAACGGATAGCGGAGAGGGCATCCATCCGAACGATTTGCCGCATGTCACGGAAAAGTTTTTCAAAGGCACCTCCAAGCTGTCTGGAAGCGGCCTGGGGCTTGCGATCTGCAAGGAGATCATTCAACTCCACACAGGTCGATTCCTGGTCAGCAGCGAGCAAGGGCGCGGCACTTCCATCATGGTTGATTTGCCTCTGGCCCCTCCCCTTGCCGGACTTGCCGGAAGCGCGTCGACGGTGGAACGAACGGAGTGAAAACGGCAATCGCTTACTTCCTCGACGTACACACCCGGCACGGAGGTTTTGCCTCGCCGATCGGTTTTGATTCTACCTGCAATTGTACTCTCGCTTCCCAAAAGCTGTCCGAACAGCGCAGCCTGCTTGAATGCGAAGGTTGCGCAGCAAAAAGCTGTCCGATATCGCCAGGCACATGCATCGCTAATAAAACACGTGTTTATACCATACAAAAAGGCAGCGCTGTCCCATGACTTTTTCCTGTCCGGGACAGCCGCTGCCTTTTTCCTTGCTTGCCTTGGCACATGCACATGCGCTGCCTGTTCCGCTCGTTCCCTGTGCCATTTTTCCTTGGTGTTTACAGTTACACGCTACACTCGCACCAGCTCCGGTTTTTTGCCTTGCAACGGATTCGTCTGCTCCACCGCGTAGCCCACATTCAGCACCAGCCCTTCTTGCAGAGCTGGCCCAATGATTTGCAAGCCTACCGGCATTCCGCTCTTCAGCCCACACGGAACCGTCAAAGCGGGCAGTCCGGTGAGATTGCTCGGCCCGGTAAAGCGAATGATCTGATTGATCAAGTCGACCTGCTCACCATTCAAGTCAGCGAACGCCTCTCCGATATTAGGCGCAATAATCGGCAAAGTCGGGGCGATGATCACATTCACCTTTTCAAAAGCCTTGCGGAAGTCGCGCTTGATTTGGCGGCGAAGCTGCTGCGCCTGCAAGTATTCGACCGCAGACGGAAGCTCTCCCAGCTCAAACAACAGGCGGATATCGCTGCCAAAGTCGTCCGGCCGCTTCAGCAAATTGCGATGATGGATGGTAGCGGCCTCTGACAAAATCGTAATCATCTCTGCGTACTCCGCGTAGGCAAGTGCCGGAATCTCGACCACCTCCACTCTGGCGCCTTGATCTGCGAGTGCCTGGATCGCCTTCCTCACCAGCCGCTCCACTTCCGTATCCACCTGCTTGAAGAAATAGTCCTCGTTCACCCCGATCACCAGCTTGCTCACATCGCCAGTCAGCTCAGCCATGTATGTAGCAACAGGCGCATTTACAGATGTCGGATCGTTTGGATCGTAGCCTGCAATGATTTCCAGCAAGCCTGCCGCATCCTTCACTGTTTTCGTCATCGGGCCGATATGGTCAAGCGACCAGGAGAGCGGAAAGCAGCCGTATTTGCTTACCCTGCCGTGCGTCGGCTTCAACCCGACAATCCCGCAAGCAGAAGACGGAATGCGAATGGAGCCAGCCGTATCCGTGCCAAGCGAAGCGACGCACATATCCGCTGCCACTGCTGCTCCCGAGCCGCCGCTTGAACCGCCTGGGATTTTATCCGGGTTCCACGGGTTCCGGCACGCGCCGTAATGCGGATTGTTGTTCGTAATCCCCCACGCGTATTCATGCATGTTCAGCTTTCCGGTAAAGACAGCCCCGGCTTCCCGCAGCTTGGCAATAATCGTCGCATCGTAATCCGGAACAAAATGCTGATGAATTTTCGATGCCATCGTCGTCACTTCATTTTGAAAGTACAAGTTGTCCTTGATCCCCATTGGAATCCCGTGATACATCCCGCGATACCCGCCGGAAGCAATCTCCGCATCTGCTTTTGCGGCCGCTTTCTCAGCCGCTTCTCTCGTAATGGACAAATACGCATTGATCGTCGGATTCAACGCTTCGGCGTGATCCAAAACAGCCCTCGTCAGTTCCAGCGAGGAGACATCCCGCTTTTCCAGCAGGCCAGCCAGCTCTTCTGCCGACTTGCCGATCAACTCTTTACTCAAAATGGTCACCCCCCGGGATATTTCGCAATGCGATATCGTGATCATCCAGCAAAGCCGCTTCTGTCTCTTGCTTCAAACTGACGATCCCCCGCCATCTCATCTCCAGTTCATCGAGATGCTCCTTGGGCACCCTCACGCCTTTTGTTTCCAGACTATCGAGAATGAACAATTTCAAAGCCATTCCCCTCCTTCCTTTTGCGCTTTTCTTATCGCAACTCTTATGCCAATCAAAAACAGAGGCAGGACAAGCATTTGCCGCGAAGAATCTGTTTCATTAACAGACTTCCACGCGTAATTTTCTGATTTTTCTATACAAAACTCGCGGCAAACACGCTCTTTCTCATTTTGAGACTGGTTTTCGCAAATCAAGACATGAAACGAGGGGATATTGTGCGCATCCAAATCGGCTTGCTTTTTTCCTTGACGGGAACTACCTCGCTCACCGAAAAAGGGCAATGCGATGCTGCCAGGTTCGCCATCGAGGAATACAATCGCGCTTCCTGCCAAGTCGAAGCTGTCATAGCGGATATTGGCTCCGATCCGCGAAAAGGGGCACAAGCAGCGGAAAAGCTGGCCCGGCAAGGAGTTCGCATCTTCGTAGGCTGCTACACGTCGACCTGCCGCCAAGCCATCCTCCCTGTGCTGGAAGCATACCATTGCCTGCTTGTTTATCCGACGTTATACGAGGGGAAGGAGTGCCACCCAAACGTCATCTACACCGGGGAGCTGCCGAACCAGCAAATTCATACGCTGCTGGACTATATGACCAGCCATTACGGCAAGCGCGTCTACTGCATCGGCACTGATTACTACTATCCGCGCGAAACGCATCGGCAGGTGCATTCCTTTTTGGCGCAACGCAATGGCATGGTTGTAAAAGAGCATTACGTGCCGTTCGGACACCAGCATTTTCACGATGTCTTGTCCGATATCGCCGAAGAACAGCCGGATGCCGTCTTTTCCACGCTGGTCGGGAAAAGCATCGCGCCCTTTTACCGGGATTTTCACCGCATGGCGGCTCCGCGAAAAAAGATTCCCATTTTCAGTCCGATCACAAAAGAGACGGAACTGGCTGCAATCGGCACGCCATACCGCGCGGGTCATTACAGCTCCGCCAGCTATTTTCAGTCGCTGCCTGGCGAGGACAACAAAGCGTTCATCGCTACTTTCCAGCGGTTTCTCGGGGAAAAGCGCCCGATTTCCTCTGTCATGTACAACACGTACCTGGGAACCAAGCTCATCCTGGAAAGCTTGCTGGACACAAAAAGCATTAGCCACCGGGACATTGTGAAGCAGATCAAGGGCCGCACATTCCCGACCGTATGCGGCCCGATGGCGCTGGACACCTCTGATCGCCATCTGTCCAGACCCGTCAAAATCGGCAAATCGCTCCCCAACGGACAATTCGAGATCGTGTGGGATTCCAAGCGCAGCATCTCGCCTGCTCCCTTCCTGACAGATACGAAGCTTCCTGGCGCTTTGCCTGAAACGGTCTTGAACGGTTGGAGCCGAATCAGCGACGAAGCGCTTATCGTGGCCACCACGGACGGCTTGATCGTCTACATGAGCGAGCAGGCATCTGCTTTGACGCAGCTCTCCCCTGGTCAAACGGTGGCAAAAAACAACTGGGCTGACCTCTCTTCCCGCTATGAGGTGACATGCTCCGAGCAAGCGCCTTATCTTTTTTACTTGTTGAAAGCGAAAGCAAGCGCAACACCCACCGTTCAGCTTGCCAGTCCTGCCGCTTCCTTTGGCCGCGTGCGAACATCCCATCCCGGCTACCAAGCGGAGCTGAATGTCGCTCGTCTGGCGGCGGAATCGCAAGCCAATGTGCTTATTTTGGGCGAAACGGGAACAGGCAAGGAAGTTTTGGCCGAAGCGATTCACCGGGAAAGCGAGCGCCGCCACGGTCCTTTTCTTGCGATAAACGCTGCCTCGCTGCCGCGGGATTTGATCGCCAGCGAGCTGTTCGGGTTTGTCGACGGGGCATTTACAGGAGCAAAAAAGGGCGGGGCGATCGGCAAATTTGAGGCGGCCAACAACGGAACGATTTTTCTCGACGAAATTGGCGACATGCCGCTTGACTTGCAGGCTGTCCTGCTTCGCGTCATCGAATCGAGAAAGATCGTCCGCCTTGGCGATACAAAGGAACGAGCCATAAACGTCCGCATCATCGCCGCCACCAACCGCAATCTGCTGCAAGCCGTGGCGAATGGCGATACGTTCCGGGCCGATTTGTTTTACCGTTTGAACGTGCTGTCCATCACCATTCCGCCGCTGCGCGAGCGCAGCGAAGATATCCGGCAGCTCGCCCAGCAATTCCTGCACGACTTGTGTGCCCTTTACGGCAACGGGCCACATCTCATCGAAAAGGCAGCCTGGAATGCCCTCTTAGGCTACCAGTGGCCGGGAAATGTACGCGAGCTGCGCAATGTCGTGGAACGGGCTTTTTTGTTAGCCAAAAGAGCAGGCGAACCGATTCGCCCGGAACACTTGCCCAGCCAGATTCGCGAAGATGTTCCCCTCCCGTCCGCTTCTCCTTTTTCCTTGAAAAAGCTGGAGCAAAAAGTGATCGAAGAAGCCCTGCAAAAATCGCCCAACGTGGAAGCGGCCGCGCAAATGCTCGGTATCGCCCGCAGCACCTTGTATCGAAAAATAAAAGAAAGCACAAAAAAACTGCCGGAAAATCCGGCAGCCTGGGAACGCTAAAGTAAACATTTAGAAGCTGTTCGTGATCACGAGTTCATCCAATCCGAAGCGGGCAGTTGGGTACGCCTGCACACTCGCTGTTCCGATGGTGAGCATCAAGGTCGGCAAATAACGCGATGGGATGTTCAGCTCTTTGATCAGCGCATCGCGGTTGTATCCGCCCATTGGGCATGTGTCATAGCCTTTTGCTTTTGCTGCCAGCATGAGCTGCATAGCGGCATAGGAAGAGTTGCGGATGGCCTCGTCACGGGCGATCTCAGGGTTGTTTTTGTAAGCCCCTTCGATTTGTCCGATCAAGGTGTCGCGTACTTCCTGGGTGACATAGCCTTTTTCCAGCGCGGCGTCATAAATCGTATAGGCGGACTTGTTTGCTTCCAAATCGCCCAGGATGATGATGGTCGCGTAAGCATCCACAACCTGCTGCTGACCGTAAGCGATTGGCAGCAGCTTTTCCTTGATCGCCGGGTCGGTTACGACGAGAAAACGCCAATGTTGCAAATTCCAGGAAGACGGAGCGCTGGCTGCGAGACGCAAAATTTCATTCAGCTCTCCTTGGGGAATCGTTGCATTCGGATCGTATTTGCGTACGCTGTGGCGTGCTTCCATCACCTGTTCAGCGGTCATTTTCAATTCTGTGTTCATATTCATTCTCCTCTCAGTATTGAAATACCCTTGTTGAAGTATATAACTTACTTTAATATAGTTACAAACATTATTCAATCATTTTTTCTTACGCTTTACCGCTTTTCATCCCCTATTGTTTGGAGGCGCTTCGTTTGAAATACACGGATAACATTGTCATCGTCACTGGCGGCGGTCAAGGCATCGGTTTGGCTGTCGCCTCCATGTACGCAGCTCACGGCGCTCACGTTGTCATCGCGGAGCAAAATCCCGCAGCAGGCGAAGCCGCTGTCGAAAAAATAAACGCTGCCCGAGATACTCCCGGAACGGCTTTATTTGTCCAAACAGACATAAGCTCGCCCGAGCAGATCGAGCAACTGATGCAAACAGTCGACTCCCGCTTGGGGCGTCTCGATGTGCTGATCAACAATGCTGGCCTGTCCGTCTGGGAATCGCCTTACGACTTGGCCGTCGACGCATGGGATCGCATCTTGAACACCAACCTGCGCAGCGTCTTTCTCGCTTCGCGGGAAGCAGCCAAAATCATGCGTCGCAACGGCGGCGGCGCCATCGTCAACCTCGCTTCTACAAGAGCGCATATGTCCGAGCCGCACTCCGAGGCATACGCCGCTTCCAAAGGGGGCATTCTCGCACTCACCCACGCTTTGGGCGTGTCGCTTGGACCTGACGGAATACGCGTGAACGCCATATCACCGGGCTGGATCGAAAATGGCGATTACTCCGCCCTGCGCCCGCAGGATCATGCGCAGCACCCGGCGGGACGGGTCGGCACTCCCGATGATATTGCCCGTGCCTGCCTCTTCTTGACGAGCAAGGACAACGACTTCATTACCGGCACAGAGCTTGTCATCGATGGAGGCATGACGCGCAAAATGATTTACGAGCCATAAAGCTAAACCAATGCCCCTCCTCCTGAATACTTTGTGGGTAACAAGAGATAAAGGAGGAGTTCGATGTCTTTTGAAGAGGAAGACCTCAGGCTGCTTGCCCTCTGGCTGTTGGCGATCGGTTATTTGATTCTCGCCTTCACTGAGTTCGCCGCCCTTGGATATTGGTAAATAAGCAAAAAAGAGCCGCCCCCCTGCACGGGAAGCGGCTCTTTGTCTTTGCCTTTGTATCACTACCAGGTTCGGAACGGAGGCGAGCCTGGCGCCTGATGCTGGATTTGCTCCATAATCGGGTAACCGTAGGCCAGAATGATCAGGAATGCAACCAGTCCGACCCATACAGGCCAACGCTCCAAAATGCGGGGAACTTCTTGCTTCGTTTCGGTTTCGGCAATCGGATATTCCGTATTGCCTTTTGGCGCGTAGAACGTCAAGTACAGCAAAATGAGGATCAGCAGAACCGCCGACACAAACAGCAGTCCTCCACCAAAAGCCATGACGCGTTGGTAGTCCATCCAGCCGAGAGCGGTCGGATGATCCATGTACGTCGTATAGTCTGTGCGGCGCGGCGCTCCTTGCAGCCCCATCGTATGCATCGCAAGCGACATCAGGAACATCCCGACAGCCCAGAATACCGTCTGCACCATACCCATCCGGTTGGCTATTTTGGTCAGTTTGCGTCCGGTCAAGGCAGGGATCAGCCAGAAGCTGACTCCGAAGAACGTGAGGGCAACTGCCGCCCCGACCGTGATGTGAAAGTGTCCCGTTACCCAAATCGTATTGTGAATAACCGCGTTGATCTGGTTACTTGCGTTAATGATTCCGCCCGCTCCCCCAGGAATGAAGAACAGCATTCCGACAAATGGAGCGAAGAAGCGAACGTCAGTCCAAGGCAATTTTTTGAGCCAGCCGAACAGGCCGCTTCCGCCTTTTTTGCGTCCCGTCGTCTCGAAGACAGCGAACATCGAGAAGGCGGTCATCAGCGATGGAATAACGACAATCAAGGTCAATACAACGTGAATCATTTTCCAGCCTGCGGAAATTCCCGGCTCCATCAACTGGTGGTGGAAGCCGACCGGAATCGAGAACAGCAACAGACAGATGAACGCAAGACGGCTTAACGAATCACTGAACACATGTCCGCCGATAATTCGCGGGATGCATACATACCAAGCCATGTAAGCAGGCATCAGCCAGAAGTACACAAGCGGGTGGCCGAAAAACCAGAACAGCGTACGGCTGAGCATGATATTGATCGTCGGCACGAGTCCGAGTGACCACGGAATGAGTTGGAACAGTACCTCTACAGCTACCGGGAGAGTAGCGATAATCCACATGACGTATGTGGTAACTCCCATGAACACGAACAGCGGAGACATTTTACCCGGATTTTCTTTTTTCCATTTGCGATAGCTGGCAAAAACCCCGAAGCCAGCCAGCCAACTGCCCACGACGAGCAGGGCCGAACCGATGTAAAAGTATGGAGAAGCTTTTAACGGTGCGTAAAACGTGTACAAGACCGAAGCTTCGTTCATCACGATCGTGACGACCGCCATCAGCGTTCCCGTCACCATGAGAATCCAGCCTGCCCAACCAAATTTCAGCGCTGCTCCGTGCAAGGAGCCGCCTGTCGTTCGGGCAACACCTGAGAAAATAAAGCCGACGATAAAGAACGTGGTAAAAATGAGTGCCATCAATACGCCATGAGCCGTTAAAATTTGATAGTAGTTCGTCCAGCTTGGCAGCTCAATAATACCGCCGCGAACCATCCCTTGGAGCATACCTGCCAATGCTGCCAGCCCAAAAGCCGCATACGCCACCCAGACATAAGCCAGACTCAGTGTGGCTGCAGAACGCTGTATCGGAGTGTGAGGAATTGCTTCATCCAATTTTCTTGCGATGACCATTAAGGTTCACCTACCTTTATTTCACAATAATTGTGGTTGCCATCACCTGATGGCCTGCGCCACAGTATTCGTTGCAAAGGATCAGGTATTCACCTGGCTTGTCAAACGTATGGGTAGCCGAGCTGATGTGCCCTGGCAAAACCATGAAGTTGATGTTTGTTTCCGGAATCTGGAATCCGTGAACAACGTCCGGACTTGTTACATGAAAATTGATGGTGGAGCCCGCCGGAACCTCCATCTTTGTCGGTGAGAAACCAAAGGCAAACGCCGTCATGTAAGCGTCGTACTCCTTGTCTCCCACTTGCTTCAAGCCTGGTTTATCAAAGGGAGGAGTCTCCATCACTTTTTCCGGATCGATCATTTCCATATTGCTTGGCGGAGCCATCCCCATCGCAAACGCGTTGACACACAACAACACGATAAACAGCGCCAATCCGCCTGCACCAAGCATCAGCCATATTTTTTCATAACGGTGCAAATGCATACGTATCCTCCTTCTCTTCCTCTATTACGCCCGTTCCAGGAAAAGCCCGAATACACCTAGCCAGCCAACGAGAATGATGCCTCCCACAATTAGCACAGCAGCAAACGTTCCTTTGAGCTCTTCTTTCTCTGGTTGTGTCTTTTTTTCTTTTGACTTTTTGTTTTGCTCCAATTTGTCGATTTGCGTCTCCATCGCACTTTTCTCCTTTCTGTGTGCCGCGCAGGCGCATCACATCTATCACGCCTTCATTCTACCCTTGGGACCAGTTGGAAGTAATTCGGGGAAATCCCCTAAAATGGTCCGGGAAAATCCCCATTCTGACTCATTCACGACACAATTCCGACATAATATCCGCCACATTTTCGACAAAAAAGCCGAATGCTGCAAGAGCAATCGGCTTTGGGGCACGTTTAGCGATATTTGACTGTAATGATTTTTCCCGTAGTGGCGTCAATAAAGCGGTAGCTGTTCTTCTCTTTTGTCTGGTAGATCAACTGCGGTTCAGGCGCCCGCTGTCCTTCGTATTGGTCCCAGTAATAGTTCAGTTCCAGCTCTACTTCCTGCTGATACGCTTCTTTGGCTTCTTGCTCGCTCACGATCTTGCCCGCGTCTGGCAAAACGATCCCCGGCTGGATCGGATGAAGGTTCAGCCCTGCGATCGCCCCCGTCTCCTTGTTTATCTCCACTCCATAAAATTCGTCTGACACAGGAATCCCGTCGCGTTTGCCCTGGAAGTGGAACGAATACTCCTGAGGTTCATCCTGTTTGTCCAGCTTGCTCTTGTCTACCCAATCGGGGATTTCCGCTTCATCCGTTCGCACGAAAAGCGTCAGCTCGGCAAGCGATGGATCAACATACGGTTCCAGTGCTGCAATCGCCTTTTTCTTTGCTTCCTCGACGCTGATTGTCTTCCCCTGTTTCCGTTCGTCCGGCAAATGCAGATTGAAATGGATCAGGCGGTCACTCACAGCATCAGTCGTAATCGAAATGCTTTCAAAGAGCGAGGCACTCTTGTCGGAAAAGTTCAACCAATGATACGATTCGATTTGCTGAAGCCCATCCGTCAAGTTTTCCTTATGGTCATCGTATTCAAAGTCAGCACCTGCGACATCAATGCCAAACTGCTCCTTCAGCCATTGCTCGCCCTCTGCTTTGGATGTGATTTTGACGGACTTCCCTCCGCCTTTCACTCGCACCGTCTGTTGATCCGGTATTTTGTCCTCCCCTACTACCTTGCCTGTCACGGCATCAATTCCGAATGGCTCGTTAGCCTGATAAATCAACATTGGCTTTTTCTCGGACGGTCTTCCCGGCCCGGCATACGCTGTCGGTTGTTCAGCAACGTACTCCAGCTTCATTTTCAACTGCTCCTGATACATCTGCTTTGCTTTGTCCAGCGAGATCGCTTTTTCTGGGGAAGGCCACTTGATCTCGTCAGGCTGAATTTGGCGGTAAGCGTCGTAGCGAACAATATGTCCGGCATGATCGACAGATACAACGAGAGAGTAGTCGTTCAGCGGAATCTCGTTGATAAGGGTTTGGTAATAGACGCTCGATCTCGCCCATTCGATCATTTTGCCTGCTTCTCCGGTACCCATCCCGGCCTTTCCTCTGCCCATTGCCTCCGACTGTTTCAGTGAACGATTTTCTTTTCCAAGCCATTTGTGCAGAAATTCGTTCGCTTTTTCGCGCGCCAGCTTTTCTTCCGGATAATTGGCTGACGCCCAGGCCGGATTGCGAATATCGAGGAAAAGCAGCCGCCCCGTCTGCGCATCCAGTTCAATCGAGGCCGTCACATATTCAGTGCGATTTTTCTCTGCCCCTGTCTCTGGCCTGTCTGTCAGCATCACCTTCCAGACCGGATTCGGGTAGTCACGGAAGTTGTTTTCTTTCAAAAACTGCTCTTCAAGTCGAAGCGTCTTCAATTCTGGCATCAGCTCGAACAGCTTGTCCAACGAGCTTTGCACTTCTTTTGAAATTTCACTCTTTTTCGCCTGTTGTTCTTTTGTTATATTGGTTGCTTCTGCCCGCGAAGTTTCCGTCCACATTGGCGTTGCAGCCAGCAAGCATGCCGCAACGATCGTCATGACCGATTGGTTGATTCTTTTCATCTCGCCCCTCCAAAAGTATCTGGATTATTTTTACACATAAGTAAAGACGAGACGAACGGGCACACCGTTACATAATATTCCAGTCCTGTCCAAAATCTTCGGAATAAAAAACACGCCCTCAAACAGCTTCAAGGACGTGATGAAAGCATTCGGTCTGTTTACTCAAAATCAAGCCAGCCTTTTTTTATCGCATACCGCACTAGATCAGGCCGCGTGCGCAAGTGCAGCTTTTCCATGATATGCGCCTTGTGCGACTCGACCGTCTTCACGGAAACGGTGAGCTGCTCCGCGATTTCTTTGTTGCTGAAGCCTTTGGCGATCAGCACGAGCACCTCTTTTTCGCGCTCGGTCAAAATCTCGTACTTCGCCTGCTCCTCGCCGTTTTTAACCATCTGCAAAAATTCCTCAATCAGCGATTTGGTCGCCGATGGATACAAATAAGCCATACCGCTGTTGACGGAACGAATGGCGGCGATCAGATCGAGGTCAGGGGCGCTTTTCAAAATATATCCGGCAGCTCCGGCCTGCAGCACACGAAACAAATACTCCTCGTCGTCGTGCATCGTCAAAACGAGTACCTGTATATCCGGGGCTGCTTCCTTCAATCTCGCTGTTGCCGTCAAGCCGTTCTCCCCTGGCGGCATGCTCAAATCCATCAGCACCACGTTCGGGCGGATTTCCAGCGCTTTTTCGCAAGCTTCCTTGCCGTCAGCCGCATAGCCGACAACATCCATGTCCTCCTGGGCATTGATCAGCATTCCCAGCCCGGACCGCACAATCGCGTGATCGTCAGCGATCAGCACGCGAATGGTCATCCAAAATCCCCTCCTTTGGCAACGGAACGCGGACAATGACTGTCGTTCCTTCTTGCGGTGCCGAACGAATATCGACGGTACCGCCAAGCAGTTGCGCCCGTTCCTTCATCCCGAACACGCCAAGTCCTTTGCCGACACTCAACGTCTTCTCCACTTCAAAACCGATGCCGTCGTCCACGATGGTCACGACGACTTCTTTTTCCCGATTTTCAAACATGATCGCCAGCTGGCTTGCCTGCGCGTACTTGGCGGTGTTGGTCATGGCTTCTTGAACGATCCGGTACAATGCGGTTTCCATTGCGGCCGAATACCTCCGCTTCTCGCCTTGTACGTGCAATTCGACTTGTATGTGAAAAGTCTTTTCCACTCGTTTCATCAAAGAGCGCAACGCGGGCAAAAGCCCGAGATCATCGAGAGCAGACGGGCGCAGCTCCAAAGCCATGCGCTTGACTTCCTCCATCGCCTTGGACGTCATGTTCACCAGCTCTGTAACGTGCTGCATGACCTGTTCTCCGGGATTTCCCTGCCTGACCACGTTCAATCCGACCAAAATGCTGTAAAGCGCCTGTCCTACGCCGTCGTGCAGCTCGCGAGCAATGCGCTTCCGCTCTTCTTCCTGCGCCTGAATCGCAAAATGAGTCAGCTTGTGCTGATAACGCTCTTTTTCCACACGCTGCTGAGCTGACATATCACGCAAGATCATCACCAGCTTGCCACTTGTGTCATCGGGCAGTCGGGCTGAGCTGGCTGCCACAGGATGTTCGTGTCCGTCTTTTGTACGGAGCCGCATTTCAAAAGACGGCATTTGCACCCGCTTGAAAAAGCAATCGGTGCAACTCGTCTCCTCCGTACAGGTTGCCATGCCCAAGCAAAGCTCGCAAATGTGCTTTTCCCGGACCAATTCTTCTTCTGTCCAGCCTGACATTTGTGCCAGCGCTGCGTTGGCCTTGACAATCCGTCCCTCATGGTCGATCACCAGGATGGCGTCACTAACGTTGGCAAAGATGGACTGCATCAGGGAAATAGCTTCATTGGATGTTCCCAGATCTTCTTTCCACGTACTCATGCGCTCCTCCTTTGAGACAATCATCTACATGCTATTGTAGAGTTTACATGACCAGTTGTGTATCAGGGAATTCCCTTAACCTGCTCTGTTCCGCGCAAAGTCGGCATTGACAAAATATGACACCGGAATAGACCTTGAGACACTTGACCGATTCACCTGCATGCCGTACGTCGTCAGCGACATGCGTCAAAAAAACCGGGACAGCAGCTGCCATCCCGGATTCTCTCTTACTCTATTACTCTACTACGATTTTTTCGGCTACACCGATTGGCGGCAAGCTGCGAGTCAGTTTAGGACCGTAGAACGCGATTACTTTCATGTCTGCCTTCAATTCTTCCGGCTTGAGCGCTTTGTTGTCCTTGGCGCTTACGATTACGGTTTTGTCGTTGATGATCAGCGCCACTTTTTCCGGGGAAGTAGTGGTCAAACCGTGTCCTTCTACAACCATTTTATACGTGCCTTGCTGATCAGGCGCAATGCTCGCTACTTTGCCTGCTGTTCCCATTACTTCCGCAGATTCCAGGCTTTTCTTCACCACGATAGTAAGCGCACCTGTTTGTGGCGGCATGCTCATCGCCATGTATTTGTGGTGAGTCGCTTCCACTTCCATGCCCAGCTTCAAGTCTTCCGGCTTCAATACTTTGCCCGCAGCGTCGGTGATTTTGGTTTCTTCGCTGATGTGCAGGATGATGCCTGTCTCATATCCGTCCAGCGCAATGGAGATATTTCCTTTTTCCGATTTGTTGATGGTAGAAATCGTACCTGTACGCACTGGCGCTTTTTCTGCTTCTTCGTCCACAACGGTCACCGCACTGTCTGTCACATTAACTTCGGCTTGCAGGATTTCATCCACAAATGCGACTGGCACATACGTGCTGCCGTTCAGCACGCGCGGCTCGGCTCCGAGCGTTTTGTACATTTTCGCGTATGGGTAGCGATCCTCGCCCGCTTTTGCGTAGCTTGCGATAGCACCTTTTTGCACTTCTGCCGCTTTCAGATTGTCGTTCCAGCTTACTTTGAAGCCGAGGGATTCAGCCACCGGGCGGAGCGGAACCAATACGGTTTGTTGACCTTTATCAAAAATCGCTGCTTGCGCAATCGCGCTTCCGTTTACATTCACCGACAGTTCTTTTACTGGTTCGGAGGTAGCCGATACGATATTCGTGCCCAATACGGCGAGTGCCGCCAGAGTCATCATTCCTGTACGAATTGTTTTCATGTTGTATTCCTCCAATGTTTGTTTTTTCTCTTGTGTTGTGTTTCTATTCATTGGACGGAGCCATTCTACAAACGTTTCAACAAATTTTTATGGATAGAAAAAAAGAAGGCAGCCTCGTCGCTACCCTCTTCTTATAAACGGTTATGGCTGACTGATGATTTGCGTATTTTTCGGCATCGGCACATCCGGCTTCCCGGAAGGATTGTTGTACAAATAACTCGGCACCTTGCCGACAATCAGCGCTTCGCTGATCGGAATCTGCGTCGTCACGGTCTGCTGTTTGGTGGCAAACGGAATGACGACACGCAAATCCACTTCTACGTAAATGTAGACCGTGACGAGCACCATGTTGATGCCGGCCTGCTTCAATCCTGTTTCCAGCCGGGTTTTTACCGCGCCAATCGGGACAAACGAAACGGGGATGTCCGGGCCCAAGTGCTCCAGAAAAACGTTCTTGGTAGCCAGCCCGAGCGGAATCGTCGTCTGGACGTTCTCTTGCTCGAACTCTTTCAAGCGATTCTGGATACGGGCCGTCGTCTCCCCCACGATCCGGGAGTATTCGCGGAAATTGAAATTGACCGCCTTGATACTGCCTTCCTCGTCCTTTTCCATCATCACGATTTCGTTAAAATCGACTCCTTGCTGTGTCAACCGCTTCGTAACTGCATCCGTAATCGCCAGCTTTGCCACCTGATCGGCTTTGGCTTGCGCAATCAGAATCAAGGTTGGCTCCACTCTTCTTTCCACGACCACGAACAAGATCGCCAATCCGACGATGATCACCAAAAACGTAGCGGAAATTTTTCTGCCGCGCCTTTTCCAGCCTCCTTTTCGAAAACGCACGCTTTCTTCCACTCCCTCGTTTCGCCGTACGAAACTATATCAATGCTCAATCAGGACGTACCGTACGCATGGAAGAACGCTTTTGCTTGTCGCGACGTGGCCGGCCGCTTGCGAGCACACCTCCGATGCCTGCCACAAAAGTAGGTACGCCGGATGTGACGAGAATCAGCGCCCAATCGCGGATGGACAAGTCTGTCGTCTTGAAGATAGGCTGAAGCGTGTCGATGTAGACGACACCAAGCACCAGTACCAACGACGAGATGACCGCCCAGACGAGGTATTTGTTTTCAAACACATTGCGATGAAACACGCTGTACTGGCTGCGGCAATCGAAAACGTGGATCAGCTGGGCCATCACCAAAGTGACGAAAGCGACCGTCTGGGCGTGGACCAGATCGTTTGGATTCTCGCGCAGCGTCAGCCAGAAAGCGAGCAGCGTCATGGCGCCGATCAAAAAGCCGCGGCTGATGATTTTCCAGCCCAAGCCTCTGCCGAAAATGTTTTCCGCCTTGTTGCGCGGGTGCTGGTACATCGTGTCGGCCTCTGCCTGGTCGACTCCGAGAGCCATGGCAGGCAACCCGTCCGTGACCAGATTGACCCACAAAATCTGAATCGGCACCAGCGGCAACGGCAAGCCGAGCAGCATGGCAAAAAACATGACGAGAATCTCGCCCACGTTGGAAGCGAGCAAATAGCGGATGAATTTGCGGATGTTGTCGTAGATGTTGCGCCCTTCCTCGACTGCGGCCACAATCGTCGCGAAGTTGTCGTCGCGCAGCACCAGGTCTGCCGCTTCTTTTGTCACGTCTGTTCCAGTGATGCCCATGGCGATCCCGATGTCAGATGTTTTGATCGCCGGAGCATCGTTCACGCCGTCACCCGTCATCGCTACCACATGCCCTTTGCTTTGCAGAGCGCGTACGATGCGCAGCTTGTGTTCGGGAGAAACCCGCGCGTACACCGTCACCCGTTCGGCGTGATCCGCCAGGACAGCATCAGACATCGCGTCCAGCTCCCGGCCTTCCAACACCTCGCCATAACCGCGCATCAGCCCGATTTGGCGAGCGATCGCTTCAGCTGTCACCTTGTGGTCGCCCGTAATCATGACTGTCTTGATGCCCGCCTGATGGCACAGATTGATCGCAGAGCGAACCTCTTCCCGCGGCGGATCGATCATCCCGACAAGCCCGACGAAAACGAGATTGTTTTCAATCGCCGCGATCGGTTGTCCGGGACGATAGCCTTGTAATGTTTTGTAGGCAAAGCCGAGAACCCGCAGTGCTTTGCCCGCCATCACCTCTGTCTGCTCCAATACACGGTGGCGAAGCGAGGCTGTTAGCGGCTGCAGCTCGCCTCCCCACAAAATGTGCGTGGATCTCGCCAGCACAGCCTCGGCAGCGCCTTTGGTCAACAGCGAGTGCGCTCCGTCTGCGCCTTTTTCCACCACAGACATCATTTTGCGATCGGAATCAAACGGCAGCTCCTCGACGCGCATCGACTGGCTTTTCTGAGTGTTGCGCTCTGCGGCATTTCCGTGTGCTTTGGCAGCGAGCACCTTCAGCGCTCCCTCTGTCGGGTCGCCCACTACTTGCCAATGCCGCGTCGCTTTGCCCATCCCAAGCAAGCTGCGTGTGCTCTGCTCTTCACAAATCAGTTGAGCATTGTTGCACCGCTCGGCGATACGGATGATTTGCGTGAGCGCTCCATCGCGGGCAGGAGACACCATTTTGCCCTGATGATGAAAAGCTCCTTCCGGCACATAGCCGCTTCCGCTCACTTCGTATGTGGCATCGCTGTGCCAGACATGGGTAACGGTCATTTTGTTTTGAGTAAGTGTCCCTGTCTTGTCAGAGCAGATGACGGAAGCGCAGCCGAGCGTCTCTACCGAAGGCAGCTTGCGCACGATGGCGTTGCGCCTGATCATTCGCTGAACGCCCAGCGCCAGCGCCACCGTCACAATCGCCGGCAAGCCTTCCGGGATGGCTGCTACCGCAAGACTCACCCCTGCGAGAAACATCGTGAACAGTTCGTGTCCGTGCCACACGCCAGCTACGATGACGACAATCGTCAAGAGCAGGGCGACAACCACGAGAATTTTGCCCATTTGCTCCAAACGCACTTGCAGCGGCGTCTCCGCTTCTTCGGCGGTATTCATCAAGTGGGCGATTTTCCCGATTTCAGTAGTCATCCCGGTTGCCACGACGATTCCGCTTCCGGTTCCACCTGTCACCATCGTGCCCATGAAAGCAAGATTTTTCTGATCCCCCAGCGGCACGGTAGAAGCTTGCGCCGTATCGAGCGTTTTCACGTTTTTTCCTACAGGGACAGATTCACCCGTCAGCGCCGACTCTTCTACCTCCAGCCGATTGGCAGTAAGCAGTCGCAAATCGGCCGGAACCCGATCGCCCGCTTCCAACTGAACCAGATCGCCCGGCACCAGACGAGAAGCAGGAATCATGGAAATGTGGCCCTCCCGGATGACGCGCGCCATCGGGGATGCCAGCTCTTTGAGAGCTTGCAGGGACCGCTCCGCCTTTGCCTCCTGAATGAACCCGAGTATTCCGTTAATGATGATGATCGCGATAATCGTAATCGCATCCAGATACTCTCCGAGGAAGTAAGAAATCAGCGTGGCGATGAACAGGATGAGTACCATAAAATCTTTGAACTGGTCGAGAAAGACCGAGTAGAGAGGCTTGCGTTTGGTTTCAGCCAACTGGTTGGCACCTTGCTTGGCCAGTCTCCGCTCTGCCTCCTGCTGAGTCAATCCCTGCGCCGCATCGCTATGAAGGGCTTCGGTCACGTCGGCTGCCGCCAGCGTGTACCATTTTCGAATTGGCTGTGTATCCACCTACATCTCCTCCATCCACTTCTCACTCCTTCTCATGTGTATGCAGACGAGCCAGAAAATAAAACAACCCGTCCTTTTCCGTGGACGGGTCTTCATGTGGAAAGATATTATTTCAAGCTTTTGACCAACCCGATGCAAATGAGCAAAATCGGCGGTAGCCATGTCAGTCGTGTAAGCCATCTGGCTTTTCCTGCGCGTCGTCCAATCGCCAGCCCGACGACAAGAAGCAGCCCGCTCATGATCGCGATGCAGAGCGCGACGACGAGTGGAGAGTATCCTAAAAACGTAAGACTGATTCCCGCGCCAAATGCATCCAGCGAGAGCGCCAGCCCAAGCATGACCGCCTCCCAGCCCATGATGTGTCCCGAACGGTCCGCATCTGCTTTGGAGGGGTCTTTCAAAATTTGAATCATCACGCCGAAAATCCGAAATTGGGTCAAGACTGTGCGATCCAGTTCTACCTGATTTGCCGCTTGTGGTACAACGGACACTTCACCCGCAGCTGTCGATCCCCCGGCCTGAGCTGTCAGCAAACATGGCTGGGCTTGCTCTGGTCCCTTCTCCCCTTCTTGCCTGGAAAAGAAAAGTCGCCAAAGAGTAAACAACCCCATCAGGATCAGCACTGCCGCACCAATATGTTTGCCAATCTCAGGCGTCAGCCAATCGGTCAGGGAAGACCCTACAAGCATGACACCATACACAACGGCAAAGGAACATCCTGAAATGACGACCAGCGACAAAAAGGGCATTTTCATGTTGCGCAAACCATACGTCAATCCTACGCTGACACTGTCCATGCTGATGGCCAGGGAAACGAGCAGGAGTGCGAGCCATCCGCTCATATGTGGTCACCTCTTTCCCATTGCCTATTAGGTATACGCGAGAAAGAGGAGTGTTGTGCCAACAAACAGGCAGGGCATGTTTGCACCAGTCAGTCTCTTCTTGGCTTTTTTATCCCGGCCAAAAGACTTGTTGCCAAATAAAAGAAAAGCTGCTATCCTTCAATTAAACAACGTTTAAAACATCGTTTAAAACGTTATTCTGAACTTCCCCACCAGAAGGAGGTTGTCCGGCCAAAAATGGATAAAAACAGTGACACGAAAGCAAAAATTTTGCAGACCACCCTGGAGTTGATCAAGTCGGAAGGATTCGAGAGCGTCACGGTGCGCAAAATCGCAGCAGATTCGGGAACGAATGTCGCACTGGTCAACTATTATTTCGGGTCCAAGGATCGCCTGATCAACGAAGCTCTCAGCAGTTTTCTCGGCAGCTTTCAAGACACCTTTGATGTGCTCGACGATTTGACAGTCGCCCCAAAAGCGCGGCTCAGACAATTTTTGACCAGCTACGTCTCTGTCATTTCGCAATACCCCGAGCTGGTTGCGCGGATTTTCGCCATCGGCGGGGCCATTTTTACCTCGCAATACCAATACGGACAGTTTTTGCGCAGCATCGGGTTCGTCAAGGTGCGCTCTGTGCTCCAGGAACTGACCGGGGAAGCCGATCAGGAGCTTTTGCAAATGATGATCATGCAATTGTTTGGAGCGATTTTCCTTCCGGCTCTGCTGAAATCGACGCTGTCGACAGGCGCTGGCATCGAGGTCGGCTCCGTCGAACAGCAAATGGACTTGTTGTTTGCACGCTATTTTCATGAAAATGCAAAATAGGAGTGAAAGAGTATGAACTTTCTGCGCTCGTATTGGCAAGATCTCGGACTACTCGTGGCAGCAATCGTGGGAGTTTATTTGCTGGCGGGGTGGGCGGACATCCCGGAGATTGAGCAAATTCTTTGGTTGAGCTTCATCGCGATCCTCGTGCACCAGTTTGAAGAATATCGTTGGCCTGGCTATTTTCCCGGACTGTTCAACGGACTGATTTTTCCAAGCAAGCATCCGGAGCGCTATCCGCTGAATCGACAGTCGGCCATGGTGATCAACCTCGTCATCGCCTATCTTTTTTATCTCGTTCCTGTCTTTTTCCCCACCGTCGTATGGCTGGCGCTCGGGCCGATTTTCATGGGATTTTTCCAGTTTGTCTGGCACGGCATTTTTGCGAATCGGAAAGCTGGTACCTTGTACAATCCGGGCTTGTTCGCCGTCATCGTCTTCCATATTCCGGTCGGCGGCTGGTACATCCAGCACATCGTCGCCAACAACATGGCTACGGTACTGGACTGGATCGTCGGAACGCTGTACTTTGCCGTCGCTGTGTACATTTTGATCGTCAAAGGCAACATGTGGCTGAAAGACGAGAAGTCTCCCTACGCCTTTTCCCGTCAGCAACTTGGACCTTATTCTTAGAAATCATGACTGGCGAAAAAGGAGTCGATCGGCCATGGTCGCTCCTTTTTCGCCAGGCAAGACGGTCATGAACGTTTGAACAACAAAAGCCGCCGCCCGCTGTCTTCCAGCAAGCGACGGCTCTTTTTCCTGTATGGGAATAGGTACGTTTTTACAGTTCGTCGTCAAAACCGCCAAAGTCAAAATCTGCTTCTTCCTCTTCGCTGCCATGCTCCTCTTGTGCATCGTCGGAAGCCATTTCCTCGTCTGGCGACATCAGCTCGCCAAGCAGCATGCCCCCGAGAAGCCCGGCTGCCATGCCTCCGATCATGCCGCCCATGCCGCTACCGCGATGGCCGTGGTGACCGTAATGGCCCTGTTGGTAGGCAGACAGCTGCACGTACGGGATGGCTTGCGGGTTGTTGGCGTAATCGCGAATCTTCGCCAGCAAATAGCGGGACAGCTCTTCCTCTTGTCCAGCGGCAAGCAATTCGTTTGGCACCACGATTTCTGCCTTGTACTCTTTTTCGCGGCGCAGAAAGCCACTAGCCAGATCAAGCTCCACAAGCATGCGCAGTTCGTCAGGAGTCGAGAAGAAGATCACTTCCAGTTCTTTGAGCGGGATTCCGAGATCGACTGCCGGGAAAAAGGCGAACTCCTGCCCGTACGGCGTCAGCTTGCCGGAATCGGCTTTTTGCCGCAGATTTGCGCGATCAAAAGCACGCAACACGCGCTCCACCCGTTCTGGCGGCAAAATGTCCAGACGGTCAAAATCAGTCGGATCGAGCGCCATTTCTACATCCAGCTTGGTTTGCAATGCAAATTGAACGGCTGGAGTAGACATAGCCAGTCCATCCGGCATGTCAAAGGAAAAAGGGATCTCTTGCACAAACGGCTTCGGCTGTACCGTAAACTGGCGGCTGATCGGATAAACCTGCACTTGTCTGGTTACTTCTTGCCCACGCACATTCACTCTCATGAGCAGGACAGCGCTCAGCTCGGAAATGCGCTGCTCTACGTTGCCGCCCTCAATCCGCACGACGCCTGTCACCTTTTCCCCCAGTCGGAATCCAGGTGCGTCTAGTTGCAAATCAACAGTTGCTGCTCCTACACCGAATTTTGCCATCAGCTTTTTGAACATCGGCTTCTCCTCCAAATATAAGCAATTACTTATATTTATAGTGTAGCAGAAAAAGTTCCCGTAGCGCGAGTAGCCAATGCGCGAGCGAGCAATTGCACCAAGTTGGCGGCGTATTTCCCTTCCGTATCCCTGAGAGCGGAAAACTCCGTCACTTCCAGTCCCGTGACGCGCCGATCGCTGACTACAGTCGCAAGCAGCATCTCCGCTTCCTCCAGGGAAAGCCCGATCTCGCTTGGCGAATAGGCCGCAGCCATCGCTTCCTTGTTCATCACATCCACGTCAAAATGAACGAGTATGCGGGCATCTGGCGGAATCTCCTGCATGATCCGGGTGATGGATTCGTGTACGCCTGCCCTTTTGAGCTGCTCCAGCAACGTGATCTCCACTCCGTACGTTTCCGCAGGCGGTTGCTGACAGCCCGCCAACCGGATTCGCTCTGCACGCCAACCGCTGCGTTCAATCCATTGCCCCTGATCTTGCAGCAAAAACCACAGTCCCATCCCTGCCGCTCCAATGCAGCGCGAAGCAGAAGGCACTACCGCGTCCAAATGCCCGTCGATGACCAACAAGTACGCCTTTTCTTGGTGACGCGCCTGGTGGGCCAAAGCCGTCCCGACGATCAGGCTACAGTCGCCGCCAAGCATCAGGACGATCTCGTCGTCGCTTGCAAACCACGCCTGCGCTTCTTTCCCAAGCACGTCCCACAGCATGCACGGCGCAGGCCAATTGCGAACAGGCGGAATATTGTGACGAGGCAAATAATCAGGTAGCCTCAAATCGCCGCTATCCGCCACTGTCAAGCCAGCTTGCTGCAATTGCTCGATGAGCCCCGCTTTTCTCAGTGCGTCCGGGGCCAGCTCCGTTCCAGACACATACGCTCCCGTGAAATGCGGGATACCAGCCACTTTTACGTTAATAGACAGCTCCTCCAGTACCTCATTTATTGGAAATCACCATCAGTATAGCACCTCGATTGGACGAACTGCATTAGTTCGTTGACAGAAGGTTTCAGCCAGCCATCAGGCATGACAGCAGGCTCGCCGCGCAACAATTGGCAGGCAAGCGTGTTCGGATGGGCGCCCGGACTCAAAAAATACACTTGCCCTCGCGGATTCGGTACGGCATCCATCGCTTCTACACATTTGCTGACGTACGTTTGCAAAGCTTCCCGGTACACTGGCGCAGTAAGGGCCGAACCGCACCAGACGTCGATTCCGGTCAAAGCCTTGGCGTGTTGGGCATCCAGACTTTTGGCGAGAGAGCACACCACAAACAAAAGCTTGCCAGGCGCCAGCTTGTAACGCTTTTCATACTGTTTGGCAAACCGGGCAATCGTCGCATTCCACGACGGAGTATCGTAGCTGCCCAAGTCGGGAATGCATTTGATCGCCGCGACCGTCTGTTCCTGCACTTGCAAAAACAGCAGGCCGTCCATCACTTGAAAAGAAATCCCTGCAATCCGCTCTGCCAGAAACGCCCCCATCCGCTCGTGCATGACGCGGGAGATTCGCTGGGACGATTTGCGCTTCAGCTTTTGCCTCACCCGGATTTCTTCTTCCTCGACGTAAATTCGTATCAGTTCTAAAAACAGCAATGCTTCTGTACTCGGCTCCGGCTGGCTCTTCTGGTCCTGTCCGGCGCACTCATTGATCAGGCACTCCAAACGGCTGTAGGCGTCTGCCAGGCTTTTCGCCCATTGCCCTGCTTTTTCTGTGCCCATTGTGATCCTCCCTTTACCTCATATCCGGCATCTGATCGGCTACGACGAGGACGTCCATGTGCCGAGCCTCGCGCAGCAATCGCTGGACGACCGAGCCTTCGCGTATTTCCTTCCACCTCGTCCGCGCCGATTGTCCGATAATGACCTGTGTCGTGCCTTTTTCGTTCATCTGCTTGATCAACTGGGTAAAAACTTTGCGCCTTCCCGCTGCTTCGTATTGTTCAAAGCGACCTCCCAGCCGCTTGGTCAACGCGCGCAGCTTTGCCAGTTGCGCCTCTTCCTCTTCGGTAAGCGGCTCGTGATCCTTGACGTACGCCACATGCCAAACGGCCTTGAGCCGATAGGCAAGACGAAAGCCCCTGCGAATCAGCCGCTCACTGTCGGAACGCAAATTGACGCAAACAAAAATGACCTCCTGTTGTCGCCACGGCCCCCTGAGCGTCCGCCGCTCCCACGCCTCCAGCCGCTCGTCAACGTCGTCTGCCACTTCGCGCAAAGCCAATTCCCGCAGCGCTATCAAATTGCCCGTCCGGAAAAAATTCGCCAGAGACTGCTCCACCTTTTCCAGCGCGTAAATGTTTCCCTCGCGCATTCGTTGCCGCAGCGCTTTCGGGGAAATATCAATCAGCTCAACCTCGTCCGCCTGATGCAAAATATGGTCGGGCACTGTTTCCCGCACACGTACTCCCGTAATTTGTTCGACGCTGTCATTCAGACTTTCCAGATGCTGAATATTCATCGTGGAAATCACGGAAATACCTGCTGCAAGCAGCTTCTCCACATCTTGATACCTTTTTTCGCGCTCGCTCCCGGGCACATTCGTATGCGCCAGCTCGTCGACCAGGACGACCTCGGGATTGCGCCGAATGATTTCGTCCGTGTCCATCTCCGTCAAGGTCACGTTTTTGTACGGGATGCGCTTGCGCGGAATCAGGGGCAGTCCGCCGACCTGCTCGATCGTTTCTTTTCGCCCGTGCGTTTCCAGCAGGCCGATCACTACATCGATGCCATTTTCGGCCAGCTCGTTTCCTTCCCGCAGCATCGTGTAAGTTTTGCCCACGCCAGGCGCTGCCCCGACGTATACCTTTAACGCTCCACGCCTGATTTTTCCGATCTCCTGCTCCATTTCTTCCTGCGACAGGCGGCGATACGGATTGATTGTTTCCGTAGTGTGGCGCTTGGCTGGCATCACTCGCTCCCCGTCGCGCTCTGAGCGGTCGGCGACAATTAAAATATCGATATTTTTCGTTTTCCGGAGAATTTTATGGACGATCGAGCCGTGCCAAATTTCTTCCCAGCGGGTTCGCTTCGACTGCCCCATGACGATCCGGGTTACATTGCGCGCCATCGCGTAGGCGACCAGCTCGCTTGCCACGTCCTTTTCCCGCTGCAAAGGCGTTTCCTCAAACGTACCGCCTACCTTGTCAACCAGCTTTGCAATCGCTCTGCGAAAAGTCGCTTCTTCTTTGCCCAGCTTTTTGGAGGCCGGACGAAAGCAGACGACCAACAGCTCTCCGCCGAGCCGCTTGGCAACCTGTTGTCCGCGCCGCACCAGGATGGAGCCGTTCCAATGATACTGGGCCGATACCAAAATGCGCTCGGTTGCCCCGGATGCTCCCACCATGCCGTGCTTCTCGCGGTACTCCTCCAAATCTTCGTTCACGCCTGTGGCTACGAACCGCAGCGCCAGCTCGCGCAGCACATGCAGATTGTCTCTGCGCAGCAAGGGATGGTTGCTGCGCATCGAAGCAGCACCATCCTCTTCCTGCAACCGTTTCAGGATCGCTTCCGGCGTCACGTCCAGTAGCTTTACCTCGTCGGCAAGAGCCAGCGTCTCTTCCGGCACGCACTGATCGATGTGCACCTGTGCGCGGGTCAGTCGTTCCGCCATCTCTTTCATTCCCGCCAATTCGTAAATGTTGACGGTCCCAATCACGCTGATATTGTGGTCGAGCAAATAACGAACGTCATCGAGCCGGGTCGGGCGTGGCGCATCCGGACGGTTCCGGTGAGCCAGCCCGTCCACCAGCACGACTTCGGGATCTCGCTCCAAAATTTTGCCGACATCCAGGTCATGCTTCGCCTCGCCTTGCGCATGCCAGAGAAGGGAAGGGATTTCCTCCAGACCTTCCCGCTTGGGAGCAAGCTTCGGCGATGCGGCCGCACCGGAAGCGGCGATGACTACGTCGATTCCTTTTTTTCGGAGACTCTGCCCTTCCATCAGCAGATGATACGTTTTCCCTGAGCCGCTCACTGCCCCCAGAATGATTTTCAGCCTGCCCCGGTGCATTCTGGAGATGGACTGCAAGATTTCTTCCGGGGTCTTTCGGCGAAACTGCTCGACCATCTCGCAGCCCTCCTGTTTATTTCAGCTGATCCAAAGCCAGATTCAGCTTCAGTACGTTGACTCGCGGTTCTCCAAATACTCCCATGCTTCTTCCTTCCGTGTTTTCCGCAACCAAAGCCTGAACTTTTGCCGGATCGAGATTGCGCGCCTTCGCAACGCGCTGCACCTGAATGGCTGCCGCTTTTGGCGAGATGTGCGGATCAAGGCCCGAACCGGAGTTGGTCAGCAAATCGGCCGGGATATCTGCTTGCGCGACGCCCGGGTTGGCAGCCAGGAAAGCAGCGATGTCTTTTTGCACGCGCTCGGTCAGTGCCGGGTTGGATGGCGCGTAGTTGTTCGAGCCAGAGCCTGCTGCATTGTTGTCGATAGACGAGATGCGGCCCCAGAAATATTGCGGATCGGTGAACGTTTGCCCGATCAGCTCGGAGCCGACTACTTTGCCGTTCGCATCGGCAATCAGACTGCCGCTCGCCTGCGTCGGCATGACGACCTGCGCCACCCCTGTCATCGCAAGCGGGTAAATCAGTCCGCATATGAGCAGTAAAACGACAGACAATCGGAGGTTTTTCAAAATCATGGATATTCACCTTTGCTTTCCTGTTTCGATTGTGGCGGTTTCGCCTATACGAGATTCAATCCGACCAGCACCAGGTCAATCAGCTTGATGCCGACAAAAGGCACCAGAATGCCGCCCAAACCATAGATCACCAGATTGCGGCTGAGCAGCTTGGTCGCGCTCATCGGCGAGTATTTTACGCCTTTCATCGCCAGCGGAATCAAGATCGGAATGATGATCGCGTTGAAGATCAGCGCGGACAAAATGGCGCTCTGCGGCGTAGCCAAGCCCATGATGTTGAGGGCGTTCATTTGCGGGATCGCCAGCATGAACATCGCCGGAATGATCGCAAAATACTTCGCCACGTCGTTTGCGATACTGAAAGTCGTCAGTGCGCCGCGCGTCATCAAAAGCTGCTTGCCGATCGCCACTACCTCAATAATTTTCGTCGGGTCGGAATCGAGGTCGACCATGTTGGCCGCTTCCTTCGCCGCAACCGTCCCGCTGTTCATCGCCAGACCGACATCCGCCTGGGCGAGCGCTGGCGCATCATTCGTGCCATCGCCTGTCATCGCGACCAGTTTGCCCGCTGCCTGTTCTTTGCGGATCAAGGCAATCTTGTCCTCCGGCTTCGCTTCCGCCACAAAATCGTCTACCCCTGCCTCGCGGGCAATCGTCGCTGCTGTGAGCGGATTATCCCCCGTGCACATCACCGTGCGAATCCCCATGCGTCGCAGTTCTTCAAAGCGCTCTCTCATCCCCGGTTTGACGGTATCCTTCAAATAAATCAGCCCGAGAATGACATTTCCCTCCACCACTGCCAGCGGCGTTCCGCCTGCGGTTGCGATCCGGTTTGCCTTTTCGTCGAGGTCTGCCGGGATACGGCCTCCCAATTCCTTGACGTACGTTTTGATCGCGTCTACTGCACCTTTGCGAATTTGCGTGCCGTTTGCCAAATTCGTGCCGCTCATGCGCGTCTCGGCTCTAAATTCCACGCCCTCTGCGCCCGGCAGTTCCAGCTCGCTTGCTGCAAGACCTTGCTTTTTCGCCAGTTCCACAATCGAGCGGCCTTCCGGTGTTTCATCGAGTATGGAGCTTTGTGCTGCCGCCCTGTTCAAAGCGTCTGCCTTGCTGTTGCCCACTGGCACAAATTCCGCTGCCATGCGGTTTCCGTGGGTGATCGTGCCCGTTTTGTCCAAAATAATCGTGTTGATGTCGCCCGAAGCTTCCACTGCTTTCCCCGACATCGCAATGACGTTGAACTGCGTAACCCGGTCCATCCCGGCAATCCCGATGGCGGAAAGCAAACCGCCAATCGTCGTCGGAATCAGGCAGACGAGCAAAGCCACGAGCGTAGCAATCGGAATGGCGGCATTGACGTAGCTTGCGATCGGCTGCAAAGTCGTGCAGACGATCAGGAAAATCAACGTCAAGCTGACCAGCAACGTATTGAGCGCAATTTCGTTCGGAGTTTTTTGCCGTTTGGCACCTTCGACCAAAGAAATCATCCGGTCGAGGAACGACTCGCCAGGATCAGTCGTCACACGGACGCGAATCCGGTCGCTCACTACACGCGTACCGCCTGTAACGGAGCTGAAATCGCCACCCGCTTCTTTAATGACAGGCGCGGATTCACCCGTAATCGCCGACTCATCCACGGAGGCGACACCTTCGACAATCTCTCCGTCACTCGGAATCAGCTCGCCCGCTTCGACGATGACCAGATCGCCTTTGCGCAGTTCCGTCGAGCTGACCATTTGGATCGAGCCATCTTTAGCGAGCTTTCTCGCTTTTGTATCCTGTTTCGTTTTTTTCAGACTCTCAGCCTGTGCTTTTCCGCGTCCTTCTGCCAATGCCTCGGCGAAGTTGGCGAACAGAATGGTCACAAACAGAATCAGGCTGACGATCCCGTTGTATCCGCGATCAGAGGCTCCCCCGAACAGATCGGGCAAGATCGTCAAAAGCAGGGTCACGACAAATCCGACTTCGACCACAAACATGACCGGGTTTTTGATCATGACCCGCGGGTCCAGTTTTTTCAGCGCCTCGACAAAGGCACGCTGGTACAAATCTTTTGGAAACGCAACCGTGCGCGTTCTGCTCATTGGAAATATCTCCTTTGCCTTTTGAATTATCGGATGGTCAACCACTCGGCTACCGGGCCAAGTGCCAGTACCGGCAAGAACGTCAGCGCACCCACGATCACGACCGTCGCGATCAAAATGACCAGAAACACACCATTGTCTGTGCGAAGCGTACCCATCGTTTCAGGTACAGGCGTTTTCGCGAGCAACGAACCGGCTACCGCCAGCATCGCGATGATCGACACGTATCGGCCAAACAGCATGACCAGCCCAGTCGAAATGTTCCAGAAAGGCGTATTGTCGCCCAGTCCTTCAAAGCCAGAGCCGTTGTTGGCTGCCGAGGACGTAAATTCGTACAAAACTTGCGAAATGCCGTGGAAGCCCGGATTGGAGATTCCGACTGTGCCCATTTCCGAGGCCAGCGCAATCGCGGTCGGAGCCAAAATGATCAGCGGGTGGGCGAGAATCGCAATCGCGATCAGCTTCATCTCTTTCCCTTCGATTTTTCGTCCGAGAAACTCGGGCGTCCGTCCGACCATCAAGCCCGCGATAAATACAGCCAAAATCGCATACATCAAAATGTTTACCGTACCGACGCCATCTCCGCCGAATACGCAGTTCAGCATCATTTCCCCGAGCGGCACCAGTCCGCCCAGCGGCGTCAGCGTGTCGTGCATGTTGTTGACCGTTCCGGTCGTCGCCGCAGTCGTCACCGCTGTAAACAGGGCGCTCTGCGCAATGCCAAAACGCACTTCTTTTCCTTCCATGCTGCCCACGGCCTGTGACAAACCTGCACGTTCAAGCGCCGGGTTGCCATTGATCTCGCTTCCGTAGGCAATCCCGAGGAACACGAGAAACATCAAACCCATGGCGCCAAAAATGATCCAGCCTTGCTTGCGGCTCTTCGTCATGAAACCGAAGGCAAAAGGCAGAGACGCCGGAATGAGGAACATCGACAAAATCTCCAGCACGTTCGTCAAAGGAGTCGGATTCTCAAACGGATGCGCAGAGTTGACCCCAAAGAACCCGCCGCCGTTCGTTCCCAAATGCTTGATCGACACAAGCGAAGCTACCGGACCGCGTGCGATTTGCTGTTCAGCCCCGCTCAATGTAGTCGCCGTTGCTGTCGGTTCCATCGTCTGCGGCACGCCTTGCGCCACCAGAAGAAGTGTCACGACTACTGCCAAGGGAAGCAGCACACGCGTATGCGCCCGCACCAGGTCGACATAGTAGTTTCCGATGCTGCGCTGCCCGGTCAATCCGCGCATGAATGCCATGACGACCGCAATCCCCGTAGCTGGTGTCGTAAACATCAGGTAGATGATCACCATCATCTGCGACAGATAGGACAAACCGCTTTCTTCGCTGTAATGCTGGAGATTGGTATTCGTCAAAAAGCTTACCGCCGTATTGAACGACAGCAACGGGTCCATCGCCGCCACACCGCTCGGATTCCCCGGCAGCATTCCTTGCAAGCGCAAGAGCAGATAAGCAATCGCAACCATCGTGATATTGCTGACCAAAACCGCCGTCGCGTACTGCTTCCAGGTCATGTCTGCGACGCGAATGCCGGACCATTTGTAAATGACTTTTTCCACCCCGCCAAAAGCGCGGTCCAATCGCGTATTTTCCAGGGAAAAGGCCCGCGCCAGATAGCGTCCCGTCGGAATCGCCAACAAGAGCAGCACCACCAAAACCACCGATATTTGTATAAAGTCCACGGACAATTCCTCCTACTTCCTCTATGAAATGAATCGCTCGACCAATCCTTAATACTTTTCCGGATAGATCAGTGCGTGGCCCAGGTAGATCGCCAGTCCGGCCACAATCAACAGCAGCAAGATCATTTTTCTTTTCCTCCCTGTTCTTTTACTACCGCATCACAAAACTTGATCAGGGCAAAAAATGTAACAAACGAGATTGCCAAGAGCAGTATGGCAACTAAGTCCATGAAAAGTCCCTCCTTTTTCCGCTTGCAGTTTGCCGTTTTTGTCGCGCCAGCTTCCTTCAGGCGCCCACCTCCATCTACCTTGAACAAAGTCGTGCCGATTCGCCTCTTTCGCTCACTTCCTGGTACAAGCTTTCTCCCCTGAAAAAACCTGCCATGGAAGCAAAAAAATAGACCAATGCTTACTCATTCCCCGAAAAGATCGCCACAATGGACCAGCAAAGCTCAACAGACAGGGCAAGCCCCGCCCGCACTTTAGCGGTATGAAAGACGATCACTTCTTCGGAGAAAAAGTACTCATTGGTCTACCGAACGCCCAGCCGACTTGAATGTGCCTTCTTTGCGTTTTGTCTCCCGTTTCCTTTTTCCGAAAAACGTGTATTCATTTTTTGGGCAAAACGAAAAGACCTGCATCTTTCGTTTCGAGCAAGCTTCTTTGCTCATCCAAAAGGACAACAAAAAAAGCCTCCTCAAACAGGCGGTCTTTAGACCTCCCTCGCTTTAGCCGACGAAGTTAGCTGACGGGTAGGATGGCGAAAGAGTTACTCATCCCTTCCACGAATCGTGGAATTAACCCCTACAAAATTGGGTCCTCCGTTCCCGAGTGCCTCGGGATTTGGCCAGATTTGCAATTGTTGGTTACGAGTCTCATTATACGTCTGGCATAATCGGTTGTTAATGTCTTGTTTCTCGCTTTTTAGCACGATTTGTGCAGTCTTTATCGATGTAAGCGATTTAATCCTGTCAGGACTCAGCCGCGCAAGATATTTCGTCGATTATCTCGCGTTTTCTCGCAACGCATGGACCGCGTTCGGAAATGCCCTGTCCGATTTTTTGCAGCCATTGCTTTATTTCTTCTGCCGACAAAGGCTTGCTGTAAAGGTATCCTTGCATTTCATCACACTTCTGTTCACGCAAAAAAGCAAACTGAAGCTCGTTTTCCACCCCTTCAGCCAAAACGCTGAGGTGCAGATTATGGGCCATGGCAATGATCGACTGGGCAATCACGGCATCGTCCTTTTCCGTAATAGCACTTACGAAGGAGCGATCAATTTTCAGACGATCTATGGGAAAATCGCGCAAGTAGCTAAGCGAAGAGTATCCGGTGCCAAAGTCGTCAATCGACAGCTTCATCCCCAATCGCTTTAACTCATGCAGAACACCGATCACCGCATCCGGATTTTTCATGACGGCGCTTTCTGTAATCTCTAGCTCCAGAAGCTCGGGCTGCATGTCCGTCTCCTGAAGAACTTGCTGAATCATCTGTACCAGATTCTCTTGTTGAAACTGACGGGCAGACAAGTTGACGGCAACTCGCAACGGGTCATATCCTGCCTGCTCCCAGAGCTTGGCTTGGTTACAGGCTGTTCGCAGCGCCCACTCGCCAATCGGTACAATAAGTCCCGTCTCTTCTGCCAGTGGAATGAAGTCTGCCGGGGAAACCAGCCCCCATACGGGATGCTGCCACCTCAGCAGCGCCTCGACTCCGACTATTTTTCCTGTCTGGCAATCGATTTGCGGCTGGTATTGCAGATGAAATTCCCCCCTCTCCAAAGCTTTGTGAAGTTCCTGTTCCATCGCAAGACATTCTGATGCATGATTGCTCATCGTAAAGGAGTACACAATGTATCGATTTCGTCCCTTCTCTTTTGCACTGTACATAGCGGGAGATTTGGGCGCTTCGTTCCTTCAGGTCTTTCGGGATTGTTCCTTGCCGCTCGCCCACGTAGTCACATATGGCGCGAACCGCTCCCTTCCGATATTGAACCCCTCTGTAATTCAGCCCGCTCATCCGTTCTTCTGCGGTAAACGGTACGACCTGGCCTTCGTATGCCTTCACGTCGCAAACGACATGCTTTTGCTTGGCGAGCATGAGGATCGAGCTGCCTTCTGGCGTATCGTCAAACAGAGAGGTAAGTACCGCTACCTCTATCAACTCCTTCTCCTCTGCTCCTGCGACTGGAACAAACTGCGCCGCCAGCCGATTGCCGTACGTGATCGTGCCTGTTTTGTCCAAAATAATCGTATTGACGTCACCAGCCGCCTCTACTGCCTTGCCTGACATCGCAATGACACCGAAGCGGGTAACCCGATCCATGCCTGCGATTCCGATCGCAGACAAAAGACCGCCAATCGTCGTCGGAATCAAACAAACTAACAGTACGACCAGGACAGAAATATTGAGATGAATGCCCGCATAGGCGGCGATTGGCACCAGTGTGACTACGACGATGAGAAAAATAAGCGTAAATACGATCAATACCGTATTCAGGGCGATTTCGTTTGGGGCCTTTTGCCGTTTGGCGCCTTCGATCAAGGCAATCATCCTGTCCAAAAAAGAATCGCCCGGGTTCGTGGTTATTTTGATCAAGATAGAATCACTCGTGACCCGCGTACCGCCAGTCACGGACGACTGATCACTTCCCGCCCGTTTGATTACAGGTGCAGATTCGCCTGTAATCGCTGATTCATCAATCGAAGCCAGCCCCTCGACAATTTCACCGTCGCCAGGAATGAAGTCACCCGTCTCTACCAGAACAAGATCCCCTCTTCGCAGTTCCTCCGCAGACACCACATGGATGCCCCCGTCTGCCTTCAGCCGTTTCGCCTCAGTATCTCTTTTGGCCCGGCGCAACGTATCTGCCTGCGCTTTTCCCCGCCCTTCTGCCAGTGCTTCGGCAAAATTGGCAAACAGGACGGTAACAGCAAAACCAAAAATACGCCTGTGTTCCAGCCTATCTGATTCTCTGTTCCGAAATAATGGGGGAAAAGGATCATGAGCAGGATTAGCACAGTTCCCATCTCAACCACAAACAGTACAGGATTCGATTTCATAACCAGCGGGTTTAGCTTGCGTACACTCTCCAACAAAGCTGTTCCGATTATTTTATTGTGGAATGTCGAATGCTCTTCTACTTGTTTCACGGCCATTCACCTTTCTATCCTATGAAATTCACAATTGTTCTACATGACATAAGGCGTGAACCAAATACAAAAAAATCCCCACGGCAAAAATCGTTACGATTACCACAAAATCATCCCTCCTCAGACGTGTTGACAGCCCAAAGTCGGCTGAGTAATATAAGGCACAATGATAAATAATGGGAGGTATGGCGTTTGGCCATCTCTAACAAAAAAAAGCTGGAAGCTGAAATCAGCGAAACTTTCATCAAATTTCAACGCGACTTGATCGGACGTGGCCCTCAAGAAGCAAAAACCTACATCGTCGGCGACATGGTCCTCGTTCGCTTCAAGGGAGTGCTCACCGTTGAAGAAAAACATCTCTCCAGCCACGATAAAGGCCGTCGCATTGTAAAAGAAATGCGCGAGGTGCTTCGTGAGATGTATAGCGAGGAATCAGAAGAAATCGTAGAAAAGCTGACCGGCTGCAAAGTGCTGTCCAGTCATAGCGACATCAGCACCAAGATGGGGGAGCGAATCGAGGTTTACGTGTTGGACAAGGACCTCGAAAAAATGCTGGGCTGATTCCTCAACTGAATACCTGTGCATCGAAAAGGCGGCTCCGCCTGCTTACTGGCGGAGCCTTTTTCCAATCAACCGCTGAGTTGTTCTGCCAGCCATCGATATCCCTTGTACCCTGGCTTGCTGATGATGACATAATGGGCACCTAACCCTTTGTATAAACTCGCATTTTGCTGCTCCTGTGTCAGAACGAAAATGCGGCAAGTGCCCAACTGCCGAAACAAAGTAATGAAATCACGCCCTTCTGGCCATTCGTCCACAAACAGATAGACAGACTGATAGACTAACAGCTCCTCTTGATGAAGATAGCTTTCATCGAAAGAAATGGGCGACAACTTTTCTGTGCAGGAGTGACGCTCTCCCCTGATCAGCGAATAGGCAACAGGACTTTTCCGGAAGAACAGAGAGTCACTGCCTCCTCTGATCGTCTGCACAAAAGACGTGAATGCCTCTCCCACCCCAATGACCAGACAATTTTTCATGCCAGCCCCTCCTCTTCCTGTTTATTTGAGCTCCTCAATCGACTGGATGTTCATATAGCCTGGAACCACCAACCCGATTTTGGTTCCGTCCAGATTGGGGCCAAGGTCTTCCAACTGATCCCCGAACTTTTTGAGGTAGCTCGCATCGGTAGAGGGAAGCCAGGCTGCTACCATCCCGTCCACATCGCCCATGGCTACGCCTGCCCACATCGGTCCAGCCTGGACCTGACTCAATTCCACCTCATATCCGAGCTTTGTCTCCAGCACTTCCTTCACTATGTGCGAACTGGCAATTTCCGAGTCCCATGCCACGTAAGCGATGGTCAGCTTTTCTTTTTGAACCGGAGCAAGCCCCTCTACCCACTTCCCGACCTTGTCTTCGTTGTTTTTCACCCACTCCGCAGCCGCTTCCTCTGGTTTTTTCCCGTCCAAAATATGTACCATCACAGCTTCCATGTCCGCAGGCTTCCATTGGAACGCGTCCAGAAACCGATAGGCGGCAGGGTGATCCTGCTTCAATCCTTTTCGAACGATGGTATGAATCTGTTCAGCTCCGCCAAAGCCGTTTTTCGGGTCCTGCAAATATTTCAGATCCAGTTTTTTGAACATCCAATGCGGCGTCCAACCCGTTATGATAATTGGTTGCTTCTGTTCGTAGGCACGCGTCAGCGCGGCAGTCATCGCCGCATCCGATCCTTCTACGAGCTGCCAGTTGTCCAGGCCGTACAGCTTCATGACTTCCTCAGTCTTCACCATCGAGCCGGCACCAGCGTCAATTCCGATGATTTTATATCCCACTGCTTCCCCAATCGCGTTCTTCGGCACCTGGACGGGATTCGGATTGTGCCCAATCGTCGCCCCTGTCGGTGTAGAGCCTTGCTGAGAGCAGCCTGCCAGCATAATAGCCGCAGCCACCACCCATGTCAGTGCATTTTTTCGCGTGAACTTGTTCATAACGCTTTTCTCTCCTTTTGTTTGGCATGCTGGGAAATGCGGTCCAGAACGATAGCAATAATCACGATCGATAACCCCGCTTCAAAACCTTTGCCGATATCCACCTGGGATACAGCCCGATAAACATCGGCTCCCAATCCTTTTGCTCCGATCATGGCGGCGATAACCACCATCGAAAGCGCAAGCATGATGCACTGGTTGACTCCCGCCATGATGGTCGTCTTCGCCAAAGGCAGTTGCACCTTCATCAACTTTTGCCATCTCGATGAGCCGAAAGCATCCGCTGCTTCTGCAAGCTCCGGCGGAACCTGACGTATGCCGAGATTCGTAAATCGGACGATCGGCGGCAGCGCAAAGATAACGGAAGCAATGACCCCTGGTACTTCGCCCAGTCCAAAAAAGAAAATGGCCGGGATCAAGTAAACGAATGCTGGCATCGTCTGCATCAAATCTAGCAACGGCATGACCAGCTTCGTGAAAGTATCGCTTCGCGCGCAGGCAATACCCGCAGGAATCCCTACAGTGATGGACAACAGGGCAGAAGCGATAACCAAGCCGAGCGTTTCGACCGTTTCATCCCAGTACCCCAGATTGGCAATGAGAAACAGCCCAAGCAATGTGAAAAACATCGAAGATCGCCCGCCAAATACCCAGGCCAGCGCCCCGAACAGCAAAATGAGAATAACAGACGGTATCGCAGCCAAAACCTCGGTAAAGTACGTGACCATTCCCGAAATGATGATCGCGATCGGATCGAACAAAATGCCTTTGTGCTGACCGAGCGCCTCAACGATTCGTTCCACCCACTCACCGATCGGCAACTTAGGCACGGAATCCATGGGGCATCACCTCTGCTCCCTGCTGCGGATTGACCTTGCCGACAAGCCCGCCGAGCACCGCTCCCTTGACAATGACGCCCAACAGACGCCGCTCCTCACCCACGACAGCAATCGGAACGTGCAAATCTGCCATCAGAGGAAACAGGCTGTTCAGACGGGCATCTGGCCCCACGCTGGGGATATCTTTTTTCATGATGGCTTCAAGCGACTCGCCCGTATTGATCGCAAGCGAAACGTCATAGGCGGTAACGAGCCCAAGCAATGTCCGCTTTTTGTCTACGATGTACAGACTGGATACCCCGTTGTCCATCATGAGCTGGAGGGCCACCCTCGCACCTTTGTCAGGAGTAATCGCTTCTGCCCTTTTCATCACGTGTTTTGCCACCAGCACTTTGGACAAGTCTGCATCCTCAACGAATTTTTTCACGAATTCATCCGCAGGATCGGTCATGATTTCTTCGGGACGCCCGACCTGGATGAAGCGACCGTCTTTCATCAGGGCGATCCGGTCACCGAGCCGCAATGCCTCATGCAGATCGTGAGTAATGAACAAAATAGTCTTTTTCATCGTTAGCTGAAGCTCTAGCAGCTCATCCTGCATGTCTTTTCGAATCAGCGGATCAAGGGCACTGAACGCTTCATCCATCAGCAAAATGTCGGGATTGTTGGCGAGCGCCCGGGCCAGGCCGACCCTCTGCCTCATTCCGCCGCTCAATTGATCAGGGAAGGCATTTTCCCACTCGGAAAGCCCGACGAGCGCAAGCGCTTCGCGTGCTTTTTCTTGCCTCAATCCATGCGGTACTTGCTGAATCTCCAAACCGAATTCGATGTTTTCCCGTACCGTTCGCTGTGGGAAGAGCGCGAAATTTTGAAAAACCATGCCGAGCTTTCTCCTGCGTACCTCGCGCAAATGAGCCGGCTTCATACCAATGAGTTCTTCGCCATCGATCTGAACGCTCCCAGTGGTTGGCTCAATCAGGCGGTTGCAAAGTCGGATCAAGGTAGATTTGCCGCTGCCTGACAGCCCCATAATGACGAAAATTTCGCCCTCTGCTACCGAGAAGCTGATCTGGTTCACACCGATCGATTGCCCTGTCTCTTTAAAAATTTGCTCCTTTGTCCATCCTTGCTCCAACAGCTTTAACGCTGCCTGCGGCTGCTTGCCAAACACTTTCGTCAATTGCCTGACTGTCATTTTGGGCATGAGCCTTTCCTCCCTTTCTTGTTTTCCCAAATGAAAAAACCTGCGAAGTTCCGCTTCCAACCGGACGAACCACCTGCAGACGCTGCCGCTTGTGTACGCTCGATTTTTGCAGAACTAACGCAGGCTTACCTAATACCTGGCGCCCCTGTGCAAAAGGCTCCCTGTACGCTGTCTTCCTGATTTCGCTGTTCGTTTTTTGGTTTCATGCACCGGGTTTATGCTGAAATTCATTTGCCACCCGCCATCCTCGCACATCGACATGCACGCGTATGACAAAAGCCACACATGAAAATCGCCATAAAAAATAGACCTATTTCATCCTTTTTCTCAAGAACAAAGGTCCCAAAGAAAAAGTCTGAAATGGCCTATAAACGCGCCCGAAGAGGACCGCTCCTCTTTTTTCGCATCATTGCCCAGACTTCATCGCTTCATGAACCTTCCCTGCTTTGGCCGACGAGGTTAGCTGACGGGTAGGATGGCAGAGAAGACTTATCTCATCCCTCCTGATTGCTCAGGATTAACCCCAAAAGATTGGTTCCCCCGCTTCCGGGTTGCCCCGGAACTAGGCCGTATGAAATGTTTGAATCAGATTCGGTAATGTGATTTGAATTATACGCCTGCTGCCAATTATTGTGAATGCTCGCTTCTGCCTGCTTGCCTCATGCTTGATCGTTCTTTATTTATATCCTGACATTAGCTATCGGTTGCTCACCAATGAAAGCTATTTCGCCTGCTTTCCAGCTTACACGCAAATGCTCACCAGTACAGAATCATCGTAAGCAAACCGCTCGCTAATATCGGTGACCACTTCCCATTCCTCTTCCCCGACGCGAATCGAGTAAATCAGCTCCCGGCCCTGAAACTGGACGTGAGCGACCTTGCCCATGATCCCGTCCGAGCCTTGATGCCAGACGGACAGCTTCAACTGGTCCGGGCGAACAGGCAATACTTGCTGATCGAAAAAAGCGGAAAAATCACGCGAAACGGTGATCGGCAACGATGACGCTCCCTGTTTTTCCAGCAAAAAGGTGTTCGCGGCAGCCCAGTTCCCTTTTAAAAAGTTGGCTCTGCCGACAAACTTGGCGACAAACGGCGACTCCGGGGCGTAGTAAATGTCGTGCGGAGTGCCTGCCTGCTCAACTCTGCCGCCCTTCATCACGACAATGCGATCAGCCATGGCCAGTGCCTCGGATTGATCGTGCGTCACATAGACAATCGACGTACCCAGTTCGCGGTGAATGAACTGGATTTCTTTTCGCATCTGCATGCGCAGCTCGGCGTCCAGACTGCTCAACGGTTCGTCCATCAGCAACAAGGTCGGATTGAACACGATGGCGCGCGCCAGCGCCACACGCTGCTTTTGCCCACCGGAAAGCTGACTGGGGAACCGCTCCTCCATACCGCCCAGACCGACCATCTCCAGCATCTGGGCTACCCGCGCTTTCGGGTTTTGCTTGTACGCTTCCGGCACCTGCTGTTGATGCTGCAAAGGAAACGCCACGTTTTCGTAGACCGTCAAATGCGGCCAGAGGGCGAACGACTGAAACACCATGCCAATCCGCCGTTCTTCCGGCGGCTTGCGCTTGGCCGCGCTGGCTACACACTCGTTGTTGATCCAGATTTCTCCGCTTGTCGGGGATTCGAACCCGGCAAGGAGCCGCAGCAGCGTCGTTTTGCCGCAGCCGCTCGGACCGAGCAAAGCGACAAACTCGCCCTGGCCGATCTGCAAATCGAGATGGTGGAGCGCCGTGACATTCCCGAATTTTTTCGATACCCCTATTACCCGCGCACTGTTCATTGTTCGATCCTCCGTTGCCAGTATCGTTTCCACAGACTGCCCGCCGCGAGCACCAGCAGGATGGCTCCTACGATCAAAGTCGAGAGGGCCGTGCTGTACGTTGTCGATCCCGCCTGCTCAAAGCTGAAAATGACGACACCGATCGTTTCCGAGCCGGATGACCACAAGAGCGACGAAATCGTCAGCTCTGTAAAAGCGGTGAGAAAGACCAGAAACAAACCTGTTGCCATGCCCGGCGCGTAGAGCGGGAGCAAAATGCGCCGCCATCTCGTCCAGAAGCGCCCGCCGTTGATCCGTGCCGCTTCCTCCACTTCTTTGCCCACTTGCATGATCGAAACCGTACTGCTTTTGACTTGCAAAATGAGAAAGCGCGTCACGTAAGCGATCATGATCAGCCAAACCGTTCCGTATATGCCTGGCTGCCAGCCGGGAATCGGTTCAATCCAGGTCAAAATCATCGCAAGTCCGAGCACCATGCCCGGAAGCGCATACGGCAGCGCTACAGCCCCTTCCATCGCTTTGCCAAGCGCAGACGGCTTATGAATGCGCCAGTAGGCGAACAGCGTGCCCGCGACGACGCACAAGACACCCGTCATGCTGGCAAGCATCAAGCTGTTGCCGATGGCTCCCTTCGTACCTGCGTGGTCGAACATTACGAAGGCAAAGTGCTTCCACGTCAAATTTTCCGGGACAAACGGCAAGCCGTACGCTTTGACAAAAGCGGTTGCGGCCATCGACAAAAGCGGAAGCAGGCTCGTCACAAGCAAAAACCCGCCCACCAAAACCTCCGCCGTCAAACGGTGCTTGCCCAAAGACCGCCGGATGGACTTGTCCTCGGCACTGGTCTGGTCTACCCGGCTTTTCCGCAGCAAAACCCACTGCATCCCTGTCCCTGCCAGCGCAATGACGCCGAGCAAAACAGACAGGACAGCCGCCCTGGCAAAAGCGCTCGGCCCAAATCCGATCACTTCCTCGTAGATCAGTGTACTGAGTACAGAGATATTTTCCGGGATACCCAAAAATGCCGGAATCCCGAAGTTGTCCAGCCCGGAGATAAACGCCAGCAGTCCGCCTCCCGCAATGCCTGGCAAGGCGAGCGGAAGCGTCACTTTGGCAAACACAGCCCGCGCGCTTGCTCCCGCGGAATGCGCCGCCCACTCCAGCTCTTTCGGAATCCGGTACAGCACAGACAGCGTCAACATGTACACCAGCGGATAATGAGTCAGCCCCATCACGACGATGATCCCATCCAGCCCGTACACGTTCCACAGCTCGACCGGACTGCCCATCACCCAGCTCGCAGCCCTGTTCAGCACACCCTGCGGCCCTGCCAGCTGCGTCCAGGCCAGCGTCATTACATAGGACGGGATGAGCAGCGGCAAAAGGGCAAACGCGTGAATCGCACCTTTCCAGCGTATATCGGTATACGCGCACAGCCAGGCAAGCGCCACGCCGACGACTACCGAGATGACGGTGGAAATACCTGCTGCCAGCACAGTATGACCGACTGCATCCCACGTCCGGGCATTGACAAGCACCTCCTGAAAGTAGTGCAAGCCAAGCCCTGCTTCTGTCTGGATACTAAGCACAATCAGCTTCCACAACGGATAGACAAAAAAGAAGGCGACCGGCACCAGCACGAACCAGGTAGCCGCCTTATCCATGGACAGGGAGGCGGCGAACTTGCGCCGCTCCCCCATCTGTCTCTCGCTCACTACCGTCTGCCAGTTACTTGCCACCCATCATCTCTCCAAATTTCTTTTTGTCCGCTTCCCTGGAAGCTTCCAGTTCGTCAATATTGGCGGAAAGCGCCTTGATTTGATCTTGTGCGTACAGTCCTTCCGGTGCTGCTACTCCTTTGCGGATCGGTGTATAGCCCAGGCCGCTGGCGAGCTTTTGCCCTTCTTCGGAGAGGACGAAATCGACAAACGCTTTGGCAGCCTCCTGGTTTTTGGTCGCTTTCATGATGCCGATCGGCTCCGTGATGACAGGCACGCCTTCTTTTGGATACACGATCTCGACGGGCGAACCGTCTTTTTTGGCGCGGGCAACCAGATAGTCGACGACCATGCCGTAATCTTTTTCGCCGCCCGCTACACTTTTGAGCACGGCGCCATTTCCTTTAATGACGGTCATTTGATTCGTTTTCAGCCCGCTGATGTAATCCCAGCCCAAATCAGGCTGGCGCGTAAACACCCCGACATTGTAAGCCGCTGCGCCTGAGTAGAGCGGGCTTGGCATAATCGCTTTGTTCGCCGCTTCCGGACTCGTCAGCACTTTCCAGCTGTCCGGGAGAGCTTTGACCTTGCTCGTGTTGACCGCGAGCACAGTCGCCATGACTTTCGTTCCGGTGTACGCGCCGTCCGCGTCTTTCCACTCCGCCGGAATGTCCGCCGCTTCAGGCGAAGTGTACGGCATGAGCAAATCTTGTTTTTTCAGGCTGACAAAGGTGGGCGCATCCGCGACCAACAGCACGTCAGCTTTTACTTGCCCTGCCTGTGCTTCGGCCTGCAAGCGGCTGATGACTTCCTCCGTTCCCGAGCGGAACAGATCTACTTTCACGTCAGGATACTTCTTGGAAAAAGCGTCGATCAAAGAAGCTGCATCCGCATCCGGCTGGGACGTGTAAAAGCTCAAGGTTCCCGCTACTTTCGGGGCAGCAGGCTCCGTTGTGGCAGCCGGAGTCGACTGCGACGCTGGCTGGGATGGGGTCGACGAAGAAGGCTGGGAACCGCAGGCAGCAAGTCCGAAGACCGATACGGCCGCGAACAAAGAAAGAGTCCATTTTTGCAACAGAACACGTTTCATTTTTTATTCCTCCTGATCATTAAGTAGGCTTATGAGTTAAGAGCTTTGCTTCGCACCTTGAAACCATTTTCCGATCTTCGTCTTCATGGCCGTGTTGGTCATGTTCAATTGCAGAGGCGTAATCGTGATGAACCCGTCGCGCAGCTTGTAGTAATCCGACTCCTCATCCTCAAAGTTCAGTTCGCTCAAATGATCGGATAGCCAGTAGCACAGGTAGCCCTGCGGGTCGTTCAGTCCGACGTACTGATAGCGCAGCACATCCATTGCCAATGGCGTCACCGCAACGCCTTTTACCATTTCTTTGGACAAGTACGGCAAGTTGATATTCAGTACCGCTTCCGGGCTGAGCTTGTGCCTGAATAGCGTTTCAAACACTTCGTAGGCCAACGGCTCCACGATCGAAAAGTTCGGGTTCGGCTTCAGCGTGGCGAGCGAGATCGCGACAGAAGGAATCTGGTACATCGCCCCCTCGATCGCAGCCGAGATCGTGCCCGAGTAAAACACGTCCCGCCCGAGATTCGGCCCGCGGTTGATCCCGGAAACAATCACGTCCGGCTTTTCTTTGAGAATCACCTCAATCGCCATTTTGACGCAGTCGGCGGGAGTGCCGTTGACAGCCCACGCTTCCAATGAAGTATCGAAAAAGTTTACTTTGTTTGCTTTTACAGGTGATTTCAGTGTGATCGCATGGCTGATCGCACTTCGTTCCTGATCCGGGCAGACAATGGATACATTGCCGAACGGCTGCAGGGCTTGCGCCAGACACAGCACGCCGCTGGAGAAAATTCCATCATCATTCACTACGAGAATGTTCAAAATAATACAAACCTCCTATCCAAATGAGACACTGTGGCCTTGTTGCAAAAAGAGCAGGTTTTGCTTGAGTTGGGACAAATTCCGCGCATCGTCGAAGCCTTCTACAACCAGCGGCTTCTCTTCCGCAAGCAAGAGCGGCCAAATCGTCGGCAGGTCAATTTCCCCTGTTCCGAGTGGCACATGCAGCTTGGTTGCTGTCGCATCGCTCACATGGATTTTGTCGACTCCCTCCAGTTCTCCGAGAAACTGCGGCAGAGAACAGGTCAGGGGCACATGGGCGATATCCAAGGTCGCTGCCGTCGGATAGTTCAGCGCTGCACGCAGCCTGTTCAAATCCCCCGGCGTCACGATCAGTTCTTTTGGCAACGGCTCGATATGCTCGATGGACAGCACCCTTCCCAGACGCACAGCCTCTTGCGCCAGCTCGTTCAGGCTCTCGATGAGCACCGCTTCGTGCCATTCCCGGTTTTTGTGGGTCAAAGTCAATCGTCCCGGATGGATCGTCACGCTTTTCGCTCCGATCTCCCCCGCGAGAGCCAACGACCGCTTGATTTCCTCCACCGATTGTTTGCGAATGCCGCTATTCAGCGAGCACAAGTTCAAGTCCCAGCTAGCCGCATGCAAAGTCAGCTTCATGCCGACGCGTTTGGCGGCCTGCTGAATTTCCCGCGGGTTGCTTTTGTGGAACCAGACGTGCTCGGCCCAGACCTCCATCCCGGCAAATCCGTACTGCCTGGCAATCAAAATCGCCGCTTCTACCGGGTAGGACCACATCAATGTCGATGAAACATACAGCATGTCCACCACTCCTTTACCTCTGCCGGGATCGGCACACTGCCAACCGGGTAAGGGTTGCGCGAGCCGTGCCCGTGAAAGTCGCTGCCTCCCGAGCGGATCAGGTGATTCACCTTAGCTTGCCGCTCCCAAAATGCCATCTGTTGCGCGGAATGCTTCGAATAGTACACCTCGATGCCATCGATGCCGTAGGCAAGCAACGCATCCAGCTTCACTTCAAACGAGTAAATACCCGGATGGGCCAAAATCGCAATGCCGCCTACTTCATGAGTAAGCTCAATCGCTTCGCGTGCCGAGAAGGAAGGACGGGGCACATAGGCCGGGCAGCCTTTTCGCAAATACGTCTCGAACGCCGCTTGCGGAGTGGAGCAAAAGCCGCGTGCTGCCAAAACTTCTGCCACATCTGTGCGCACCAGCACGTCGCCTTTTGCCCGGGCTGTGCATTCTTCCATGGTGATCGCCATACCTAAACGATTGCAGCGTTCGACGATTTCGGCGATCCACTCGATCCGCTCCCGTTGGCGCCTGTCCATGACGTGCAGGAGCCGGGCATCCGATATATCGAGGCCGTAACCCAAAATATGCAACTCGTCTTCTGGGCCGTCCGTGTTCCATTCGATTCCCGGTATGAGCTTCAGACCGAGACGTTCGGCCTCATCGCGAGCCAGCAGATATCCATCGACGGTATCATGGTCTGTAATGGCTAGGTGAGTCACTCCCCGCTCGCTTGCCTCGGCAAGCAGCTCTGCGGGAGTGAGCTTCCCGTCAGAAGCGGTGGTGTGCATATGCAAGTCCATCATCTGACCACTCCTCCTGTTCTTTTCCGACTTGTTTGATTTCGTTTGATTTCATTGTAGCTGTCGTTTTTGAAGGGCGTATAAAGCAGGCGACAAGGTTTGATAAAGGCCAGACGCCTGTCCATGCGCCTTTTCGGTCGATCCCCTGCCGGATTGTTGAGGAGGTGTTAACGATTTACAAAGTCTTTACAAAAGCGAAAAGTTCGTGGGCAAACGGCACTGGTGGAGAGGAAAACGAAAAACCCCCACCCGAACTAATGTTCAGGCAGGGGCTTTGTGTTCAAAGAGACAGTCGCTATTTAAACGACATCGTATCCTTGTTCTTCGATTGCTTCCTTGATGGCATCCAGCGTCAGCGTGCTTTCGTTGAAGGAAACCTCTACTGTTTTGGCCGCCAGATTGACTTTGCCTTCTGCTCCCAGCTCTTTCAACGTTTTTTCCACGGTATTCACGCAATGGTTGCAAGACATGCCTTCTACATTCAGTGTTACGTTTTTCATTCTCAATCTCTCCTTTGAGTGTATGTGTATAAATGATGCGGACAAAGCCGCTTGTTGCTGTTTGTAAACGACAGATGGCAGATGGCAGCTTACAGCTTCACTCGCTGCAAGCGCAGGGCGTTGAGCACGACGGAGACGGAGCTGAAAGCCATCGCGGCTCCGGCTAACCATGGAGCGAGGAAGCCCAAGGCTGCAAACGGAATGCCCAGCGTGTTGTAGGCAAAAGCCCAGAACAGGTTTTGCTTGATGTTGCGAATGGTTCGCTTGCTCATTTCGATGGCGTCAGCGACACTGGTCAGCTCGCCGCGCATCAAGGTAATGTCGGCCGCTTCCATCGCCACATCTGTTCCCGTGCCGATCGCCATGCCGATATCAGCGGTAGCCAGTGCCGGAGCATCGTTGATTCCGTCGCCGACCATAGCCACTTTCTTGCCCTCTGCCTGAAGCTTTTTCACCTCGGCAGCCTTGCCTTCGGGCAGGACTTCGGCGATGACGTGCTCAATTCCTGCCTCGCGAGCAATCGCTTCGGCGGTTTGACGGTTGTCGCCCGTCATCATGATGACCGTCAGCCCCATCGCTTTCAGGCGTTCGATTGCTTGCTTCGAAGTCGGCTTGATCGTATCCGCTACGGCAATCAACCCGGCAAGCTTGCCGTCGATGACCGCCAGCATCGCCGTTTTACCCGCTTGTTCCAGCGAAAGCATCGTGTCTGAAACAGCCTGATACGATATGTGGTGCTGTTCGAGCAGACGGCGGGTCCCGACCAGCACTTCTCTGCTGTCGACGGTTGCCCGAATCCCGAAGCCGGGAATCGCTTCAAACACGCTGGTTTGCCCAAGCGCTATGCCTTTTTCCGCGATCCCGCGAACGATCGCCTGGGCAAGTGGATGCTCGGAGTTTTTCTCGGCCGCGCCTACCAGCGCAAGCAGTTCTGGCTCGGCAAAATCAAGCGAAATCACGTCTGTCAGCTCTGGCTCTCCTTTGGTTACGGTTCCTGTCTTGTCGAGGACAATCGTATCCAAATGGTGCGCCGTCTCCAGATGCTCTCCCCCTTTGAACAAAATGCCCAGTTCAGCTGCGCGGCCAGAGCCAGCCATAATCGAGGTTGGAGTCGCCAGACCAAGTGCGCACGGGCAAGCGATTACCAGCACGGCGATAGCCTTTTCCAGCGCCTCGGCAAAGTTGCCGGGAATGACGGCGAAATACCAGATGAGAAAAGTCACCACCGCAATTCCGACGACAATCGGAACGAAAATCCCGGAAATGCTGTCTGCGAGTCGTTGAATCGGTGCTTTTGTCCCTTGCGCTTCCTCCACGACTTTGATGATTTGCGCCAGCGCCGTTTCCTTCCCGACTTTGGTCGCTTTTACCTTCAGAAAACCGTTTTTGTTCAAGGTGGCTCCGATGACGGCATCTCCAGCCGCTTTATCTACCGGGATGCTTTCCCCCGTCAGCATGGATTCGTCGACCGCAGACTGCCCCTCCAGCACGATGCCATCCACTGGCACCTTGTCGCCTGGCTTCACGTTCACGATATCTCCAGGCCGCACTTCTTCAACAGGGATCGTGATTTCCACACCGTCGCGGACGACTACGGCTGTTTTCGCTTGCAAGCCCATCAGCTTGCGGATTGCTTCCGAAGAGCGTCCCTTCGCCTTGGCTTCAAACAGTTTGCCCAGCAAAATCAAGGTAATCAGCACAGCGCTCGTTTCAAAGTAAAGCTCCAGCATGTGGGCGTGCGACCCGATGGACGAGATCGCCACGTACAGACTGTAAAAATAGGCAGCCGAGGTGCCGAGCGCGACCAGCACATCCATGTTCGCGCTCTTGTTGCGAAGCGCTTTGTAGGCCCCTGCGTAAAACTGCGCCCCGATGATGAACTGCACAGGAGTCGCCAAGGCCAGTTGTACCCACGGGTTCATCAGGAAGTCCGGCAACCAGATGAACGAAGTGAAGGAAAAGTGGCTGACCATCGACCAGAGCAGCGGCAGCGACAGCACGAGGGAAATCCAGAACTTTTGCGTTTGCCGCTTGATCTCGGCCATGCGGCGGTCAACCTGCTCCTCTTCTTTGCCCTCTTCCTTGCGCGTTGCCTGGTATCCCAGCTTTTCTACCTGCCGCACAAGATCAGACACGCCCAGCTGAGCAGAATCGTATTCGACCGTAGCTGTTTCCATCGCCAGGTTCACGTTTGCCTTCAACACGCCAGGCATTTTGTTCAGACCCTTTTCGATCCGCGTCGAGCAGGCCGCACAAGTCATGCCTGTAATATTCAGCTCGACTTTGTCGGCGACGACGCCGTAGCCAAGCGCCTCGATCTTCGAGCGTATATCGTCGAGACTCGTTTTGGCCGGATCGAAGACGACTGTCGATTTTTCCAAAGCCAAATTCACATTGGCTGTTTCTACACCATCCAGCTTCTTCAAGCCTTTTTCAATGCGCAGCGCGCAGGCTGCACATGTCATCCCTGAAATCGGAACTGTAGCTTCTGCCGTTTTGGCACTCATACCAATTCCCCCAAATACCCTTAGAGGGTATATTTCATTGTATAGTTCCCCTTACGTTCATTTCTTATCACACTCTCAATATACAATACCCCCACAGGGTATATCAAGTGATTTTTTAAAAATTTTTCTCCTCTGCTTCTTTGGCTTTTCTCGACGCACAAAAAAAGCCCCCGATTTTCATCATCGGGAGCCTGGAATGACTGTTTATTTTCCTGCGTTCACTTCTTTTTGGTAGGCAGCAGCTACTTTTGCCGCTACTTCCGCATTGTGTCTTACGAGAGCGATATTCGTTTGCAAGCTTTTGCCTGCTGTCAGTTGTTTCACTTTGTCGAGCAGGAACGGTGTTACTTTTTTGCCTGCGATGTTGTTTTCCTTCGCTTCTTTGAGCGCCTGCAAAATTACGCCTTCGATTTGCTTGTGGTCAAGCGCGTCTGCTTCCGGTACCGGGTTGGCGATGATCAAGCCGCCAGTCAGACCGAGCTTCCATTTGGTGTTCATTAAAGTGCCGACTTCTTCTGGCGTATCCAGACGGAAGTCTACGCCAAATCCGCTTTCGCGAGCGAAGAAGGACGGGAACTCGGCAGTGCGGTAGCCGACCACCGGCACGCCTTGCGTCTCCAAGTATTCCAGCGTGCGTCCGATATCCAGGATCGATTTTGCGCCAGCGCATACAACCGCAACGCTTGTTTGCGCCAACTCAGTCAAGTCAGCAGATACGTCCCACGTGATTTCGCCATCGCGGTGTACCCCGCCGATACCGCCAGTCGCAAACATGCGGATGCCAGCCAGATCGGCTGCGATCATGGTTGCCGCTACTGTCGTCGCACCGATTTTGCCGCTTGCGAGGATGTAAGGGAAGTCGCGGCGGCTCACTTTTTCCACCGATTTGTTGGTCGCGAACTCTTCCAGCTCGCTCTCGGTCAAACCGATTTTGATTTTGCCGTCCATGATTCCGATTGTCGCTGGCACTGCGCCATTGTCGCGGATGATTTGTTCTACTTCTTTTGCCATTTCGATGTTTTGCGGGTATGGCATCCCGTGGGAGATAATCGTAGTCTCCAGGGCAACTACTGGCAGGTTGTTCTCCAGCGCGTGGCGTACTTCCTCAGTAAAGGTCAGGTATTGTTTCATCTTTTATCGCTCCTTTTCGTATTGTTCAACGGTCAATTGCAGTTGTTCCGCTTTGAGCAAGGGAGAAACGGACTGCTCTGTCTGCAAAGTCAGAGCGGATGCTGCCAAACCGAGACGGCAAGCAGCCTGGAACGACTCCCCGTTCACGATGCCGTACAACAGGCCGGACGCAAACGCATCGCCTGCCCCTGTTACATCAACTACCTCAGTCGGATACGGCGCCATCTGCTCCGATACGTCCTCCGACTGATAAAAAATTCCTGCTTCGCCCATGGTGACGATGACGTGCTTGACGCCTCTCTCCCTGATTTTCTTGCACGCTTCGGCGCAATCCTCGATAGAGTTGATCGTCATGCCGGAAAGCAGCTCCGCTTCCTCCCGATTGGGCAGGATCGCTTCGACTCCGTCCAATTGCTGTGGGAGCTTTTTCGCTTTTGCAGAAGAGACCGGGTCAACAAAGAGTCGGATGTTTTCCTCCCGGCAACGGCTAATGATGTAGGCCAAGCAATCCTCCGGTATGTTCGTATCGATAAAAATCGCGTGGGCTGCTGCAATGTGCGACCATTTCTCGGCAAACATCTCCGGTGTGAGCGCGTCGTAAATATCCATGTTCGCCAAAGAAACGACCATTTCTCCATCGATATCGAGCAATGCGGTATACGTGCCTGTGCGCTGCGTAGGCAAGCGCCACACCTGGCTGATATCTACTCCGTGCTTTTTCGTCTCCTGCACGATCCACTCGCCTTCCTTATCTTCACCGATGCTGGTGAACAAGGATGTATTGCATCCCAGTCGTCCAAGATTCTCCGCGATATTGCGGGCAACCCCGCCACACGATTCCATGATCGTAACCGGATTGGAGGAATGCAGACGCACGGCTTGCTTTCCACGCGCTTTTCGGTCGAGGTTCGCTCCACCGATGCAAGCGATCATGCCTTCGTCCCGCAATACGTACGCTCTGCCTTTAATCTCGCCGCGCTTGGTCAACTGAGCGATATACCCCGCTACAGCCGACCGCGAAATCCCGATCAAGTCAGCCAGCTCTTGCTGGGAAATGAACGGATTTTGCCGGATGTGATGAAGGATCAACATATCTTTCTCCACGGTCACCCTCCTTTCTTCTGATTAGCATTCACAGCTTTGTTTACAAACAAAAGTCTATCATAAAAACATTTGTTTTGCAAAGGATGATTTTATCCCCCCTCTATTTGACAAACGGATGCGACTTCATGTAAAGTTATCTTAAATTCAAGATATCGAAAATTCGTTGGAAAGGAGGGTTTTTCATGGATCGCAATGATTCCCTCGATCTTTTTGTCGTATTATCGAGATCATATAACTGGGTCACTGCCCACTCCAATCGGCACATCCGCCTGCACGGACTGAATCCTACCGAGTTTGGCGTCCTGGAAGTTCTCTATCATAAGGGCCCGCAGCCATTGCAGCAAATTGGCGAAAAGATCCTGATCTCCAGTGGAAATATCACCTACGTTGTGGACAAGCTAGAAAAGAAGCAACTGTTGATTCGCAAACCCTGTTCGGCCGACCGCCGGGTCATTTACGCCGAGCTGACGGAAAAAGGCCATGCGTTTCTGGCAGACATTTTTCCTTCTCATCAAGAGGCGATTGAAAAAGCGGTCGCGGGACTTACCCCGGAAGAACAACAGCAAGCGATTGCTTTGTTAAAAAAGTTGGGACGTGCTGCTCAGGAGAATTATTAGACTGGGCAGCACCCACCGAGGGTAAAAAAGGTGTTGACAAAACCTTCAACACGTAATAATCTTAAAATCAAGATTTACACATTAAAAGTTATCTGCTTACAAAAAGAAAGGGGAATATTTTTCTCATGAGCAAAGTACTTTTCATTAAAGCAAATGATCGCCCAGTTGAGCAGGCAGTAAGCGTAAAGCTGTACGAGGCTTTCGTAAAATCTTATAAAGAAACGCATCCAAACGACGAGATCGCCGAGCTGGACCTGTTCGCAGAAAACCTTCCTTACTACGGAAACGACCTGCTCACTGCCATGTTCAAAGCTGGACGCGGCATGGAGCTGACTGCTGAAGAACAAAAAGGCGCTGAACTGGTGAGCAAATATTTGAACCAATTCACTGATGCAGAAAAAGTAGTTATCGCATTCCCTATGTGGAACTTCACCGTTCCTGCTGTTCTGCACACCTACGTTGATTACCTGTCGCAAGCAGGCAAAACGTTCAAATATACAGCGGAAGGCCCTGTTGGACTGATGGGCGACAAAAAAGTAGCTCTCCTGAGCGCACGCGGCGGCGTATACTCCGAAGGCCCAATGGCTGAAATCGAACTGGCTAACCGCTACGTTCGCACGGTGCTTGGCTTCTGGGGCATCAGCAATGTGACAGAAGTGATCGTAGAAGGTCACAACCAATTCCCGGACAAAGCAGAAGCAATCGTAGCAGCAGGCATCGAAAAAGCAGCAAAACTGGCGGAATCCTTCTAAGGCCCGCCAGCCTTTCTTGTCCTAATATCTCAAATTTGAAATACTATAATTTAAAATAATTAAGGAGAGATGAAAAATGATGGATCTTGGATTGTTGATTATTCGCTTGGTGATTGGGTTGTCGTTTGCAGGTCACGGTGCGCAAAAGCTGTTTGGCTGGTTTGGCGGCTACGGTTTGAAAGGCACAGGCGGCTGGCTGGAGTCCATCGGAGTCAAACCTGGCGTTGCCATGGCTCTGCTTGCCGGATTGGCTGAACTGGTCGGCGGCTTGCTGTTTGCAGCAGGTGTCGGTACATGGGTCGGCGCTCTCCTCATTGTCTTCACAATGTTGGTTGCGATTGTGAAGGTTCACGGTCAAAATGGATATTGGGTAACGCAAAACGGCTACGAGTACAACCTGACTTTGATCGCTGTCGCTATCGGTGTCGCTTTGATCGGTCCAGGAGCATACGTTTTGTTTTAAGCAACACTCGCTAAGCCCGTAAGCCAGCATTCCACCAAGGGAGGACACAACAGATGGAAATCCGCGTCTATACACAGAATGAACAAGCAAAAGGACACTTTGGCGACGGTGAAATCGTAGAAAACAAACCGATTGGCTTCCCCCACGAAGGTTCCGTCGTAAAACGGGTTGGCCCGCTTTTTTACTGGGCATGGGCAAAATCACTGCAAACGTTTGAAATTCCTCTTCACCCGCATTCCGGCTTTGAAATTTTGTCCTATGTCTTGAAAGGCACAGTGGGTCATCGGGATACGCTGGGCAATTTGCAGCAAGTGACAACAGGCGGCGCTCAGATCATGCAAACAGGATCAGGAGCTTACCACGCCGAAGAATTGGGCAAAGATACGGAAATGTTCCAAATCTGGTTTGAGCCGCACCTGGCAAAAACCACAAAGACTCCGCCGACTTACAATCAGTATGATCACGAAGAGTTTCCAAGCGAAACGACGGATGGCGTATCGGTAAAAAACATCATTGGTTCTCAAGCTCCCATTTCGCTCGTGACCGACTCTTCAATGAAAGACATTGCCATTCCGGCAGGCAAAGCTTTTTCGCTGGAGCTTCCGGCTGGCTACGCTCACGCTGTCGTCGTCGTGGAAGGCAGCGGGAACATTTTATTTTGGGCAGTGAACAGTCAGCAACTGCGAATACAGGCGACTTTGTCGTCGTTTCAACCGAAGCAGCGGAAACCATCACCTATCAGGCAAAAGACGATGCTCCCCTGCGCTTGGTGCTGATCCAGGTGCCGCTCGAAGTCGACTATCCGCTTTACCGCAAATAATTTCTTGTATCCAAACTGCAAACAAAAACCGCCCTTATGCATGAATATAGCCATAGCTTCACAAAGACCGTCACCTGCTCGTGGCGGTCTTTATTTTTTGTACATGAACGAAAGCGGCCCCGCCTGGCCTGGCTACAGCGGAGCCTTTTTTGCTGGGAAAACGCTCAAAAAATCTTCGCTTCCTCCAGCATCATTTTTTGTTCAAAAGGAGCCGTCAACACAATCAGCGTATAAGAGTAGCCGAAATCTCCGGTGCGTTCCGAAAAAGCTACCAACTCCTCCGTAGAACGGGTGACGACCTTCAGCATGTAGTTGTACTCCCCGCTGATCCGGTACATGTCGGTCACTTCTGGCGCCTGCTTGCAAAAGTCGATAAAAGCCGCGCACTGCTTGGTGCGGAACATGACAAAAGCAGTCGTGTGCTTGCCCAGCTTCTCCTGCGAGATCGCCGCGTGATAGCCGGTGATCACGCCTTGTTCTTCCAGACGGCGCACCCTCTCCTTGACCGCTGGCTGCGTCATCCCGATGATTCGCCCCATCTCCGCCAACGGTATCCGCGAATTTTCATGCAACAGGCTAATGATTTTGTAATCGACCTGATCCACTTTTATCACCCTTTCGATTTCATAAGCGCTAACCTGCAAATAACTTGCTTCTATATAGAAATACAAGAGAAACACCTTGGTTCATGCATGTAAATTATAAAAATTGTTTCGTAAAATGTCACTACCGAGATGCTCACTGACCAGCGCGCGGTCAGGCGGCATGAAAAGCTTGTTTTTCCAAGGAGTGAAGCCGCTTTGTCCAGACGTACACTGATTTTGTTGCTGGCACTGGGAGAATTTATGGTGGGCACCGCCGAATCGATCGTAACAGGCATCATCGGCATGATCGCAAATGACACCCACGTCTCCGTCTCCCTGGCTGGCCAGCTTGTTACAGCCTTTTCCCTGGCTTTTGCTTTCGGTTCACCGATTTTGATTGCGCTCACGGCAAAAATGGAGCGCAAAAAGCTCATCCTCTGGGCGCTTTTTGTGTTCATCCTGACGAATTTGCTCGCTTTCGTCAGCCCTGGGTTCTCCCTGCTGTTGTTCTCGCGTATTTTGCTCGGGCTTTGCGGCGGCATTTACACGGTGGTTGCTCTCGCGCAAGCCGCCAATATGGCCTCCCCCGAGAAAAAGGGCAGCTCCATTGCCATCATTCTCATGGGCTTTAGCCTCTCGCTTGTGCTCGGCGTTCCGGCTGGCACGATGCTCGGCGAACTGTGGGGCTGGCGGTCTGTATTCGCCCTGATCGGCGTCCTGACCATCATTCCGTTCGCAGCCATTCTTGCCTTTTTGCCAAAAGAACAAGGCGAGGCAGCCATCCCCTTGCGCCAGCAGCTGGCAGCGTTACGCAACCGCCGCGTGATTCACGCCCTGCTCCTCTCTTTGTTCTTCGTCACAGGGTACTCGACGGTTTACACGTACATCACCCCGCTCTTGCAGAGCACGACCGCCATGTCTACCGCCTGGGTAAGCGCTACGCTGTTCATGGCTGGTCTCGCCAGTGTCGCGGGTTCGCGAATCGGCGGTGTCGCCACTGACAAATGGGGCGTCCGTCGCACCTTGTACATCAGCCTGGTAGTGCATGCGCTCGTCCTGTTGTTTTTGCCCTTGTCCACCATGCTGTTCGCAGGCGCGATTGTGGCAGTCATGTTCTGGGTGGCTGCGGTTCAGACGACTGTCCCTGCCCAGCAGTATTACCTGATTACTTTGTCTCCGCACTCGTCCCAAGTCGCGCTCAGCATCAACACCTCGGTTTTTCAACTGGGGCTGGCACTTGGCGCAGGGCTGGGCGGATTGATCGTCAACCATGCGGCGATTGTGCATGTGAGCTGGGTTGGCGGCTTGCTCGTGCTCGCAGGGCTGGGCTTTGCCGTCGCATCCTTTTCTCAGCCAAAAGAAAGCGGAACAGTAACAATCGCTTCCGCCAAAAGGTAAAGCAAGCACAGACACAAGCAAACCCGTCCAGGCATCGACGCCCGGGCGGGTTTGTTTTTTACCGCTGTTATTCTCCTACAACTCTTAAACTATACGAGAGCCGGCTCATGCGCAAGCATCGTGCCTTCCTGCGCGTACCGCACATGCCAGGAGAACGCTTTTTCCAATACGTGCGGAGTATGCCCGCCGCGTGTGAGCGCTTCTTCATAATACGCTCTCAATTGATCCCGATAGAGCGGATGGGCGCAGTTCTCGATGATTTTCAAGGCGCGCTCTCTTGGAGCCAGGCCGCGCAAATCAGCCAGTCCTTGTTCCGTGACGATAATATCGACATCGTGCTCGGTGTGATCCACATGAGACGCAAACGGAACGATGCTGGAAATTTTCCCGCCTTTGGCAATCGACTTGGTGACGAAAATGCCAAGACGAGAGTTGCGGGCGAAGTCGCCGGAGCCGCCGATGCCGTTCATCATTTTGCTGCCGGATACATTCGTGGAATTGACGTTGCCGTAAATATCCACCTCAATCGCCGTGTTGATCGCAATCAGTCCGAGACGGCGGATGATTTCCGGATGGTTAGTAATTTCCTGCGGACGCAGCAACAGCTTGTCGCGGTATTGGGCAAAATGACGCGTGACGTGCTCCATTTTTTCGGCAGTCAGCGTGATCGAACAGCCGGAAGCAAACGAGATTTTTCCCGCATCGATCAAGTCAAATACCGCATCCTGCAATACTTCCGAATAAACAGTCAGGTCGGTGAACTCCGAGTCCAAAAAGCCGTTGAACACCGCGTTGGCTACAGACCCGATGCCCGATTGCAGCGGCGCGAGATTTTTCGGCAAACGGGAAGCTTTCACTTCCTCGCGCAAAAACGCAATCAGATGGGCGGCGATCTGAGCTGTCTCCTCATCCGGCTCCACAATCGTCGATGGCGAGTCGAGCTGGTTCGTCAACACGATGCCTTTGATTTTATCCATATCGACCACAATTCCCGCTGTGCCGATTCGCTGATCGACTGCTGTAAGCGGGATCGGCTCGCGCTCTCCCTGTTTCCCTGGTGTGTAGATGTCGTGAATGCCTTCCAGTTCAGCAGACTGAGCCAGATTCAGCTCAACGATGACATGCTTCGCATAATCGACGAAGATGTTCGAATTGCCGACGGATGTGGCCGGAATGATCATACCATCCTCCGTAATTGCAACCGCTTCCACAATCGCGTAATCAATGGCGGCCATTGCTCCCTGACGAATCAGCTCTGCCGTGTGGGACAGATGCTGGTCGACAAACATCATGCTGCCGTCATTGATTTTTTTGCGCATCACGGGATCGGCCTGAAAAGGCAAGCGTTTGCTGACGATTCCCGCTTCCGCCATCACGGCATCCACATCGGAACCGAGCGATGCGCCTGTATATACGTTCACTCCAAAAGGTTTGTTTTCTCTTTTGACCAGCTCGGCCAATGCGAGCGGCACGACTTTGGCATCCCCTGCACGAGTGAAGCCACTTAACCCGATCGTCATGCCATCCTCGATCCAACTCGCTGCTTCCTCAGCTGTCACGATTTTATCTGCCATTCGTTTATCGCGTAAGCGCTCCCACATCATTGTGACCCCCTATGCCATCTTTTCTTGCTCCTACACTAGCACAAGGAATCTGAGCGGGCACTCAATTTTCAACAAAGCAGAATATTTGAGCAGATAATTAGAAAAAAAGACAGCGAACCATTCTCAGCGAAACGACGTTGTTCCTTGTTAAAAGCCGAGCAGTTGCCGGAACGCACTGGCATACGTCTGACTCACGGGCACTCTCGTCTTCTGCTTGTCCTTCATCTCCAGCAAAAACGTCGAGTGAAAATGCGGATGGATGAAGCCAATCGCCTCCATGTTCACAAAATACGAGCGATGGCAACGCACGAACCGCTCCGGCGGAAGCATGTATTCCAGCTCGGACATGCTGTACTTGTTCGCGTACGATCCAGTGGCCGCATGCAACAGCGTCTTGCCTTCATTCGAGCTGATATACACAATCTCATGCAACGGAATCGGCAGCCAGCCATCTTCCCCTTTTCCAATCAAAAACGACAGCCGCGGCTGCGGATTGGCAAGCGGAACGCTTTGCAAAGGGTAGATGGCGGTGATACAGCCCATGACCTCTCCACTTTTGAACAACGGAAGCGACAAACCGTAGTACGGCACTCCAAAAATCCGGCTTTCTACCTGATGCCCTACTTTGCCTCTTTCCATCAATGCCTTGTGAGTCGCTGAGCCAACCGGAACCTGATCGCCCGGTGCAATTTTCAAGTCTATGTTTGAGCTAGGCTGATAATACAAATATTGCGTTCCATCCGATATGGCAATGGACACTTCTTCTGGCACAGCTTGACCGATCATTTGCAGCATCTCTGGAACAAATGTGTTCTCCATGCTGAATCCCCCTGCTCCTCTTCTCGCTTTTTCCTTCTCCTTCTATTAAACCACACTTCCCGCCTGGCAGATCAATCCTTGTCTTTCCTTTGCAGACAAGGGAATCCATCCATCGCCGGACAGCCGTTGTGCTATCATTAGTAGCAACAGTTTTCCCAGAAAAGGCGGTGCACCATGGATCACACCATTGTCTTGATTGCAAAAGGAACCGATACGCTCGCTTTTTTGCTGAAAGAGCTGCGGGCGTACTTCGAACCGTATTGCAAGGTCATCGGTTATGCCAGCCACGAGCCAATCCCGGACCTCTCCGGGGTATCACACGTCTTCATCACGACAAGGGCACCCGAGTTGTATACGATCGCCCGTCAGGCTGTACCCGAGACGGTGCCGATTACCGTCCTCAACCGTTTCTTTGAATTGCGCAAAATCAAGGCGCTCATGCAAATTCCGCCCGGAACGACCGTACCTGTCATGAACAACTCGCCCGTCACCGCGCAAGAAGTCATTCAAAACTTGCGGGAAGCCAACATCGATCACTTGCACTACGTTCCGTTCCACCCCGGCTGTACGTTCGAAGAGGCGGAATTTCAGTATGCGATCATCATGAGCATTCCCGACGTTCCGCTGCCGCCTCATGTGGAAATCATCGACCTCGGCTTCCGCAAAATCAGCATCCACGATCTGATCGATACTGGGCGCAAGGTAGGGGTTCCGATTGAATGGGAGCGGCAATATCTCTCCGCTTTTATCGCCGAAATGTCCGAGTTGGCCAAAATGCTCGGAACTTCCTATGCGGAGGTGCAGAAGCTGAACAGTCAGCTGCAATCTACGTTTCAAGCTGTAAAAGACCCGGTCATCGCCTGCAATGAAGCTGGCTTGATCACGTTTATTAACGATGCGGCCGTCGAACTGTTCTGTCCACTCGAAACAGCGATCATCGGCAAACCGTATACCACGCTGAAAGAGTCAAGCCAGCTCGCCCCCTTTTTCAAGCAGGAGGGCCAGGAAGACACGCTCATTGCCATCGAGCAGAGACAATTCATTGTCCGCAGCCACAGCATTCGCAGAGGCCACGAGCAGCTTGGCTTCGTCTGCACGTTAAAAGACGTGACCGAGATTCAGCGCCTGCGCACGCAGCTCACTTTGCGCGGGCACACGGCTACTTATTCTTTTGCGGATATAAAAGGAGACAGCCAACCGCTGCTGCACGCCATCGAGCTAAGCAAAAAAATGGCGAAAAACAACCAGACGATCTTGCTGACGGGGGAAAACGGCACGGGAAAAGAGTTGTTTGCCCACGCCATTCACCAGCATTCCTTGCAAAAAAACGGCCCTTTTGTCGCCATCAACTGCGCGTCGCTGCCGGAAAACTTGCTGGAAAGCGAGCTGTTCGGCTACGATGACGGAGCTTTCACGGGGGCGCGAAAAGGCGGCAAGCCAGGTCTGTTCGAACAGGCAGATGGCGGGACGATTTTCCTCGACGAGGTTGGCGATATCTCCCCAGCGATCCAGGTCAAGCTGCTTCGCGTCCTACAGGAAAAGCAAGTGATTCGCGTCGGCGGCACAGGCATTTTGTCCGTAGACTGCCGGGTGATCGCGGCAACCAACCGCAATCTAGAGGATGCCGTCAAAGAAGGGGCGTTTCGCGAAGACTTGTTTTACCGCCTCGCCGTCTTGCCAATCGAGATTCCGGCGTTGCGGGAACGGATCAGTGACATCCCCCTGCTGATTGACGATCACCTCAAGCAGCAAGGCATTCGCAAAAGCTGGTCGCCGGAAGTGATGGAGCTTTTGCTTGCCCATGATTGGAGGGGAAATATTCGGGAGCTGAAAAACGTGGTGGACTACGCCATTACGGTAAGCGAGCATCCTGTCATTGGCGTATCCGATCTCCCCAAGAGGCTGACCGAGCGTATTTTTCAAAAGCAATCACTGGCTGCCGTCGTGCCGCTTGACGATGAACGAAATCTCGATATTTTAATCGCCCTGTATCAATATTACCTCTCCAACAAACCAGTAGGGCGCTACCAACTGGCGCATTCCCCCGCTCTGCAAGCGAACGGCTGGACGGAAAGCGCGCTGCGCAACCGCTTGAAACAGCTGGAGCAGCTAGGCTTGGTGCGCTCTGGAACAACACGTCAAGGAACCTTGATAACGCGAGACGGCATCGAGGTGCTGAGGAAGCATGGGAAAATCTAGGGAAAGATTTTTGAATATTAGGATGTATTAGGTCGAATAAATCCTAATAAACATTCCTAAAGAGTGCGTTTTCTATTGGAGGAGCACCTTCTTCGTCCGATGAAAACGCCTTTTTTCGTGAATTTTCGACACTTGGCATGCCACTTGCTTATAAAAAGCCAAAAAAAGCGAGGTGACCTCATGGCTACACAACATCCTTCTCCTCAAGCAACGCCAGCCAAGAAACGTTTTTCGGTCCCACACACTTATGCCATTCTCTTTATCATCATTATTTTGGCAGCGCTTGCTTCTTACGTGCTCCCTACTGGCGAGTTCGAACGCGTCAAGGACGCAGCCTCGGGTAAAACGATTGTCGTGAACGGCAGCTACCACCCTGTCGAAAGCAGTCCTGTCGGATTTTTTGACATGTTCAAAGCGATTCCGGAGGGCATGCAAAAAGGCTCGCAAATCATCTTCTACATCTTCATCGTCAGCGGCGTTTTCGGAATCATCCGTCAAACGGGCGCGATTGAGGCGGGCATCAACAAAGGCGTCCGCTATCTGGAGGGCAGGGAAAAGCTCCTGATCCCCGCTTCCATGTTCCTCTTCTCCATCGGGGGCTTCACGATGGGGATGGCGGAAGAAAGCATCATTTTCGTCCCGATCGGGATTGCGCTCGCCCGGGCAATGGGCTTCGATGCGGTAACGGGTACGGCCATGATCACGATGGGCGCGGCTGCCGGGTTCATGGGCGGTATGCTCAACCCGTTCACGGTAGGGGTAGCACAATCTCTGGCGCAACTGCCGCTCTTCTCCGGCTTGACTTTCCGCGCCGTAGTTTACGTTTTCGTCCTCGGCTTTGCCATCTGGTACGTCATGCGCTATGCCTACCGTGTCAAAGCTGATCCGACCCAAAGCGTGATTTACTCGATCGAAAAGCAGGAAAGCACCGATCAGGTCGCTGTCGAGATTCCAGACCTCAACGGACGCCACAAGCTTGTCTTTTTGGTGATGGTCTGTGGGCTGTCCTTCAACGTCTACGGCGTGTTCGAGTACGAATGGTTCCTGACTGAACTGACGGCTTCGTTTTTAATCATGGGTCTGGTTGCCGGGCTTGTCGGCGGCCTGAATGTAGACAAGCTGTTTGACTCCTTTGTCGCTGGCGCCAAAGCCGTTACCTTCGGCGCCCTGATCGTCGGCTTTGCCCGGGCGATCACCGTCGTGCTGGAAGAAGGAAAAATTATCGATACGATGATTTACGCCCTGACTTCCGCCATCGGCCATTTGCCGGATGCGATTAACGTACTAGCTATGTTCCTGATTCAAGCGGTGCTCAACCTGTTCATTTCGTCCGGAAGCGGCCAGGCTGCGACAACGATGCCGATCATGGTGCCGATTGCAGACCTGCTTGGCATTCAGCGCCAGATCGCCGTTCTTGCGTTCCAGTACGGTGATGCAGTGACCAACTCGATCATCCCGACTTCTTCGGCACTGATGGGCTACTTGGCTGTCGCAGGCATCCCGTACGAGAAATGGGTCAAATTCATCTGGAAGCTGCTGTTGGGCTGGGCACTCATCGCCGCCGTCGCTCTGATCGTTGCTGTCACCATCGGCGTTTCCTAGACACGATTTTTGCCAATTGACTGGCTGGGCCATGACGTGGCGCAGCCCCGGTCGTAAACCTATGGAGGAACCATGCGCACAACTATCGAACAATTGCAGCCCGCCATTTTTTCTCTGTATGAGCACTTGCACCAACATCCTGAGGTTAGCTGGCAGGAAGTCGAGACGACCGCTTATATCGCCCGCTTTTTGCAAGAACACCGTTGCCGGGTCACTACTTTTGACGATGTGACAGGCGTAGTAGCTGAGTGGGGAGACTTGACCCCCGGCGGATTGACGGTCGGCGTGCGGGCTGACATGGACGCTCTCTGGCAAGAAGTAAACGGAGTCTTCCAGGCCAACCACTCTTGCGGGCACGATGCCCACATGACGATGGTGCTGGGAGTGCTCATGGTCTTGCAGGCGCAAAATATTCAGCTTCCCGGACGTCTCAAGCTGATTTTCCAGCCGGCCGAGGAAAGCGGAAACGGCGCGCTGGCTATGGTCAAAAAGCAGGTTGTCGACGATATCGACTACTTGTACGGCGTCCACCTCCGGCCGATTCAGGAGATTGGGCAAGGTACGGCTGCCTCGGCGATTATGCACGGCGCGGCAGGCACCATCTTTGGACAAATCAAGGGAGACGATGCCCACGGAGCGCGTCCGCATCTCGGGGTCAATGCCATCGAGGTCGCAGCCGCCATCGTCGAGCAGCTCAAAGGCATTCATCTCGATCCGCTCATCCCGTATTCCGTGAAAATGACGCAGCTTTCTGCGGGCAGCAAGAGCAGCAATATCATTCCCGGCTCCGCCCAGTTCCATCTGGATTTGCGCGCACAGACGAACCCTGTCATCGACGCGCTCTTTTCCCGAGTCGAACACATTTTGCAACATGTAGCCCGGCTTTATGAGGTAGACTTGTCTTATGACATCACCGAGCGGGTATACGCGGCTGAAGTCCATGAGGAAGCTCGGCAAATCATGGCCGATGCGATTGTCCAGACGCTTGGCGCAGACAAGCTGGAAGCGCCGATCCAGACGCCGGGCGCGGAAGACTTCCACTACTACACCAAAGAACGGCCTCATCTGCGCGCAACCATGCTGGGGCTGGGCTGCGGCCTGGCACCCGGATTGCACCATCCGCAAATGACTTTTGCAAAAGAATCGCTGCTGGATGGCATCGAAATTTTGGCCCGAACGGTACTCACCACGTTTGAGCGGCATGCAGGCAAGTGATCTCGCCTGCAACCCGCCTTCGCTCATCCGAATACATGTCTGAGGAGAGATGGTCATGAAAATCGAACGCGTCGATCTGCAAAGAATCAAGATTCCCCTGACTGCCCCGTTTGTCACCAGCATGGGGCTGGAAACTCACAAGGAATGTATTCTCGTCCGCGCCTACAGCGGCAATCACGTAGGCTTTGGCGAGAGCGTCGCGATGGATGTTCCGGTTTACAACGAAGAAGATGTCGACACCGTCTGGTACATGCTTGAAAAGTACCTGATTCCCCAACTGTTTACCCGCGACATCGAGCATCCTGATCAAGTTTCGGAAATCTTCTCCTGGATGCGTCGCAACCAGATGGCCAAATCCGCTCTGGAAGGCGCTGTCTGGGACTTGTACGCCAAAATGAACGGGCTGTCCCTCTCCCAGGCGCTTGGCGGCACACGCACGACAATCGATGTCGGCGTCAGCATCGGAATCGAGCCAACCATCGAAAAATTGCTGGAACGAGTCGACGGCTTTATCCGCGACGGGTACAAAAAAATCAAGGTAAAAATCAAGCCGGGCTTTGACGTAGAGCCGATGCGCGCCATCCGTCACACCTTTGGCCCTGACGTCCCGCTGATGGCTGATGCCAACTCGGCTTACACGCTCGCAGACATCGACATGCTGAAACAGCTCGACGAGTTTGGCCTGATCATGATTGAGCAGCCTTTGGGACACGACGACATCATCGACCATGCGACATTGCAACGCGAGCTGAAAACGCCTATTTGCCTCGACGAGTCGATCCACACCGTCGAGGATGCCCGCAAAGCGATTGAACTCGGCAGCTGCCGCATCATCAACATCAAGATCGGACGCGTTGGCGGCCTGACAGATGCGAAGAAGCTCCATGACTTGTGTGCGGCAAAAGGCGTTCCGGTCTGGTGCGGCGGCATGCAGGAAGTCGGGATTGGCCGCGCCCACAACATCGCCATCGCTTCGCTGTCCAACTTCACCATCCCGGGCGACACGTCGCCATCTCACCGCTACTTTACAGAGGATGTCGTTACGCCGATGATCGATTTTGCTTCGCCGGGCGTTCTGTCCGTCCCTACCGGAGCAGGCATAGGTTTCACGATTAATGAAGCCGCCATTCTCCGGTCGCTGGTGGAGCATAAGAGCTACTACGCGAATCAAGAGTCCACGACGACCGTCATTCCGGGCTGGTAATTCATTGATGAAAATGAAAACAGGGACGCCACAGCGGCTTCCCTGTTTTTTCGTTATCGAGCGCTTTTAGTCCATAATCGTCAACAGCTTGCACAGGTTGCGCTCGGCGCCTGTCCTGTCTTCTGACGGCAATTTTTTCAGCAAGTCCAGCGCAGCGTACGGCAGCTTCAGCGCGTGAGGGTCGCTATACGTCTTCTCCCAATACGCCGGCGCGAAAATCTCGGCAAAAGCTGGCTCTTTTACTTCATCCTCCAGCACAAACTCCGGTCGCTGACGGTCGAGATAGGTTTGAATCCGATGATTGGCGATTCCCGCCTTGACCATCTCTCCGTAGCCGAAACGCTCCAACTCAGTCAAAGCCTGGGCATGCGTCACGCTGTGGACGACCTCGCCTGCAAAGTGATAGCGCTGCCCATCAATCACCCGCCCAGGGATGACTGTATGTAGCTCGTCAAACGTCCTGACCGCCATCTCGTCGGTCGTGTCGTATGGCGCCACTTCCGAAGCCACGTCCTCCGTCCTGATCGCAAAATAGTTGGCGATGCCCCAATAGCGGGTTGGTCTGTCTTCTTTTGTCCTTTTCAGCAATTCAACCAGCCCGCTGACAATGCTCGGACGGATCAGATCGGGACGTTCCTTGAGCGCTTTCAATGCCAGCACGCCCAATGCCAAACCATGTCCGGAGGTGCGCAGCTGCTGCGTATTTTGCTTGAGTCTGTAAATGACGCTGTCCAGCAAGGCGGGATCAGCTTCTTCTTCCTGGTCCAACGGGGCGAACCATTCCGGCTTCAATTTCCGGAAAGCTTCACAGGTTCGCTCAATCCCCTCTATTACGTGACGAGGCAAATCATGCTCCTGATTCATGTAGTAGCCTGCCAGCAATGCCGCACCGTAATGACCCTCGAACCATCCTTCTTGCGCCGCGCGCGCCATTCCCACCAAGCCTAGCTCCAAATACGAATCGAGTAACCGCATGTAACATCCTCCTTTTACCAATTGGATCTTGCATTTATAATATAACATATATTTTAGTTTGTTAAGTGTAAAAATAAAAATGACTCCATCTCGCGGAGTCATTTGCTTCTCATCATTATTGTTCATCCAGACGGAAATCGACTTCGTCAGTCGCTGGACGGTAGTCCACGATCAGTCCTTTTCCGTTCATATACCACAACTCGTCTTGTTCCATATAAAAAGTAATGCCATCTATTACGGTAGACAGTCCGATTTCGTTCGGCAGTTCTTTGGCGATCCCCATGGAAAAGGAATCCTGAACCGTGCTTACCCCTCCATATCGGACAAAAAAGCGAATGCTGTCGCCCTCTTGGCAGCCCCACTCTTCTTTAAACCACGCTACAGCTGCTTCCGTTACCGTCATCTTCATCAAACGCCACTCCTCTCTTCCCTTGTAGTTTACCTTACTTTCTAAATATGTAAAGCAAAAAAGTATACTATCAGCACTTTATCCTTGTCTGCAAAAGAAAAACCGATTCCCTTGAAGTGGAAATCGGTTCTGCCTCTGTTCCTCTGTTTACTTTACTGGAAGTGTAACCAAAAAGCTGGTTCCTATGCCTTCCTCGCTGCTCACGTGAATTTTGCCATGGTGGGCGTCCACAATCCATTTGGCGATGGACAGGCCCAATCCCGTGCCTTCTGTGGAGCGGGAGCGCATTTTGTCCACGCGGAAGAAACGGTCGAACAAATACGGAATGTTTTCTTTGGAAATGCCGATTCCGCTGTCTTTTACCAGGATGGCGACGCGGTTCCCGTCTTTTTTGCAAGAAACGTAAATGCTGCCGCCTTTGTTTGTGTACTTGAGGGCGTTGTCCAGCAAAATGACCAGCAACTGATGCAGACGCTCTTCATCTCCGGCAATTTCCAGCGGCCCTTCGATGTTCGTCTCCAGGCTGATTTCTTTTACGATCGCAAGCTGGGTAAACACCTGTGTGCATTTTTGCACGACCTCGTCCAGACGGATGCGTTTGCTCATGATTTGCAGCTCGTTGGAATCGCTGCGAGCCAAGGTCAGCAAATCAGCCACCAGCTTGCTCAGCCGCTTCGCCTCCTGCATGCCAATCATGATTTTCTCGCTTTCCTGCTCTATCGTATGGTCCGGGTGGCGAAACAGGCGCTCCAGATTGACCATGATCGCGGTCAACGGAGTGCGCAGCTCATGCGAGGCATCGGCGATGAACTGCTGCTGCTTTTCCCACGAAACCTGGATCGGAATAAGCGCGCGCCTTGCCAAAAACCAGCCCGCCACGATGGCAATGACGACGCTGACAGCACCACCGATCACGACGACGTACAACAAGCTGCTCAGCATGTTTTGCTCAGGTGCGAGATTGTAGATCAATTGAAACTGATAGGCGATTTGCACTCGATCGCCCACGACGACTTTTTTGGGCACAGTTACTGTCTGTACCCGATACATCTGGCCTCTGATGGATACCGTCTCAGTCCCGTCTGGTTTGTCGATGTGCAGAAACTCGGGGAAATCCTCCGGCTCCAGCCGATCTCCAAAGGCTGTTCCCATCACTTGACCAAAGCTGTCCCAGACGAGCAACGTGTACCTGCGCTCCAGGTCGATATACTTTTTTCGCTCCATCCGGTTGTACGGAAAAGATTCATCGTCCATTCGCTGCAAGCGAGGCAAGGGATCTACGGTAAGACGCTGACTCACTTTTTCCAGTTCGCGGTCTACTTGCGAGTAAAGCCGATACTTCATCGTGTAGTAAACAGCGCCTCCTAGCAGGTTGAGCAGCAGAAATACCACGATGACATTCAGTGTCACCAGGCGAATCCGCGTTTTTCGAAACATTAACGTTCTTCCTTTTTCAAAATATAGCCCACGTTGCGGATCGTGCGGATAAAGCTTTCGTACGCTCCCAGCTTTTTGCGCAAATAGTGGACGTACAAATCAACTACCCCGTAATTCGCTTCTGAGTCAATTCCCCATACACGGTCAAAAATTTGCTGACGCGTCAAGATTTGCTCCCGATTTTGCAGAAAATACTTGAGCAGTTCGTACTCCTTGGTCGTCAGCTTCATCGGCTCATCATCCACGAAACCGTCGTATTCATTTACTTTTAAAGAAATGGGACCGTATGTCATTTCGCCTTCCGTACCCGTCTTCCCATTGCGGCGCAGCAAAGCTCTCGCTCTCGCTGTCAGCTCTTCCGCAGCAAACGGCTTGACCAGATAATCGTCAGCTCCTGCATCCAGTCCTTCCACTCTTGCCTTGACGCTGTCCTTTGCTGTCAGGAACAAAACAGGTGTCATAATTCCTTTGGCACGAAGCGTTTTTACCAGAGTCAGGCCATCCATACCGGGCATCATGATATCGAGCACCAGCAAATCGTAGATGTCTCGCTGCGCCAGCAACAAGCCGTCATCTCCCCGATCAGCCGTATCTACCTGATAGCCTTCATCACTCAAAACGCCAGCAATAGTCTGTAACAGGGCTTGTTCGTCTTCGACTGCAAGAATCAGCATGGAAATCCCCTTTCATGAAAAGTGCTAGCTGTGTGCGTATCCGTTGCGACTTCTTGTTCCATGTTCCTCTGCCGTTTTCAGCATGAATCACTATTTCATCCAGCATAGCATAAACAGCTGGAATCACAATGCACATAAATAGACAGACACTTTCATTACAGCACGCCTTTTTTTGAATTGGATTTGAAAAAAGAAACAGACCATCGTTTTTTGCAAATACGCGCAAACAAAAAAAGCTGCATTCTCCATTACTCGCAAAAGTAATCGAGAATACAGCTTTTCTGCTTGTTCCTTCAAAACTGAATACGCATGATTGCTAAGCATGTGTGGATAAGTCCTCGACCGATTAGTATTCGTCAGCTCCACGCGT